>Ga0256836_1000983_pt1 | contig 13475 bp, 10 predicted proteins | sample 4561380metaG_FD_185974 | JGI IMG/M metagenome (GOLD analysis project Ga0256836, IMG submission 185974) | Hydrothermal vent microbial communities from Guaymas Basin, Mexico - 4561-380 | ecosystem: Environmental > Aquatic > Marine > Hydrothermal vents | place: Mexico: Guaymas Basin | collected...
AGAAATTCACCTTTCCACAGGAGCAATCAAGAGAAATCCACTCAAAGAACAGCAACACAAAAGAGAATCACAAACTTTGATGAAACTTTTGCTTGGCAAAAGTTTCGATGGCGGGCCGGGCGGGATTCGAACCCGCGGCCACGGGGTTAAAAGCCCCGCGCTCTAACCAGGCTGAGCTACCGGCCCATCCCGACGGGATAACTGGGAGAGCCCTTATAAGCTTTGCTCTTTACTCACTTCTGCACATAAACTGTTATAAGCGATTCTATTTAACCTATCTATCAGGTGTCGAATATGGAGGACCACCACCTTTTCGATTTGACAGACTACAAGGTTCTTATCCCAAAGAAGCCGGACATAAAGTACCTGTACCTTGAAATAACCAACCGCTGTAACCTGCGTTGCGAAATGTGTTTCAAGCAGTACTGGGACGACCCCGAGGGCGACATGGACTGGGAGCTGTTCCTCAAGATTCTCGACGACGCCGAGGAGCTACCCGAGCTCGAAATGATTTACTTCGGCGGAATAGGGGAGCCAACGGTTCACCCGCGCTTCATGGACATGGCGAGGGAAGTTAAGAAGCGCGGTTTTGCCCTTGGAATGAGCACCAACGGCTTTCTGCTCACCGACAGGCGCATCGAAGAGCTCGTAAAGCTCGGCCTCGACCTCATATACTTCTCCATAGATTCCGTGCCGACCCAGCCCGTTGACATAGGCCACATACGACCCGATTACACGAGCTCGCGCATAAAGAAAATTCAGGAGGTCAAAAAGAAGCTCGGAAGCGATGTCCCCCACATCGGCGTCGAGGTCGTCGCGACGAAGGAAAACTACAAGGAGTTGCCGGAGATAGCTCACTACGTCGGCTCCCTCGGCGTTGACACTTTACTCATCTCAAACCTGATTCCAATCACCAAGGAGCACGCGGAGCTGATAGTCTACGATGGTTCCGTTGACATGAAGCCCATCGTGGACAAGCTGGAGGCGATATACCACGGCTACCTCCACAAGATAGCCGAGTTCTCCCTGAGGACAGAGAGAAAGTGCGAGTTCGTTGACAAGAAGGTGGCGGTCGTCCGCTGGGACGGCGAAGTGGCGCCATGCTACCGCTTCCTCCACACCTATCCCGAGATAGTCTTCGGCAGGGAGAAGAAGGTCTACGCTCACTCCTTCGGCAACGTCCGCGAGAAGAGCCTGGCGGAGATATGGACGAGCAGGGAATACAGCTGGTTCCGCTACGTTGTCAAAAACGCCCTCTACCCGAGCTGTACCGACTGTCCGCTGAACGAGTCCTGTTCCTTTGTGCAGGACACCAACTATGACTGCTGGGGCAACACGCCGAGCTGTGCGGACTGCCTCTGGGCCAGGAGAATAGTGCTCTGCCCGATTCCGGAGAAGGGTATGAAGGGCTTCTGGTAGTTAAACAAAAGTGCTTTCTCCGTTCATTGCGCTCCACTTTTTTTGCTTTCGTCAAATTTATTAGCATCAACGTACAAAAACGATTCGCACAACAGCTGGAGGCATCGAAGTATGTACGCATACTGGGGTAAGATTCTGAGAGTGAACCTGACCGATGGAACCATAAAGGAGGAGCACTTTGACGAGAAGTTTGCCAAGAAGTGGCTCGGCACGAGGGGATTCGGCATCTACTACCTCCTCAAGGAGATGGACCCGACCGTCGACCCGTTCAGTCCAGAGAACAAGATGATTTTTGCCACGGGCCCGCTGACAGGAACGACCGCCCCAACGGGCGGTAGATACATGGTTATAACCAAGAGTCCGCTGACCGGCTACATAGCAATGGCCAACTCGGGCGGCTTCTTCGGAGCGGAGCTCAAGTTCGCGGGCTGGGACGCGATAATAGTTGAAGGTGCCTCCGACCACCCGGTTTACCTGTACATAAACGACGAGAGCGTTGAGCTTAGGGACGCTAGCCACCTCTGGGGCAAGACCTCAAGCGAGACCGAAGCGGCCCTCAAGGAGGAGATAGGCGACAAGCGCATAAGGGTTGCACTCATCGGACCCGCTGGAGAGAACCTCGTCCGCTTTGCCGCTGTGATGAACGACGAGCACCGCGCCGCGGGCAGGGGCGGTGTTGGAGCGGTCATGGGAAGCAAGAAGCTTAAAGCGATAGTGGTTAGGGGTCACAAGCGCGTTGAGGTTGCCGACAGGGCGAAGTTCACGAGCGTCGTCAAGGAGAAGACCGACAAGCTCAGGAACGACCCGACTGCAGGCGGTGGACTGCCCAAGTACGGAACGGCAGTTCTCGTCAACATAATCAACCAGAACGGCCTCTACCCGACGAGGAACTTCCAGTACAGCCAGTTCGAGTACGCGGAGGAGCAGAGCGGTGAGGCTATGGCCGCCAAGTACCTCGTCAGGAACAAGCCCTGTTACGCCTGTCCAATCGGCTGTGGAAGGGTTAACAGACTTCCAACGCTCGGCATCACAGAGGGACCGGAGTACGAGAGCATCTGGGCTTTGGGAGCTCACAACGGCATAAACGACCTCGCGAGCATCATTGAGGCCAACCACCTTGCCGATGAGTACGGTATGGACACCATAAGCCTCGGTGGAACTTTGGCAACTGCCATGGAGCTCTACGAGAAGGGACTGCTCAAGCAGGAGGACCTCGGCGAGGACGCTCCACCCTTCAGGTGGGGCAACACGGAGGTGCTCCATTACTACATCGAGAAGATTGCCAAGCGCGAGGGCTTCGGTGACAAGCTGGCCGAGGGTGGTTACCGCCTGGCCGAGATGTACAACGGCGTCGAGTACTTCATGGGTGTCAAGAAGCAGGAGCTTCCGGCTTACGACCCGCGTGGAGCTGAGGGCCACGGTCTCGGTTACGCCACCAACAACCGCGGTGGCTGTCACATCAAGCAGTACATGATTAGCCCCGAGATTCTCGGCTACCCGTACAAGATGGACCCGCACGACATAAGCGACGAGAAGGTCAAGATGGTCATACTCTTCCAGGACCTTACGGCGCTCATCGACGCCGCCGGTCTGTGTGTCTTCACGACCTTCGGTCTCGGTGCCGACGACTACCGCGACATGCTGAACGCGGCCCTCGGCTGGGACCTCTCGACCGAGGACTACCTCAAGATAGGCGAGCGCATCTGGAACGCCGAGAGGCTGTTCAACCTGAAAGCCGGTCTCGACCCGCTCAAGGAGGACACCCTGCCGAAGAGGCTCCTCGAAGAGCCAGTCAGGAACGGACCGAACAAGGGCCACGTTGTCAGGCTCCACCTGATGCTTCCGAGGTACTACAAGTTCCGCGGCTGGACCGAGGACGGCAGGATACCCGAGGAGAAGCTCAAGGAGCTCGGCCTGGACGAGTTGTGAATTTTTCAATTTGTTACACATTCTTTTTTATATTGATTACTCCGCACGCCGACACGTTGTTCCTTTTGAAACAATCTCGCCCCTGTTTTGGAGAATATTCGATGGTTATATCGAGCGTTACGTTATAAAATACTCGAAAATTATGACCAATAAATGTACATTGAGCCGATGTACTGGTCTGAAAGGTATGTTGTTGCGCAAAGTTTTTAACTAAAGAACCTACAACGTCTAAGATGCCCATATAATGGGCATACTGTACAAGGAGGTGCCACCATGAGGAAGTTGAGTATGGTAGTGCTTGCACTGCTGCTCGTTGGTTTGATGGCGGGTAGCGTCCTTGCCGCACCTGCCAAGCCTGCTCCTGCCAGGAACACCTATCAGGAGAAGAACTACGGCCTCCTCACGCCTGGCCTCTTCAAGAAGGTTCAGAACATGGACTGGAACAAGGAGGTCAGCGTAGTCATAATGTTCGACAACAGCTACGACCAGAGGAAGGCGGTTCGGGTTCTCAAGCTTATGGGCGCTAAAATAAAGTACGAGTACAACGTCATACCCGCAGTAGCGGTCAAACTCAAGGTTCACGACCTTCTTCTCATCGCGGGCATGATTGATACGGGCTTCTTCGGCAACAGCCAGATGTCTGGAATCAGGTTCATCCAGGAGGACTACAAGGTCCAGGTAGCCGTCGATACGGAGGGCCTTGACGAATCCGCCGCCCAGGTTATGGCCACCAACATGTGGAACCTCGGCTACGATGGCTCGGGAATAACCATCGCCATCATAGACACCGGTATCGACGCCTCCCACCCCGACCTTCAGGGCAAGGTCATCGGATGGAAGGACTTCGTCAACGGTAAAACTACCCCCTATGACGACCAGGGTCACGGAACCCACGTCGCCAGCATAGCGGCTGGAACAGGCAAAGCCAGCAACGGAAAGTACAAGGGAATGGCTCCCGGAGCGAAGCTCGTCGGCATTAAGGTTCTCGGTGCCGACGGCTCGGGAAGCATATCCGACATAATAGCCGGTGTTGACTGGGCCGTCGAGAACAAGGACAAGTACGGGATAAAGGTCATCAACCTTTCACTCGGTTCAAGCCAGAGCTCCGACGGTACCGACTCCCTCAGCCAGGCCGTTAACAACGCCTGGGATGCGGGAATAGTCGTCTGTGTCGCCGCTGGAAACAGCGGACCCGACAAGTCCACTATCGGTTCGCCGGCCGCGGCCAGCAAGGTCATAACCGTCGGTGCCGTTGACAAGAACGACGTTATAACCGACTTCTCCAGCAGGGGTCCGACTGCGGACGGAAGGCTCAAGCCCGAGGTTGTCGCTCCGGGCAACTGGATTATCGCCGCGCGCGCCAGCGGAACCAAGCTCACCGACGTCACCATCGGCGACTACTACGTTGCCGCTCCTGGAACTTCGATGGCCACCCCGCACGTCGCTGGAATATCCGCCCTCATCCTCCAGGCCCACCCGAGCTGGACTCCTGACCAGGTCAAGAAGGCCCTCATTGAGACCGCTGACATAGTCAAGCCCGACGAGATTGCCGACATCGCCTACGGTGCGGGTAGGGTTAACGTTTACAAGGCCGCCCACTACGACAGCTACGCCAAGCTCACCTTCACCGGCTACGTTGCAGACAAGGGAACCGAGACCCACCAGTTTACCATAAGCGGAGCCTCCTTCGTCACCGCGACCCTCTACTGGGACAACGCCAAGAGCGATCTCGACCTCTACCTCTACGACCCGAACGGCAACCAGGTTGACTACTCCTACACCGCCTACTACGGCTTCGAAAAGGTCGGCTATTACAACCCCACCGACGGAACCTGGACGATAAAGGTCGTCAGCTACAGCGGTGCCGCCAACTATCAGGTTGACGTCGTCAGTGACGGCAGCCTTGGCCAGCCGAGCAGCGGAGGCGACAACGGTGGAACCGAGCCCGCTCCCGAGCCAGAACCCCAGCCGACCGTCGATGAGAAGACCTTCACCGGAAGCGTCAGCTACCACGACTACAACGTCCACCAGATGACCGTCAACAGCGGTGCCACCAAGATAACCGGCGACCTCGTTGGCCACAGCTACGACGACCTCGACCTCTACCTCTACGACCCGAACAAGAACCTCGTTGACCGCTCCGAGAACTACGGCTCAAGCGAGCACGTCGAGTACAGCAACCCCGCTCCGGGAACCTGGTACTTCCTCGTCTATGCCTACAACACCTACTACTGGACCGCCAGCTACCAGCTCGACGTTAAGGTCTACTACGGTTGATTTTTAACTCCATTCTCCCTCTTTTTCTGGGGTGGTTCCATGAGGAAAGTTCTGGCAGTGGTTTTCATCCTCGCGCTCATGGCGTCATCCGTTCCCGCGAGTGCTAAAATCCAGCCCTACGTCTACACCCCAACGGTTCCTGAGACCGCCTTTGCCGTTCTGGCCCTCTATAAAACATCCGATTATGCGCGCGTTCTTGAGGGATGCGAGTGGCTCATGGCGCTGAGAACTCCCTTTGACTCCTGGGGATACAAGTACGGGGAAGAGCACGAGGCCAAGTACACGGCCATGGCCATGATGGCGCTGATGAGGGGGGAGAACATAGCTCGGGGCAGGTACAACTCAACGATAAACAGCGCCGCCTACTGGCTTATCTACAAGCAGAACCCCGACGGCTCATGGGAGGACTACCTGGGCACTGCTTTAGCAGTCCTGGCCCTCAAGGAGTTCCTGAATGGAAACTACATCAACGACAAACTCATCGGTTTCAAGAAGCAGGTGGAGGAAGCGATAAGCAGGGGAGAGGGGTATCTCCTCTCCGCAAAGCCAGAGAACGACGTTGAAAGGATTTTCGGCTACCTCGCCCTCGGGGACGCGGAAGACCTCGAAAAGATGAAGGTCGAGGGGAGGCTGAAAGCCTACCGGGCCTTTGCGCTGGCCTACTTGGGTAAAAGGGTGGGACTGGATGACGACTTCAACGACACGCTCTCAATTGCAATGGTCCTCTACGCAACTGGAAACGAGAAATACCGGAAGGAGCTCATCGAAAGGGAACACTTTGGCTTCTGGGGAACCCTGCACTACCGCATTCTCGACCTCCTGAGTGTTTCAAAGGTCAACGGTTTTTCGGAGATGAGAACAATCGCATGCCCCTACCTTCAGAAAATCACGCCCGGAAGCAACTGGGAAGCCGTTGTACTCGCGGACTACTACTTAACCTGCAACAGGACTCCCTCACTGCCCTCAAACCTCTCTGGCCTGCTCCCCTGGCAGGTGGCCGAGCTCGCGAGGGTCAAATCCCTTCTCGGCGAGGATTACAGTGAAGAGGTCAGCTACCTCCTCTCAACCGAGAGGGACGGGGTGTGGAGGGACTTCTACAACACCGAGTACGTCGTCTGGGTTTTCAAAGGTTTAAACGTGAGCTACAACTACAACGCATCGCTCATCTACCTCAGCAACAACCTCACTTGGATGCTCGAAACCACCGAGGCAAAGACTGGGAACCCTGTTTACTACAACGTGCCTACCTACTACTTCGCCTACGCGGTGATTGTCTTCAAAGAGTTCGGAATGGAAAGAGAGCTGAACGAGACCCTCAAAATCCTGAGGGAGAGACAGTATCCCAACGGGGCCTTTCCATACACCCAGGGCTCGATAGCTGGCATAACCTCCACGGCCAAGGTTCTCTGGGCCCTCCAGGAGGCAGACCTAACCGAAACTGAAATATACGAGAGGGGCACCGCGTTCCTAAGGTCGCTTCTCTACGCCGATATTCCAGAGCCCGAAACCAACGGAACGGCGGTCGTTCTTGCGAACGCAACGTTCCTGCTCATTAAGAACTCGGCCTACCTCGGCAACACCACGGGAAGGGTATGCACAAACGGCCTGGACGGCTACGTCGTTATTTATCCCTCAAAAAGCCCCCTCTCAGTAATGGCCAGGGAGGTAAACGGCTTCAAAGCAGTTGCCAGGGAAAACGGAAGAAGCATTAACTACGTTTACATTGCCCTCGCAGGTGCACTCCTCCTGGTCGCGATAGCGGTCTGGAAGAAGCGCTGAGTTTTCGCCTTTCGTTTCCAATTTGTTTATTTTGTACAAAGGCGACTTCTCAAAAAGAGAATGGGAAAATCAGGTGGTAGAAGCCTCTTCGTCGTTGTAGAGCTCGTCACCAACGGTAATCCTCTCCTCGAAGCCCTTCGAGCCCTCAAGCGTCTGAATCCTGAACATGTAGCTTTTGTACCAGTTGTAGGACGGCTTGACCTTGACGGGGAGGAGCTTCCAGGCGCGGGTCTCCTCCTCGTAGCCCCAGTTCACGTACTCGTTGAAGTTCCTGATGATGTCGGTTATGACGACGTTGAACTCGTTGAGGAGCAGGCGCTGAATCTCGCGCCACTTGTTGAGCGAGCTTTCCCTTCTCGTTATGCCAAAGTAACCCGCACAGCCTGGCCCCTTCAGCGTGGCAATTCCCCTTCCGACGAAGGCCCTTATTGCGTCAACGGTTTCAGGCGGGTCGGTGATGAAGGTGTCGAACTTGTGGAGCGCGTAGTCGGGGAGTGGCTCGCGAAGGTCAAAGGTGAATATTTCGATGTCGGAGTAGCCGAGCTCGTCAGCCGTCTTCTCGATGAACTTCATGAGCCTCTCGTCAATGTCGAGAACCGCTATCCTCTTGGGGAGGCCAGAGAGCATCAGAGCAACGCTCGTGAGGTCGTCGTCGCCGAGGACAAAAACTTCTTTGTTCTCAAGGTCGCCCCTGCTGTGCATCAGAGCGACCCTTGCAACGGTGGTTTCAGGGGTGACGTAGGCCTGGTCGAAGTCGTGCTTCGGCTGGGGTCTGTCCTTGACTATCTCCTTGAACTGCTCGAGCAGGTCACTGAAGGCGGAAAGCTCAACGGTCCTGCCCTGGCAGTGGGAGCAGGTGTAGTCCCTCCTCGGTCCGATTCCGTACTTCTCGACGAGCTGTTTACCGCTCTCGGTGAGGATGACGTTCGGGCCCTCGAACGCTATGTGGCCGAGCTCGTGGAGCGCCTCAAGAACCGCCACGACGAGCGGGAGCGGTTCCTCGCTGAGGTCAACGATGCGCCACACGTCACTGCTGGCCTGAATCGCCGAAAGAACGTTCTCTATCGTCCTCTCGTAAACGGGGATGCTCGTCTTGGTCTTAACCCTCTCAACTATCTCCCTCATTTTGAATCCCTCCAGAAGGATTTTTGGTTCGTGAACGGGGTTAGTAAGGGCCTCTTTTAAGGTTTTCTCGTGAACGTGAAAGTTTTAACCAATACCCTCGCCTTCATGTTTGGTGAGAAGATGTCATACTTCCTCATCTCGGTTGCGACGATGGAGAACCTTGAAAAATGCATTCAGATGAACGTTGCAGGGTTTACAAGTAGCGTAAACGGGTACTGGGCCTTTGTCGATATTGATGTCGGGGACTACATCTCGTTCCTGCACGGAGCGAAGGTTTACAACCTCCATCGCGTGAAAAAGAAAGTCGCAATTGAGAACCCCGACGAAGTCGGCCCCTGGGAGCCGATAAAACTGCCCTCTGGGAGGGTGTATTCTTTCCCCTTCAGACTCCTGCTAACGCCTCTCCGTGAGCTCTCCGAGTCAATGATAAGACCGGAGTTTTCTTACGTAGCTGAAAACCTTCTGTTGAGGGGAGGGTACAGAAAGACCCATTTCCAGGCCGATGAGGTGACACTCTACAACGTTTCGGGAATGGGAATCCCAGTGAGCGAAGAATTTCAACATGAAACCTCAAAATGGAAAGCGTTCATGCCAAAAATCACCTTTTCACGGGAACTCATAGACCCACCGAGGGTTTTCCCGATGAGGGAAGTTCTCCTCCAGTCACTCCTTCGAAAGGCAATTGAGCGGAATTTTCTGGAGGGACTTCTGGAGACGTTTGGAATAGACGGGAATCCTGAGGATTTTGAGGTTCTCGGCGAAAAGGCGCTTCCTACCGGACATGTGGACCTTTTAATAAAGCCCAAACACCCCCTCGGCAGGGCTCCGAGGATTCTTGTGGAAGTGAAGCTCGGAAGCGCCGGAAAAGAAGACTTGAAACAGCTGAAGGCGTACATAAAGGAAAGCGGCCCCGAGACTGTGGGGGGAGTACTGATTGCCAAATCCTTCAAGAAGAACATCGAGGAAGAGCCCAATATCAAATTCTGGAGTTACGGGTTTGGGAATATCACGAGAGAAGCAACTTACACCTACGAAGAACTACTCAGGAAAATACGGCTGGAGGAGGTTTAAATGCTCACCCCCGCCAAAGACCCGGTCAAGCGCTACCGCCTCCGCTACAACCTTAAGGCCCTCGAACGTGTGAGAGAGGCGATAGGCGAGAGCACATATTCCAAGCTGAGGGAGCTCCTCCTCTTCCGCCTCGAAGGAAGAGACTTCGAGAGGACTCCCACTGATGCCAAGGTCGCCGTGGCCTTCTCCGCTGGCTCCGACAGCACGGCAACGCTGAAAATCCTCCGCTGGGCAGGCTTTGACGTCGTCCCAATAACGGCAAAGCTCCCCCAGATGGGCGAAAAAACCCTCCAAAAGGTCCGCTCCGAGAGCTCGATCTTCGTAGAAGTACCACGTTACGAGGAGACAATGAGGGAACTCATCGAAAAGGGGGCACCAATCTGCGGCCGCTGTCATTCAATGGTCATGGAAGCCGTCGAGAGAAAAGCGAGGGAGCTTGGCGTGAGAATTCTTGCGACGGGGGATATGCTTAGCTCGGGCCTGGTTTCGATTTATGAGAAGGACGGCTTAGTAATCCTTAACTTCCCCGCCTTTCTCGCTCTCGATAAGGGAGAGATTATTGAGATAATCGGCGGAGAGTATGAGCTGAGCTTCGGCTGTCCCCTCCTGTGGGAGCTCTTTAAGCGGGCACCTTCGACCAAGCGTTTGGCCCTTCAGAGAATTCTCAGGGAGACGCGGGCGAGGGCGTTGAATCCAGAAATGGCCGTCGAGCTGATGAGGGACGTCCTCCTCCGTTAGTTCCCAACTTTGGCCCAAAAGGTTTAAATGTGTAGTTCTTAAGTTGGAGCGGTGGTGATTATGGTCACGAAGGAAGATGTTGAAAAGGTCGTGAAATCGGTCGTTGACGAGAAGTTCATCCGCTCAATCGAAGTTGACGAAAAGGGCAACATCACGGTTACCCTTGCAAAGGACACCCCCGATATAGACAACGTTCTCATAAAGCTCCACTCCGAGCTCGGAAAGCTTGACGGGGTCGGCTTGATAATCATCAACCGAGAGAGGGAGGTAAAGGAAGCTGGAAACGTCAAGATAACCGAGGAGATGATACTTGAGAAGCTCAAGGAGGTCATAGACCCCGAGATTGGAATAGACGTCGTCAACCTCGGCCTCATCTACGAGGTGAAGGTTAACCCTAACAACACCGTTTACGTCAAGATGACGATGACGACCCCCGGCTGTCCGCTCACCATGTGGATTCTCAGGGCCGTTGAGGACAAAATCCTTGAGATTCCGGGCGTTAAGGATGCCGAGATTGAACTCACCTTCGACCCGCCCTGGACGCCGGACAGAATCAGCCCGGAGTACAAGAAGAGGCTGGGCCTTTACTGACCCATCCTGCCTTTTCCTGTTCATCATCGCTTTCTTTCGCTTCCCTTTTCACAGATTATCGTTTCAAACCGTCGGTTTTAGGAACGAAAAGTTTATATTCGTCAAAACACACTTATCGGCGGTGATGTGCCATGGCGTGGAAGGTTACCGTCGACCAGGACACCTGCATTGGTGACGCCATCTGTGCAAGCCTCTGCCCGGACGTCTTCGAGATGAACGACGAGGGCAAGGCTCAGCCGGTTGTCGAGGTTATCGAGGACGAGAACCTCTACAACTGCGCCAAGGAGGCCATGGAGGCCTGTCCGGTTAGCGCTATCAGCATTGAGGAGGCCTGAAGGCCTCTCTTTCCTATTCCTTATAGGGCTTTTCTGCGAGCTATCTGAAAATAAGATATTGGAGAAGAGCTTATTCGAGGCCCAGCTTAAACTTCTCGGCCTGTTCAAGGACGTACTCCCTTATCTCCCTCGCCTTTGGCAGCTCAGTCACTATCTCGCCGTTCTCGATGAGGGGCTGTAGGAGTGGCTCGACCCTGGCACCGCAGACGGGACAGCGTTCGAGCTTTTTGTCGGCGGGAACGCGGTGGTAGTGGCCGTTCTCACAGCGATAGACCTGTTTCCTCCCGCTCAATTTTCCACGCTTCGTTATCGGCTTCCCCTCAACCTCAACGATGTCGAGCGAGAAGTCTATCGGCTTTGCGCTCGCTATGGCCGAGCCGACGCCGAAGGCGTCTGCAACGTCAACGATTTCCTTTATGCTCTCTTCGTTCAACCCACCGCTCACGAAAATCTTCACCCAGTCGTAGCCCCTAAGGTCAAGCTCCCAGCGAACCTCTTCAATTATCTTCCTGAAGTTGCCCCTCCTCGAACCAGGGGTATCAAGCCTAACCGCAGTTAATCTCTCGCCCAGAGCCTCGGCCGCCATCAGCGCCTCGAACTTCTCGTCGCAGAGCGTATCAACGAGGGCTGTCCTCGGGACTTCTGGCTCAACGACCTCATCGAAGTACTTCCAGGCCTTAACCTGGTCGCCGACTGTGAGTATTAACGCGTGGGGCATGGTTCCAACGGGTTTCTCCCCTATCATCTCCGCTCCGAGGACGCCGCTAACGCCGTCGCAACCGCCTATAAAGGCCGCTCTGTCAATCATCGGCGCTATCGCGGGATGCATGTGCCTTATTCCAAATGAGTAAACGGGCTTGAAGTTCGCGGCAATCTTGATTCTCAAGGCGGCCGTTGCAATTCCGCTCGCCTGGCTGAGCATTCCGAGTAGAGCAGTCTCGTAGATTCCAAACTCCTCGTAGTAGCCTTCAATCTGGAGAACCGGCTCGTAGGGGTGGAATATCGTGCCCTCCCTCATCGCGTAGACGTTCACGGGCAGGTCCTCAAGGAGCTTCGCGACCTCCTCGATTCCAGCTAAAACTCCCCACTTCCAGTCCTTTGGAAGAGAAGTCGTTGTAACATCCGCGAAAACCTTCCTGTGGATTCCCTTCTCGGTCAGTATCTTCTTCGTTCGAATGAAGTAGACGTCCGTCGTCTTTCCAGCCTTTATATCCTCCTCGTGGGCGATGTAGAAGCTCCTCATATCAACCACCTGATTTGAGCTATGTAAAAATGGAAGTTAAGATTTTCCCTGACCTGGGATTGAGAAAGGCACCTCAGCTTTTTCGCCCCTCTCAATTCTGTGGAGCTCCCTCCTGTAGGCCTCCAGCGGTCTGTCCTCAACCCTCAGAAATCCAGCGAGGGTCTTCGGCCTCTTCTCGAGCTCGTCGAAGAAGCGCGGATAGTTCTTGTCCCTGACGATGTGGTGGTCGAGGATTACATCGACATTAGTCTCGCGGATTATCTCGTTGAGGTTTTTAATTCCCGTTTCCCAGCTCCCCTCGGCGCGCTTTCCAAGGTAAGTCGGCGGTCCGCCTGTTATGAGGAAGTCTGGATTCTTCTCGATTATCCACTCGACGGCCTCCCTGTTGAGGAGCTGGATGTCACTGGCGTGGATTAGCCTGGTTCCGTCGTCGATGAGGACCATAACCACGAAGCCCAGCCTTGAGCCCTCGCTTCCGTGAGGCACAGCGGGTGAGAACTCCAGCGTAACGCCACCGAGGTCGAAGCTCCTTCCATCGGCGAACTCAATTTTCTTCGCTATCGGCTCCGCGTTCTTCAGGAAGGCCCAGGCCCTCTTCCTCTGGCTGAAGTTGATGTTCTCCCTGGGGTGCTTGGTGAAAATCAGCTTCCCCTCGTAGATTTCCCTCGCGTAGGTCTCGCTTGAGCTCTCGTAGAGGCCCTCGAAAAAAGGCGTGTGGTGGTCGTAGTGATAGTGGGAAATCGTCACGACCTCTGCCTTCCTCGCGTAGCCCTGTATCTTCTTCCTCATCTTCTGGAGGGTTTCGAGCTCGATTTTCGCTGGCGGGAGGCCGTAGCGCTTGGGTCCGAGGGCGACACCGGGGTCGATGAGGATTTTTACGCCTCCAGCTTCCACGAACGTCGCCAGGCTCCTAACGCCGAGGCTTTCAGAGGCGAGCGGAATGAGTCGCATGATAATCCCCGAGTTAG
>Ga0256836_1000985_pt1 | contig 13464 bp, 12 predicted proteins | sample 4561380metaG_FD_185974 | JGI IMG/M metagenome (GOLD analysis project Ga0256836, IMG submission 185974) | Hydrothermal vent microbial communities from Guaymas Basin, Mexico - 4561-380 | ecosystem: Environmental > Aquatic > Marine > Hydrothermal vents | place: Mexico: Guaymas Basin | collected...
AATTAAACAAATAACTTTTAAAGACGTAAGTTTAAATTATGGAGAAAAAACGGCATTAAAAAACATAAATTACACCGCAACAAAACCAAAAATTATAGGATTAGTGGGAGATAGCGGAGGAGGAAAAAGCTCTTTTGTATCATTAATGCTAAGATTTTACGACTCAAATGGAGAGGTTTTAATAAACAACATACCTATTAAAGAAATTGATTTAAAAAATTTAAGAGAAAAAATAGCCTATATTCCTCAAAATGTTCACATCTTTAACGATACGATAGCCAAAAACGTAGCGTATGGAGAAAAAGTGGACGAAAAAAAAGTAATAGAAGCGTTAAAAAAAGCAAACTTATGGGATTTTGTAAAAAACTTACCAGATGGAATTAATACTTTACTTCAAGAAAACGGAAGCAACCTAAGCGGCGGTCAAAGACAAAGAATTGCAATCGCAAGAGCCTTATATAAAAACCCGGATGTTTTAATTCTTGATGAAGCAACTTCCGCTCTTGATAATAAAAGCGAAGCAATTATTATGAATACAATAAACAATTTAAAAGATAAACTAATCTTTATAATAGCCCATAGACTCTCAACGATTGAAAATGCCGATGAAATTTTGGTATTTAAAAACGGAAAAATCGAATGTATTGGCACAAAAGAGGAACTATTGAAAAATTGCGAAGAATTTAAAAAACTTTATTATAAGGAATAAATTTTGCTTTTTTTAAAAAAAGGTTTTTAATGTTTAACAACAAAACTATTTTAATTACTGGAGGGACTGGAAGTTTTGGAAAAAAATACACCGAAATTTTATTAAAAAAGTACAATCCCAAAAAAATAATTATTTATAGTAGAGACGAATTAAAACAATTTGAAATGGCTCAAGTTTTTAACCAATCTTGTATGAGATACTTTATTGGAGACGTAAGAGATAAAGAGCGTCTAAATAAAGCAATGAAAGGAGTAGATTTCGTAATTCACGCAGCGGCTCTAAAGCAAGTTCCAGCTGCAGAATACAATCCAATGGAAGCAATTAAAACTAACATTATGGGAGCCCAAAACGTAATAGATTGCGCTATTGAAAATGAAGTAGAAAAAATAATAGCCTTATCTACTGATAAAGCAGCCGCTCCAATCAATCTTTATGGCGCGACTAAATTAGCAAGCGACAAATTGTTTATTGCAGCAAACAATCTAGTAGGAGCCAATAAAACCAGATTTTCCGTAGTAAGATATGGTAATGTTATTGGAAGTAGAGGTAGCGTAGTTCCTTTTTTTGCAAAATTAATTAAAGAAGGTAAAAAAACATTACCTATTACTCATCCGGAAATGACAAGATTTTTAATTACTCTTGAAGAAGGAGTAAATTTTGTTTTAAAAAATTTTGAGAGAATGCAGGGAGGAGAAATATTTGTTCCAAAAATTCCTTCAATGAAAATAGTAGATATGGCAAAAGCAATGTGTCCTGATTGTAAATTTGAGTTTATAGGAATTAGACCAGGAGAAAAATTACACGAAATGATGATAACAAGAGATGATAGAGCTATTGAATTTAAAGACCATTATGTAATAAAGCCAACCATAAACTTCTCTTTTAAAGCCGATTATTTAAACAATATGCTTGGAGAAAAAGGAAAAGAAAAAGAAATAGGATTTGAATATAGTTCCGATAAAAACAATTGGTGGCTTACAAAAGAAGAATTTTTAAAAAAAGCAAAAGAGTTTTTATGATTCCATACGGAAAACAACACATAGACAAAGACGACGAAAAAGCCGTATTAGAAGTTTTAAAAAGCGATTATTTAACTACAGGTCCAAAAGTTCAAGAATTTGAAAAAGCTTTATGTAAATATACAAACGCAAAATACGCCATAGCCGTCGCTAACGGAACGGCGGCTTTACATATAGCAAGTCTGATTTTGCTTAAAAAAGGCGATTTGGTTTTAACAACCCCAAATTCGTTTGTTGCTACTTCAAATTCTATTCTTTATGCCGGCGCAAGACCAGTTTTTGTAGATATCAAAGAAGATGGAAACATTGACCTTGATAAATGCGAAAAAATTTTAAAAAACTTTAACTCGATTAAAGCAATTTATGTTGTCCATTTTAGCGGAAATCCCGTTGATATGGAAAAGTTAAAATATTTAAAAGAAAAATATAATTTAACAATTTTAGAAGATTCAGCTCACGCTATTGGCGCAACCTACCAATACGGAAAAATAGGAAATTGTAAAATCTCAGAAATTACGACCTTTTCTTTTCACCCTGTAAAGAATATTACAACGGCAGAAGGAGGAGCAATTTTAACAAACAATGAAGAAATTTATAAAAAAGCTTTAATTCTTAGAAATCACGGAATCGAAAAAAAAGGAAAATACGTTTGGGAATATAAAATGAAAGATCTTGGATTTAATTATAGAATTACCGATATTCAATGCGCTTTAGGAATTAGCCAGTTAAAAAAACTCGATAGATTTATAAAAAAAAGACAAGAAATTGCAAAAAAATACGAAGAAGAATTTAAAAATACTCCTATTAAACCTCTATATCCATTTAACGAAAATTCAGCTTATCATCTTTATGTGGTAAGATATCCTTTTCAATCCCTTGAAGAAAAAAACCAACTTTTTATAAAACTAAGAGAAAAAGGAATATTTCTTCAACTCCATTACATCCCTATACCATCTCAACCTTACTATCAAAAGCTCGGATATACGATGGATAATTTAGAAGAGATGAAAAAATATTATCTTGAAGCTTTTTCTCTGCCAATTTATTACGATTTAACTCAAAAAAAACAAAGTTACGTTATCAATACCCTAAAAGAGACATTAAAACTCCAATCCAAATAGAAGCTGGAACAAACAAAGATATCATAACGGCTGCTGCGGCTGAATCTTTTATATATTTTGCGTTTTCATTATAATCTTTATACATTACATCAACAATCCTCTCAATTGCCGAATTTACTAATTCAACAACCAAAGGCAACATCATGCTAGAAATTAAAATTATTTTTTTAAAAAGAGAAACAGGCAAAAAAATAGCAACTATACTTAACAAAACAAAAAAGAAAATTTCTATTCTAAAAGATTTTTCACTTTTAAAAACGGCTAAAAATCCTTCTCTTGCGTATCTAAAATTATCCAAAAATTTATACTCAGGCTTCATCTTCTAATCCTACACTTATAAAATATATCCATATTTTTGTCATAAACTTTAGTTTTTACATCCATAAGTCCAAGCAAAGTAGAAAAAAGATTATCTTGAGTAAAATGTTTATTAGCAATTTTTCTAACACAACTTATATTTATATCAAAATTTTTACCAAACCATACAATGGTAGCAGGATGTTTTTGAGCATCCGGAGCAATAAAATAAGGCATTCCATGAAGATATATTCCATTCTCTCCCAAACTTTCTCCATGATCAGCCATATAAAACATAGCGACTTTAAAATCTTTTTCATTCTTTTTAAGAAGTTTTATTGCTTTACTTAAAATATAATCCGTATATAAGATCGTATTATCGTATGCGTTTATAACTTCTTCTTTTGTACAATCTTGAAGCTGATTGCTCTTACACACGGGGTTAAATTTTTCGAATTCTTTAGGATATCTTTTATAATACTCTGGGCCATGAGAACCCTTTGTATGAAGAACAATTAAAATATTCTTACCTTTATGTTTATTTATCCACTCTTGAAGCTTGTAAAACAATACCTCATCTACACAATTTCCATTTTTACAAAAAGGTTTAATATTTTCATGATTATAATCTTCGTAATTTACTCTCTTAGCAACTCCCTTAGAACCAGAATCGTTATCCCTCCATAAAACCTCAACCCCAGCTCTATTAATTATATCAATTACAGAATCGGTATTTTTTGCTTTTTTATCGGAATATTCGCTTTTAGTATAGATAGAAAACATACAAGGAACACTTACGGCCGTTTCGGTTCCACAAGAATAAACGTTATTAAAAGAAATAACATTTTTTATCTTTTCAAGATTAGGATTTGTATCTCTTTTATATCCATTAAGCGAAAAATGATCATACCTAGCCGCCTCTCCCAACACAAATATTATCAATTTTGGCTCTTTACTTTCTACTTTTGCATCCATCCCAATATGCTTAAATTTTACGGGCTTAGTTAAATATTTTTCTTTAATAAATTTGCCAAGAGAATAAATATAGTATGTAGGATTAGTATACATCCTAAGAGTCTTATGCATTCTAAAAAAGCTAACCCAATATTTTGGAAATAGAAAATATAAAATAACTACCATAACGACATTAAAAATTATTAATTTTATCCGAGAGAGAAGTTCTTTAAAAATAGGCTCTTTTTTTATTTTTACTTTCAATACAAAAATAGAAGGCAAAATTCCCAAAAAAAAGATATGCAAAAAAAGATTTAAATTCAAAAGTCCTTCTACTTCTTTAGCATCCGTTTCAAAAATATTTTGAATCATATTATCGTTTATTATTACTCCATAAGATTTCATAAAATAACTAGCCGCTGAAGAAGTCAAAAAAAGAACAATCAATAAAGGCTTAATAATAAATCTATTGGATATTAACGACAATAAAGTCGAAATTACTATAAAAAGCAAAAATCCCAAAGCTATCACAAAAAAAACATTATGAAACACTTCATATGATTTTTCAAAAAAGACATAATTATCAAAAATCACAAAAAACAAAGAAGAAATTATAATTAGCTGCGTCTGAGTCAACTCAATTTTTTTCATTATAAATCTTTTCAAGGTTATTGATTAATTTCATAGGAGTTAAAGCATAATTTGGTTCGTAATTTCCAGCAATTGAATGAGCAAGACTTGCATGAATAGTGGCTTTTAACGGATGCCATCCTTGAGCAAGCAAAGAACCTATCATTCCAGCCAAAACATCTCCACTTCCTCCCTTTGCCAAAGCAACGCTTCCATTTGGATCTATATAAACTTTTTTATTAAATCCTATAAGCTTATTTGCTCCCTTTAATAAAAGCACAACTTTTGGATATTTTTCGCTAAATCTCTTTACAAATCCAAATCTATCGGCTTGAATATCATTTACACTAAACTCTCCAAATCCTAAAATTTTAAGTAAAGATGCAAACTCTTTTGGATGAGGGGTTAAAACTATCTTATCTTTTTGTAAAAACTCTTTTATTGTTTCTTTATAAAACATATCCGCATCAATTACCATAGGAACATCAATATTTAAAATTTCATCTATCTTATCATCAAAACATTCCCCAAGTCCCATTCCCAAAGCAAGAGCATTAAATCCTATTAAATCATTATTTTTCATTATCTCATAAGGCAAAACGTTTTTTATTTCACATTTCTCACTCTCAACAACGCTTACAAGACCCGCTCCAAAATTAAAAGCAACCATTGCTGCCATTATACCAGCCCCACTTTTATCTCCTACCAATACTCCAAGATGCCCATAGCTTCTTTTATGAGAATTTTCTTTTTTTCTAATTGGTAAAACTAAATCACTTTTTTCAAGCAAAATATAATCGCTTTTCCCTCTATATTTAGAAAAACTAACCCCAAGATTTGCTATTTTTATTTTTCCTACATAATCTTTTGCCATATCACTATATAAAGCAATCTTTTCAGCTCCCATAGTCACCGTTAGATCTGCTTTAAATGCAATAGGTCTTAAATTACCTCTATCATCAATTCCTGTTGGAATATCGCAAGAAAGTTTAAAAGCATCTACATTATTCATATTTTTAACCAAACACGCAATTTCTTTTGACAAATCCCTCTTAAGTCCACTTCCAAAAATAGCATCTACCAAACAATCACACTTATGATATTTATCAGTAACCTTTCCACCAACGGCTTCAAATCTTTTTAACTGAAGTTTTGCCATTTCACTTTTTACACCAAGAGGCAAATACAAATTAACTATATAATCTCCCAAAAGTTCTCTTGCCAAAGTAATTCCATCAGCTCCATTATTTCCAGGACCTGATACAATATTTATAACGCTTCCTTTTTTAAATCTTTTATAAATTTCAAGAGCCATTTCATAAGCAGCATGTTCCATCAAAATATCTTCGGTTAAATAATATTTCTCATAGCACTTTTTATCTAAACTATAAACTTCCTCAAAAACTACTCTCATTTCCTCTCCTTCTAAAACTTAACGATTTAATTAAATCTTCCTTTTTTATTTTATTTCTTTTTTCCAAATTCGCTATAGTTTTAGCAACCTTCAATACATTAAATTCGCTTCTTTTACTCAAAGCAAATCGTTTTATAGCCATTTTTAAAATATCGTAAGCATCAGCTTCTAAATTAAATTTATAATCTTCCTTAAGTCTTGAATTAAATTCTCCTCTTTGAATTTCAAAAGCAATTAATACTTTCTCAAACATTTTCTTGCTAGAAATTGTATCTGTATCTTCATCTTCGATCATTTGATGATAAATTTCAATTCTATCGTAAAGAGGTTCGCTAATTTTATTTTTATATCTTCTAATTTCTAAATCGCTACATCTACACTCTTTATCTTTGCTAAGTAAATTTCCACAAGGACAAGGATTCATGGCAGAAGCAAACAAAAAATCACTTTCGTATTCTATTTTTGCATTTACCCTGCTTATTAAAACCTTTTTATCTTCAAGAGGATTTCTAAGATTTTCTAATACATCTTTTTGAAAATATGGAAGCTCATCAAAAAAAAGCATCCCTTTATTAGCCAAAGCAACCTCTCCAATTTTTGCTCCCTTACTTCCTCCTCCAAAAATAGCGGCTCTTGTAGAGCTATAATGAGGCGCCCTAAAAGGTCTTAAGGGTTTAAACTCAACTTCTTTTCCTTCCATCGCTCTTATCTTTTCAACCTCAAGTATTTCTTCCAAACTCATAGGAGGCAAAATATAACGCATTCTATTTACAATCATACTCTTTCCAACACCAGGAGAACCTTCAAGCAAAATATTATGAAATCCAGCTACAGAAATTAAAGCCGCCTCTTTTGCTTTATTTTGCCCTAAAACATCCTTAAAATCAAGCTCGAAATTTTCCATGTAATAATATTTTTTGCCATTAATTTTAATATAACTATATTTTAATTCGCTTTTTTGAACTTTTTTTGGCTTAAACTTTTCAAACTCGCTAATATGCGAAAACGCATAAATTTCCACATTTGGAATTTTTGAAATTTTTTTTGCACTCTCAAGAGGAACTATAACTTTTTTTGGCTTTAATGATAAAATAATCGGAAAAATGGAATTGGTATCCTTTAACTTTCCATCAAGTCCAAGCTCTCCCAAAACTAAATATTGAGAAAAATCAAATTCTTTATCATAAAACAAAATACTCAACGCTATTGGCAAATCAAAATGACTACCTTCCTTTTTTAAATCGGATGGAGATAAATTTATTACAATTTTTAAAGGAGGAAACGAAAAGCCATTGTTTAAAAGAGCTGATTTTACTCTCTCTTTACTTTCCTGAATAGATTGAGATCCAAGCCCTACAATTGAAAAACCGGGCAAAGCCTTTATAAAAGAACTTTCAACTTCAACTTTTTTAGCAACAAATCCATCTAAAGTAGCAGAAATTATTTTTTGCGTTTTTTTAGTAACTTTTTCCACTCTTTTTCAAACTTTTTACGTCTTATATAATCTAATCTTTCAATAAATAACTTACCATCCAAATGATCCGTTTCGTGCTGAAAAGCAACGCTTAGTAAACCTTTTGCATCCATTATATGTTCTTTTCCGAATCTATCAAAAAATTTAACTTTTACTCTTTCATATCTTTCAACTTCGTCAAAATATTCAGGAACACTAAGACATCCTTCAGTATCCTTAATGCTTCCTTCCCATTCCAAAAATTCCGGATTAATTACCTCAATTTTAGTTTTTTCTCCTTGATTTCCATCTTCATCCCCAATATCAATAATTAACGCTCTAAGAGGCACAGCTACCTGAATAGCGGCAAGTCCTACTCCATTTTTTGCTATCATAGTCTCATACATATCATCAAGCAATTTATGAAGTTCTTTATCAAATCTTTCAACAGGCTTTGAGATTTGTTTTAATATTTTATTTGGATAGGTAACAATATCAAGAATTGCCATTAACCTTCCCCTTCATAAATTAAATATAACATTCCTTCTTCTTCAGCCTTTTTCATTATGTCATATGCATGTTGTAAATACTCTTCAGCCGGTTTTGTTTCTTTAATCTCCACAATTCCGCCAACAATCGAAAGTTCAACTTCTTCACCTTCAAGAAAAATAGCCGCATTTCCTACCATATCGGCAATTCTTTCAATGGTTCTTCCAGCCCCAATTCTATCTGTATGTTTAAGAAGCATAGCAAAAACGCCATCTCCAAGATGAGCTATAACGTCACTTCTTCTTGAAGTTTTAAGCAAAATCTTAGCAAGACTTCTATTTACTAAAATCTTTCCTTTTTCGCTTAAATTTTTAATCACTTCGTCTTTAATTTTTAATGTCACAAGAGAGCTTATATGATTAAAATTACTAATTGCCTTAATTTCTTTTTCCAAAATTTTTAGAAAATATCTTTTATTATAAACCCCATATTTAGCATCAAAAAGAGAATCGTTTTCAATTTCCTTAATTAACTCTACATTTTTTGCGTATAAATTTTTAATTGCGTTTTGCTCTTTTTCAATTCTTTTATAAAGTTGTTCTATTTTACTCTCCAACTGAGAAATAACCCTCTCAAGAGCTTTTGGAGAAGATATATGAGCAAGCTCTTTTAAATAGTTTTCTATAACAGTTTTAATATTTACAGAGCTTTTATATACAATTGCGACTCTTTGAAGAAGTTCTTTTGTATACTTAAAAGAAAGTTTAATTTTTTTCTCATATTCAAAATCTTTTTCAAACTCGTTAGACTCTTCTAACGATAAAAGTTCATAAATATGTTTTCTAAATTCAAGAGGCTCATTTTCGAGCATATTATAAAAATAGTCTCTATAATAATTTGGAAGAGGAGGAACTCCATCTTCAATAATCTTTCTTAAAACCTTTTGAGCATACTTTTCAATAGGAGTTGTAGCTTCATCCAAATTTGCTGCCGTTATTGATGAATATTTTTCTTCCATTAGTCTCTCTTTGTTAGAACCTTATCTATTAATCCGTATTTTTGAGCTTCCTCAGCGCTCATAAAAAAGTCTCTCTCCGTATCTCTTTCAATTTTTCTAATGCTTTGTCCCGTATTTTGAGCTAAAATTTTATTAAGTTCTTTTTTAAGTCTTAAAATTTCTTTTGCGTGAATTTCAATATCAGTCGCTTGACCTTGAGCTCCTCCAAGAGGCTGATGAATCATTATTCTTGCATGTGGAAGAGCAAATCTTTTTCCTTTAGCACCACTACTTAATAAAAACGCACCCATACTTGCCGCTTGCCCCATACAAATGGTAACTACATCCGGCTTTATATAATTCATCGTATCATAAATTGCAAAACCGCTTGTAACTACTCCTCCCGGAGAATTGATATAAAGATAAATATCTTTTTCTGGATTTTCAGCTTCCAAAAACAACATTTGAGCCACTATAAGACCAGCTACATGATCATTTATCTCACCCTGTAGCATAATAATTCTGTCTTTAAGCAAGCGAGAGTAAATATCATAAGCTCTCTCGCCTCTTCCCGTTTTTTCTATAACGGTTGGAATTAATATACTCACTTATTCGCCTTTTCTTCAAGAAGTTTATTTAAAAGTTTTTCTTCAATCAAATTCATTTTTAAAACCGGCAAAAGATTGTTTTCCTGATAATATTTTACCACATCTTGTGGATTTTGTCCTTGAATTAATGCTTCATAATAAATAATTTGAGAAAGTTCATCATCGCTTACTTCAATTCCTTCTTTTTTAGCAAGAGCATCGATAATAAACGTAAGTTTTACCCTATCTTTTGCTTCGTTTTTAAATTTCTCTCTAAATTCTTTTAATTTTTCAGGATTTTCTTGAATTTCTTTAAGCTCAGCCGGTGTTAATTTAGCAGCTTCATTTCCTATAATTACATCAAGCTCTTGTTCTACAATAGCTTCTGGCAAATCGATGTCGTATTTCTCAACTAAACATTCAAGAATTTTTTCTTTTAATGGAGCAAAAACTTCTGCTTTCTTTCTTTGTAAAATAGAATCTTTTACATAATTTTTAAGATCTTCTAAAGTAGCGTCTTCTTTATTCAAATATTTCTTTGCAAGTTCGTCATTAATTTCAGCTGGAACTCTCTCTTGAATTTCATCAAGAGTTACTTCAAATTCGGCTTCTTTTCCAGCTAATTCTTTTGCTCCGTAATTTTCAGGAAAAGTTACTTTTATTTTTTTAGTTTCTCCAACTTTCATACCTACAAGCTGATCTTCAAATCCAGGAATAAACGCGCCGCTTCCAATTTCTAAAGGATAATGTTCAGCGCTTCCATTTTTCATTTCTTTTCCGTCAACAAAACCTTTAAAAGTAATTACAGCAATATCTCCTTTTTCCAAAGTATCTTTATTAGATACTTTCGTCTCGCTCATACTTTGAGCAATTTTTTTAATTTCTTCTTCAACTTCTTCTTCACTAACCTCAGGAAGGTTTACATCAGGCACGCATTCTTTATAGCTATCATCGATATTTATTTCAGGTCTTGTAAATACTTTAATTTCTACTTCTATTCCATCATCTTTTTCCTCAAATTTAACTACTTGAGGCTCAGCTATTACTTCTCCTTTAATTTCTTTTATCCCCTCATTTAATACTTCTCTTATAGCTTCACCAATAGCTTCTCTTTCAATTTCGTCTTTATAAAATTTTTCAACCGCTTTTAAAGGAACTTTTCCTGGTCTAAATCCAGGTAATTTTGCTTTTTTCGCTATTTCTTTTGCAATTTTTTTCTTTTTCTCTTCAAGCTTTTGCTTAGAAATTTTAGCTTTAATTAAGCTGTTTGCACTATCAATTTTTTGAATTTCCATACACAAATCCTTTTTTAAAAGGTATAATACCAAAAATTCTCAAAAAAGGAAAAAAATGATAGACCTAAAAAAAATAGAAACCGCTACCAAAATGATTCTTGAAGCAATCGGAGAAGATGTAAATAGAGAAGGTCTTATAAAAACTCCTTTAAGAGTTGCAAAAGCTTTTGAAGAACTATGCAGCGGATATTCTAAAGATCCAAAAGAAGTTCTTAATAATGCGCTTTTTGAATCTACCAACAACGAAATGGTAGTAGTAAGAGATATTGAATTTTATTCTCTTTGCGAACATCATATTTTACCTTTTTTTGGAAGAGTTCATGTAGCATACATTCCCGATAAAAAAGTCGTAGGTCTTTCAAAAATCCCAAGAATGGTGGAAATATACGCAAGAAGACTTCAAATTCAAGAACAACTTACAGAACAAATAGCCGATGCAATAATGGAAGTAGTAAAACCAAAAGGCGTGGGAGTTGTAATTCATGCAAGACATATGTGCATGGAAGCAAGAGGCGTAAAAAGTAAATTTTCTTATACCTCAACTTCGGCTTTAAGAGGTATATTTTTGGAAGAAAAAACAAGAGAGGAATTTTTTAACATTATAAACGCTCCTATTCAAAATCATTTCTAAAGGAAAAAATTGTTAAAAAGCATTAGCGAAAAAATAAAAAAAACTCCTCTTTCAAAACCATTTGGTTATATCAAAAAAATAAATCCCACAAACCTTTTTGCAACTGGACTTAACGTAAGCGTAGGAGATATTGTAAAAATATCTTCTAAAGAAAAAAATATCCTTGGAATGGTAACAGGAGTAGAAGAAAAAGGGTTTTTTATCACTCCCTTTAGCTTTATAGAAGGATTTAAAATCGGAGATAAAGTATATTTGGATGAAGATGGAATGAAAATTCCAGTAGGAGAAGCTCTTCTTGGAAGAGTAGTAAATCCTTTTATGCAACCAATTGACGATAAAGGCCCAATTATTACAGATCAGAAATATCCAATTATGAAAAAGCCTATTTCTCCTTTAAAAAGAGGAGTAATAAACGAAGTTTTTCCAACGGGAGTTAAAGCAATAGATGCTCTTTTAACCTGCGGAAAAGGACAAAAATTAGGAATCTTTGCAGGAAGCGGAGTTGGAAAAAGCACCTTAATGAGTATGATCGTCAAAGGTAGCAAAGCCGATATAAAAGTCATTGCTTTAATAGGAGAAAGAGGCAGGGAAATTCCAGAATTTATCGAACACAACTTAAACGGAGATTTAACAAATACCGTAATTATAGTCGCAACAAGCGATGATTCGGCTTTGATGAGAAAATACGGAGCTTTTAGCGCAATGGCGGTTGCCGAATATTTTAAAGATCAAGGAAAGGACGTTTTGTTTCTTATGGATAGTGTAACGCGCTTTGCCATGGCTCAAAGAGAAATAGGTCTTGCCATGGGAGAACCCCCTACCAGCAAAGGATATCCTCCAAGTGCTATCATGCTACTTCCACAACTAATGGAAAGAGCTGGAAAAGAAAAAGGAAAAGGAAGCATTACCGCATTTTTTACAGTCCTCGTAGAAGGAGACGATACAAGCGCAGATCCAATAGCGGATCAAGCCCGATCAATTCTTGATGGACACATTTTGCTTGATAGAGAATTAACCGATTATGGAATTTATCCTCCAATTAATATATTAAAATCAGCAAGTAGAGTCATGAGTCAAATAGTAGAACCAACTCACCTTCAAAAAGCTCAAAAATTTAAACGGCTCTATGCTTTACTTAAAGAAAACGAAGTATTAATTAGAATTGGAGCTTATCAAAAGGGAGTCGATAAAGAACTTGATGAGGCAATAGAAAAAAAAGAAGCAATGGAAAATTTCTTAAGACAATCACCAAACGAACTTTACGAATTCAAACAAATTCTACAAATGCTTTATTCTATAGTATAAAAATCATAAAAAATTATTACTAAATTCTTGACAAGAAAAAAATTTTTTCTTATAATTTCACACCACAAACGGAGTGTAGCGCAGTTTGGTTAGCGCACCTGGTTTGGGACCAGGGGGTCGGGGGTTCGAGTCCCTCCACTCCGACCATTGTCCACTATAAGTGAGTAGCTGAGTAGCTGCCCACTTGTGGTGGGCGTAGCTCAGTTGGTTAGAGCACCAGGTTGTGGCCCTGGGGGTCGCCGGTTCAAGTCCGGTCGTCCACCCCATTGCTCTATCTAGTTAGCGTCCGTAGCTCAACTGGATAGAGCAACGGACTTCGGATCCGTAGGTTGTAGGTTCGAGTCCTACCGGACGCACCAAAACTCTTCTTTATGCGCCCTTAGCTCAACCGGATAGAGCAACGGCCTTCTAAGCCGTAGGTTGCAGGTTCGAGTCCTGCAGGGCGTACCACTTTTATCATAATTTTCTCCTAATGTTGCGGGAGTGGCGGAACTGGCAGACGCGCCAGACTTAGGATCTGGTGCCGCAAGGCGTGGAGGTTCGAGTCCTCTCTCCCGCACCAT
>Ga0256836_1000987_pt1 | contig 13444 bp, 11 predicted proteins | sample 4561380metaG_FD_185974 | JGI IMG/M metagenome (GOLD analysis project Ga0256836, IMG submission 185974) | Hydrothermal vent microbial communities from Guaymas Basin, Mexico - 4561-380 | ecosystem: Environmental > Aquatic > Marine > Hydrothermal vents | place: Mexico: Guaymas Basin | collected...
CCCTTGCATAATGATGACTACCAACTTGTAGAACGGAAGTGAAAAAATTTGAAGTAGCCATTAATACTTTTTTTGACATTTAAAATTCCTCGTATTTTTAGGATAATAACTTAAAACGTAAATTTTCCAGATACATTTTATATCTAAAAATAACTTTCTCATTTACTAATTTTTTGTTTATAAATATTGGGTTTTTCAAGATAACGTTCAATAAAATAAACAATTTTATCTTTTTTTTATTTTTCCATACCCGTTAGAATACCATTTAAAATTACTATATTCAAAATCTACATTAGATTTATCGATAATAAACAAATAATTACCCTCAAATAAAAATTTTCTATAAAAAATTATATCCTTTGTTTCTAAAATAAAAGAAATGTAATTTTTTTCTAATTCAAATAAAAATGTATCACTAGATTTTATCATCATAAAAATTCCATTCTTACCTTCTATCCATTTATTTTGTTCAAAATCTAACTTTTTAGGAATAGGAACATTATGAGCTTTAGAACTTCTAAATTCATTTCGTCTATGCGGTAATGGAGTATAAACATATGTACCTGGATCTAATTCAATATCTCTACCATCTATCCAAAGTTCATAGCTCAATTTATCATTATGAGTATGTCCCCCGTTATCATTTTGACCGAGAGGAGTTACACATATAGATAAGTAAAAATTTTTATTTTTAAAAATGTACAATCCAAACATAGGGTAAAAATATTTTTCTATATTAGCGTCTTCAAATATAAATGGTAATTTATATTTTTTTATCTTTTCAAATTTTAAATTTTTTATAATCTCCCTTAGTTGTAAATTTACTTTAGGTACAACATAGCCTTTATTTTTTGGATATAATTTTTGAAAACTAGCTAAGGTTTCTACGAACGATTTTTCTAAGAAGATGTCTGTTTTAAAAATTTTATTCTCAAATAGTCCACTTACAGCTGATATAAAGGTTTTATGATTTAAAATATTTTCATCCCAATATATTTTTTCTTCAAAACCGTAATTTTTTATTAAATTTTTATAACCTTTTAAATTTAGATAGATTTTCTCAGCTTCATCATTAGATAAAAATTTCCCTACAGGAGTTAATTTTATAAATCTGCCACTATCGTTATCACCTACTTGAGGAATTTCGTTGTTAGGTTTTGTTATATCTACTGTAAATCTTCCAATTTTATAAACTCTATCTATAAACCAATTAGGTAAATTTTTAACATATTTATCTTTATATACTTTTTTTATTTTTAATTTTTGATCAGATATTTTATATTCGATTTCTCTTATTTTATTACTTTTAAGCAATCTTAAAATTAAAGCCACAGAGTAAATAAGCATCTCACCGCTTAGTCTATGGTAACTCGTAGAACTTTCAAAATTTCCTCCATCTGCATAAAATTGTTTTTTTGTTTCTTTTAATATTTCTTGATAAGAAAAACTAATCCAATCTTCCCTGTCTAAATAAGCTCCTATAAATAGAAGTCCACAAATATTAGCAAGGTAATGATTAGAAGTTAAAACTTCGCTCCATTCTAAATTATTAGTAATAAATTCACCATGTTCGTATATGCTCGCGGCAAAATATTTTTTAAAGTTTTTATTTAATATATCCTTTTCATCAAGTTGATTAAACAAATCATAAGCTATGAGCATATTAGCAGCTCTTATTGCTACATCCATTGTACAAGCCCAATTTACTCCCATTTTGGGCGGATTTGTGGCGATAAAGTCAAGTACTTGATTTTTAAATTCCCTTATGCATTTTTCTTTATATTCTGAACAAATTAAAGAAAAAATAGCAAGCTGAGGCAAATGTTGCATACGAGAAAGTTCCCAGGGAATTTTTATGTCCACTCCTAAAAAATTTCCGATAATTTTCCTTGTATCTTTGTACCATGTTTTTTGACTCCATCTATATCCACTTTTGTAATCCTTTTGCCAATCTATAGGCTTATAATCTTTGTCTATAAGTTTATATATATTCTTTGCTCTATCTAAATGAGCTTTTCTTAAGATATTTTCTAGTTTAAATTCAATATTCATATTATATTTATACCCTTCCAATCCTAAGGGCATACTATCATAACTATTTTTTATCCATCCACTTCCTAAAAGATCAAATCTATGTGATAAATACATTTTTATGTGATATTCCGCAACTTGTTTATCTAGATTGCTAATATCTAAACTGTTTATATTTATAAAAGAATTCTTTATTTCATTTATATCTTTCTTTGTCCAAGTTGAAGTATTTAAGTCCAATTGTTTTTGTATACTATCATTTATTTTTCTAAACAGTTTTTGAAAAACTTTTTTAAAAACAATATGTGGAGGTAAGGATTTTATTTTTGTTAAGTAATAATCTACCTTCATTTTTTATAACCTACTAAAAAATTGATTATAAATTCTTCAATTTTTCTAAAATCCTTTCAACATGTTTATCCCAAGTATATTTTTCCTCAACGATTTTTCTTGCGTTTATTCCAAATTTTTTTCTTAGCTTCTCATTTTCTATAAGAATTTTCATAGCATTCATAAGCTCCTTAATATCTGCGGGTTTTACTAAAATTGCTGTTTTTTTATCTTCTAAAATTTCACTTAATTGTCCTATATTACTACTTATAATAGCTTTCCCCATAGCCATATATTCAAAAATTTTTGTAGGACTTCCAAAAAACTCAGAGCCATCTGGATTAGGGACGGTGGCATTAATGAGTATATCGCATACACTTAAGTATTTGGGAGCTTCTTCTTGAGGAATTAAACCCGTTAAAATTACTTTATCTTTTATTTTGTACTTTTTTATATATTCCTTTACTTCAGACATTCTTGGACCATTACCAATCATAAGTAATTGTGTTGTATTTTTATATTCAGGATATAGCTTTAAAAGTTCCCCATAAGCCTTAACTATATTTTCAGCTCCATGCCAAGGTCCAAAAGTTCCTATAAAGCCTAAAACTACTTTATTTTTCAAATTATATTTTTCTTTTATATCCGAAGCGTTTATATTAGGATTATATTTATTTACATCTACTCCGTTTGGATTTACAAGAATCTTATTTCCCGGAACACCTACAGAGATAAGATAATCTTTTAAAGGTTTTGATATTACGACTATAAGGTCTGCGGATTTTAAATTATAGTTTTCTATTTTCGAAATGGTAGGGATTTGAAATAAATAATCATAAACAAATCCGAAAGTTTTTTTAAAAGTATTTTTTCTATTTTTCCAATGTTTTAATTTCCATATGTCAGAGGAATTAAATTCCAGAATAAAGGGAATTTTCCATTTTTTTGAAAGATAGGCTCCACAAAAGGAATATCCGTGATAACGTTGATATATAAAATTATAATTTTTATTTTTTAAAAGTTTTATTACTTTAAAGTTATATAAAATCTCATTTATTGAATTAGGAAAAAAAGGAATTTTTATGGGTTTTATAATATTTATTGGAATTTTAACTTCAGGTAAAACTTCATTAGAAATTACATCAAGATTAATATATTTACTTAACGAATTTATTATCCCAGCCGTATGAGTTACACTGCCACCGGCTTTTAAATTAAACCAATATTGGGTTCTAAGGTAAAGGGCTTTCATATATTTCCTCTATATCCTAAAAAATTTTCAATTTTACTTTTTAATTTTTTAATAAAAAAAGGAAAAATTTTTACTTTTAAGCTTAAAATTAAATCATTAGTTATGAGCTTATTTCTATATAAATACTCCGAAGTAGTAAAAACTACATCATTTATTTTAGATAAACTTGCGAGTAGATTATCAAAACTTTTTATTAGATGATAATTCACACTAATTTTCCCATATTTTTTCTTTTTAAAATCATATGGTAAATTCAAAAAATTAAAACTATGTAAAAATATTATTGCAACACTATTATCCGGCAAATTTTTTATAACTTGTATTATTTCTTCAGTAGATGAACCATATCTAAAATCCAATTTTTGGTAATATTTCTTTTTAAAGAATAAAAATTGAAAATATTTTTCATAAACTGTCACGGGAATTTCATAAATGCCCTTATAAAAATCAACTTTATTTTTATATGGATACTTTATTTTGCAGTTTGGATTGGAATAAAAAAAAGAGGAGTCTATAAGAATGTTATTTACTTTTAAAGCTAATAAAGTATTATCATCTGCTCCATATCCACCGGCTCTGTGACTTATTACACTTATTCCAGTCCACTCTTTTATTTTTTCTTTTCCTAATCTTACTATTTCTATCTGCTCTTGCAAAGAATACTGCCACATAAATCTTTTTTTTAATAAAACTGAAGGATGGGTATGTAAACCTATTTTATGTCCACTATCCAATATACTTAGACATAAATTTTTAAATTTATTTTCCCCAATTTTTTCAAAAGGATAAACATCAACAAAATGCTCAACAGTCGCATTGTATTTTGATGCAATATCATTTATTAATTTAACTCCAACCTCTTGGTTTTCTACTTTACCCTCTATAAAAATTTCAAATGCATTTTCAACATTCTGTCCCAATTCACCTATTTCCGTGTCACAGGTTATTAAAATATATTTCATTTTTAACAGGAATTTTGCTTTTATTTCTTTTTAAAATTTAATGTAGCATCTATGCTTTAATAGAATTGTAAGTACTTTTTAGTTATATCAAATGTTCTTTTTTTATGATTTAATAATATTTTATTTTTACAGAAATATCACTTTTTTTTACAAATAGCTATATAAATTGAAAGTTCATCTTTTGAAATTTTTTTGGAAATAAAATCTATTATTTCTATAGGTATTATAAATAAAATAAATTTTAACAAATATTGTAAAAAAAATCCGTAACTATAGTAAGCATATTTATTTCTAAAAACAAAATTCACAACATATTTAACTATCTTTTTTATTATACTATCTGACTCCTTAATCTTTATTGGAAGTGGGGAGGATATTAACTTTAATAAAAGGTATAAGGGTTCTTCAATAAATTTATAGTATGTTTTAATATAAATTCCATCTTCTTCTAATATATAAAAATATTTTTTCAACAAATTTTTTATTTCTTCCTTATTGAAATATGGCTTTGATCCTATATTAACTGATATTAAAAAATATCCATCTTCTTTTAAAAGTTTTGCTATCTTTTTCAAATATTCATTTTGTTCATAATCGTTAAGATAATACAGAACTTCTAACAAAGTTATACAATCAAACATTTCTTCGCAAAAATTTATGTTTAAGAGAGAGCCTTTAATAAATTTAATACCCGGATATTTCTCTTTAGCTTTCCGTATAGCCACTTCGGATACATCTATAGCAATAACTTCATTAAATAATGGTTTAAGAAATCTATTTGAAAAAAAACCTGTACTACAACCTATATCCAAGACTCTACCTTTTACTTTATACTTCCTTAGTAAGTTTATATATTTTTTAAATCTATATAACTGGCTACGACGGAAAGAAAAACCCCAACCTTCAAATGAAGAATTATGAATTTTGTCAAAATCTATTTTTCTGTTTTTATACATTTCCAAAGTGTTCTTCCTTTACTTTATTATAATAGTAATAAGATATTATAAAATAGGTAAATGTCCCTAAAACACTACCTAAAGCAGCTCCCAAAGAAAATAAAAAAGGAATAAGGGTAATTATTCCTAAAAAATTAATGGAAGCCATAAATAAAGACATTTTTTTTAAAATCCTTCCATATCCGTTACTTGCAAGCCAAGCATTGTAAAGTTGATAGGCGGCCTGAAATCCAACAGCGAAGGACATAATTATTAAAATAATAAACATATTTTCATATTCTTTTCCAAGATAATAATTTATTACTAAATATCCAAAAATATTTACACTAATTATGGAAAAAACTATCCAGAAAAAATTTATTAGCAAAAGTTTTTTTGCTATAAGTTTTCCAGAAGCAAAATCTTTAAATTTAGTGCTGGCAAGAGCAGAAGAAAATGTATTTATAGGTGTAGCCATAGAAGTAGCTAAACTATAAAAACCTACATCCTTTGGAGTGGCAAAATAGCCTAATAATAATCTATCAAGTTGATAGGTAGATACATCAATTACTCTACCTATATATATATGAATACCGTATTTTTTAAATTCTTGAAAAATTTCTTTTAAATAACTGTTTATACCTTTAAAAGAGGGAGACAATCTTAAAATTACAAATATAAAAACAATTAATATTGATATACAAAATGAGAATAAAATATACGCCGGTTTAAATAGTTTAAAAAAATAAAGAAGAAAAATAAATACTAAAAATAGTATTCTCCAAAGAAAGTTAAAAATTGATAAAAGTTCAATTTTATTTGTTCCTTTACATATTAAATCTAGAAAGAAGGGAACTATTAATGCCCAAGAAACAATAGCATTTGATTTTAAAATATTTGAAATTTCTTTTCCATATAGTTTTTTTGTAAGAAAAGCAACTACGAGAATAGTAAAAATAAAACTAAAAGCTATAAAAAAAAACACTATCAAAGATGCACCTATAAGCTTTTTTTCTTCTAAACTACTAGAAACCTGAGCTAGTAGCCTAGCTGAACTTGCAAAGAAACCAAATTCATAAAATATAGAAAAAAAGGATATAATAGATAAACATAAAGCATATGTACCAAAGTTTTTAGCACCTAACATTTTAGCTAAGAACATGTTTGTAATAAAAGCTGTGGATAAACTAAATATTTGTGAAAAAAATAAAAATATAGTTTTTTTCTTTTTACTTGTTAAATTAAAGGTCATTTAATAATAACCATCCTTTATTTATTAATTTGGAGAGTTCTTTATCGGGATTTACAGCTATTTTATATTTACCTAAAGAAAATAAAGGTAAATCCGATATCGAATCACTTAAAACAGCTGTATGTTCAAAAATAATTTTTTTCAAATAACCATATTTATCTAATAAAATAACTTTATTTATTCCTATACAATCTAAGTCTTCCAATTCTCCAGAAAATATATTTTTTGTAAATTTTAATTTTGAGCATACTAAATGGGGTATATTTAAATCCTTAGCTAGGTGCTTTAGGTATATATCATATCCCCCACTAACAATAATAACTTTAGAATTTGGATATTTTTCTAAGAATTTAACAGTTTTCAAATTATAATTTGGTTTTAATATCTTTTTAAAAAATTCATAGGATAGATCCTCTAAAATTTCTCTTTTTAAATTTTTTAAAAGCTTTAAAGTCTCAAACTTATACTTTTTCTTCATGAATTTAAGGCTATGGTATCCTACCTTAGTTTTAATAATTTTACTTAAAATTTTGAATTTCAGTAACTTTAATCTGTTTGTTTTCTTTAAAACAAACTCAATAAATTTGTCCGCAGTTTCTATATTAACAGTAGTATTACATATATCTAGCAAAACAAATTTTATGTTCATTTCTTATAAAATTCCTTTATTTTTTCTAAAACTATTTCCATTTGTTTTTTTGTTCCTATAGTTATCCTGATAAAATCTTTCATTCTCTCTACATGAGAATAATCTCGAACAAAAATATAATTTTTTTCTAAATATTTAATTAGCTTATCTTTTTTATTAGGTATATATAATAGGATAAAGTTTCCCGCTTTACCATAGGTTTTTATACCAATTTTTTTCAGTTCTTTTAAAAACCATTTTTTTGTATTATTTACCTCTTTTACATAAGTTTTCATGTAGTCAATATCCTCTAAAGCAGCTATGGCTGCTATTTGAGAAAGAGTTGGTACGTTTTTTGGATTTCTTAATTTTGATAAAACTTCTATAATATTTTTAGAAGCTATTATATAACCCACTCTAAAACTTGCTAATGCAAAAGCTTTGGAAAAAGTTCGAGTGATAATTACATTATCATACTTTACTACTAAATCTTTTGCACTTTCACCGCCGAATTCAATATAAGCTTCGTCAATAATAAATAAAGTATTTTGAAAATTCTTGAGAAGATATTTAAAAAACTCAACAGAATAAGTGTTGCCCGTAGGATTATTAGGATTACAAATATAAACTATTTTAAAATTATTATTTTTTAGATAATTTATAAATTCTTTCTGGTTAAAGAAAAAATTTTTTTTAATATCCAAAAAAAAATGATAGATTAAAGCACCGGATGCTTCAGCAGTAGCTCGAAAGTTGTCATAAGTTGGCGATATCATTAAAATATTATCTCCTGGATTTATAAAAGCCCGACATATATACTCGTGCGCACTATCTGAACCAGAAAAATATAAAATATTTTCTTCTGGAAGATTAATATAATTTGATAATAAATATTTTAATCTTTTGTTATCCACATCTGGATACCAATTTAAATTACCCTTTTCAAGGAACTCTAAAATATATTTTTTTACTTTCGGGCTGGGAGGAATAGTAGCTTCATTCCAATCTAACTTTAATACTTTACCTTTATTTTCTATTTCCCAAGCTTTATGAGATGTAAGTTTATAAGGTCTTAAGTTTAAAATATAACTATTTGGTAATATCATTATTACCTCTCTCTAATAATTGTTCTGATTTTTCCTGTTTTTTTATTTCTTTCTATTTCATCAACTAATTTGATATCTATTTTTAAATTTCCTAATCTATCTTTTAATTCCTTTTTCAAGATATTTTCAGCATTAGCATTAAAATTATTATCTGCAACGAGCTTAACAAGTAAACTTTTATCTTTTTTTTGAATTATTTGAAAATTCTTTATTCCTTTTATCTTGTACATCATAGTATAAATATTAACGGTAGGCACATAAGTTCCATCATCCTTTATTAGTAAATCATCTGTTCTACCTTGGATAGCTTTAAAGGGTACAGAAAGGTTCATACCACATTTACAAGTTTTAACAGGTGAATCTAAAGGAATTGCAATATCTTTTGTGTTGTAACGTATAAAAGGCATTACATAATTATTTAATGATGTTGCTATAATTTCATTGTTTTCATTTAGTTCTAAAATACCGTAATCATCATGATTATGATAATTACCAGCCCAACATTGACTAACTATAACGGTTCTTTCATTTTGTCCATACCAATCTAAAACAGGTATTCCCCAATAATTCTCTATAGTTTCTCTATAATGAGGTAATAGGGTCTCTGATGAGGTGACGATTAACTTTATTTGAGGAATTTTTATATTTTTCTTCATAAGAAGAAGAGTAAATATATAAATAGAACTTGGATATCCTCTTAAAATTTTAGCTTTTGATTTATATATAATATCTAAGTATATATCTAAATTTTTTTCATTTATATGAAAAGGAGATAAGTACCAATAGTTTTTTCTTTTGTCTATTTTATAAATCGGTTCATTTTCTTTAGGTGAATAACTTCTTAGAACAACTACAGGATCACCAGGAGTATATTTATAATCCTTTCCCATTCTCCAAGCTCTATGCATAATAAAAGTTTCTATAGCTTCACTATTATAAGGTATATAAAATTTGAAAGGGTTGCCAGTTGAACCAGAGGTACTGGAAAGTTTTCCAAAAAATTTACATTTACTAGAAATAAAATCTTCAAAGTTATGAATAATTATTTCTTTATCTATAATAGGAAATTTTTTAAGTTCATCTAACGTAAAATTATCCCAATTTATTTTTATGTTAAGACGTTTGTAAAAAGGTACGGTAGTAACGGCTATATATAATATCTTTTTCAACTTTTCTAATTGAATTTTTTTTATTTCTTCCCTAGATAAAAAAGGAAATTTTTCGTACTTTTTATAATTCCAAATATAATAAATTTTATTGTAGATTTTTCCTAGAATATCCTTAAGCATCTTCGTAAATTATCCTTTTGCTGCAAGTATGCTTACTCTAGTAGTTTGAACTAACTCCCAAAATTCTATAGGCCATTTACCAGTTTTTAACGATTCGTATACAGCAAGCCACTCTTCGTACCATCCTTTGTCACTTTTGGGAGTTTTTATCTCTTTTACGTTAATATCATATCCTTTTAAAGATTTATAGTCATCTAAAACTATTGTTTTTTCGTCAAAGTGAACTTCCATATGTTCTTTAGGATATTTTTTACTACCAACTGCAAAATAATCTATATGAGCTAATGAACCATCTTCAAATTTTAAAATTATAGATTTATTATCACTACTACTAAAATAGTTTGTTTTGGGAGTGAGCTCCTCAACACATAATGAAGTTACTTTACTTTCGGTTAAAAAAGTAACTAAATCTATAATATGACAAGCTTCCCCTATTATTCTTCCTCCGCTTTCATGAACCCAATGCTCAAGAGGAATATATCCAGCATTCATTCTATATCTAATGAACAGAGGATTAATTCTATTTTTAACATGTTTCTTTATTTCTTGAGCATATTTGCTAAATCTTCTATTAAAACCTACAAAAAGTATCGGAGGATTTTTTTCCTTTTCAAAAAATTCCTCAATCGCTTTTAGCTCCTCCTCGGTTGTAGCTAGCGGTTTTTCTACAAAAACATGTTTACCAGCTTTTAAAGCTTCTAGTGTCAACTTAGCATGAGAATCGTGACGTGTACAAATTAAGACTAAATCTACGTTTTCATCTTCTAAAATATCCTTGTAATTTGTTGTAATATAGTTAACTTCAAATTGATTAGCTATATTTCTAGCTTTATATCCAGTTCTGTTTACTATTGCGTATAAATTAAATTTATCCCTTAATTTAGAAAGTATCGGAAGATGCATACCTGTAGCAAAACCACCAGCACCAACTAAAGCAACATTTATTTTATCTTTACTTACTTTTTTACTTATATATATTTTTCTATCATGATGTAAATATTTTTCCAAACTATCCTTATCAATGTCACCATATTTTAAAATAACCATCAGAGGTTTAGGATCTGATTCCATTAAGTCTTTATACGCCTTTTCGACTTCTTCTATAGGATATATTTTTTCTATTAAATCTTTTACATTCACCGTACCCGTAGCAAGTAACCTTAAATACTCTTGCATATTTCTGTTTTCGGTCCATCTAACATAGGCATAAGGATAATCTATTCCTTTTTCTTCATAAAGCTTGTCATATCTACCGGGTCCGTATGAAGTTGAAATTAAAAAATCAATCTCCTTTTGATACATATCTTCTCTATTTATAAGCATAGGATTTCCAGCTACTCCAACGAGAACAACTTTACCTTTTTTCCTTGTCATCTTAAAAGCATCTGATAAAGGTTTACTAGATGAAGTTGCAGCTGTAAAAAGGACCCCATCTGCCCCATATCCATTTGTATAATTTATTACTTTTTTTATGGCATCTTCTTTTAAAGGGTTTATAACAAGCTCTGCTCCAAATTTTTTTGCAAGCTCTAGTCTCCTATCGTCTAGATCTATAGCGATCACTCTAACTCCACTAGCTTTTAGCATTTGAAGAGCCAAAAGCCCTAAAATACCTGTTCCGAAGACTACTCCGAATTCCCCTAGTTTTAAATCTATTCTTCTAACACCGTGGAGGGCAATTGCTCCTAGGGTTACAGTAGATGCTTCTTCAAAAGATAGACCATTTGGAACCTTTACAACTAAATTTTTAGGAACACTAACATATTCCGCGTGATGCGCACATTGAGCACCAGCTGCGGCTACTACATCTCCTACTTTAAAATTTTCTACTCCCTTTCCTACTCCAATAACAATTCCACTTACAGAATACCCAAGTGGGGAGTAGCTATCTAGCTTACCTTTTACTTTTTGATAAGCAGAGATAATACCTTCACTTTTTGCTATTTCTAGAACTTGTTTTACTTTCTCAGGTTGTTTTAAAGCTTTTTTTATTATAGATTCTTTATTTGCACTTACTCCACTTATTTCAGTCCCTGCGGAAATACAGCTATTTACAACCTTTATAAGTACATGCCCATCTTCAATTACAGGGGCCGGAACGTCAACAGGTAAAACTTTTCCTTTTTTTACTAAAGCTTGTTTCATTTATTAAGCCTCCAAATTTTCAAAACTATATGCTACTTTATTAAAAATCTGCCACTCGTCAATTCCTTCGTAAGGGTACCAATTTACATGGGCAGATTTTTTTAAATTACCGCAAGCTAAACCATGCTCTTTTTTTATGATTCCTTCTCTAATTTCTAATACTTTATCTCCCTTTCTTCTGAAAATCATCATTTTTTTTGCATTTTGTTTTGCTTTTTCAATACAAGTGAACAATGAGGTTGAAAATAACTCGCAAAGTTTTTTACATAAAAAATTTAAAAGTTTTTGTCTATCATACTGATATTTATGCAAATACGGGTAAAGATTATTAGCTATATATCTCTTAAAGGTGGAAATCAATATCTTTTTTCCCAAAAATACATGAGGATAGAAAGCTTTTTCTTTACTTCTGCCATATTCTATAATTATTCTATAAGCTCTAAAATTATATTTTTCTACTTCCTTTAATGTTCTTTGTGGACAATAATTTAAAATCTTATTCTCTATATGCTTCTTTTCTTCTTCTGTTAAAAAAATATTTTGGCCTTTTAAAAATTCATCCAACTTTATTATTACATCGCTAACTATTTCAGGATAGATATATTTGTATTTCATATTAAATTAGATCCTAAAATATTTTTATTTGATAATTATAGGTTTTAGAGGAGGTAACATTAAACCAGCTTCCAGAAACAGAAAATGAAGTATATGTCTTATGTAAGGAAATAACATAAGTTTTCCAGTAGTATTCACAAAATATTTTATTATATCATTTTGCTCATCCTCATTTAAATTGAGAAATATACTATTTTCTTTCAATATTAATTTTATATCAAATTCAAACCTTGCGTAAGTAATTTTTTCCTTTTTCTTATTAATAAGTAATATATCTTTATGTTCTCCTTCGTAACTCACCACAATTACCGGTAATGACCTAGAGTTATCATTTTCTGGATCCTTCAAAACTTCACCTAAACTTACTTTTACTTTATTTATTTTAAATTCTCTTCTTATTTTTTCTTCCTTTATCTCACCTTCTATTTTAGTATTAGCTTTGAAATCAATTCTTTTTAAAACTATACTTTGACTTTCTATGGATTTAATAAAACTTTTATAGATTTCAAAAAAATTTTTTCTGTTACTCATAATCTCCTCTTAGGCAACGAATGGATAGTAAATTATACTTGAAAAGTTATCCTTTGTGTTTTTTTCACTAAAGGAATTAAAACTATTTTTAGAAATCTCATATGTTACTAAGCGATTAATAAAAATGTGTTTACAATGTATATTAATATTTTTATCTTTAACATCTTTTAATATTTTAAAGTTTTGTTCATACTTTTTAATTTTTTCGGAATTACTACTATTGTTATCAAAGAGATGATATAAAATACTTCTTAAAGTACTTTCGTTACGAAAATAAACTTTTTCATCGTGAATATATTTCGTTAAATCCAATACATCTTGTAACCTAATTTTTCTTTTAATTTTAAGTTGACCACTATTTATATTCC
>Ga0256836_1000988_pt1 | contig 13442 bp, 14 predicted proteins | sample 4561380metaG_FD_185974 | JGI IMG/M metagenome (GOLD analysis project Ga0256836, IMG submission 185974) | Hydrothermal vent microbial communities from Guaymas Basin, Mexico - 4561-380 | ecosystem: Environmental > Aquatic > Marine > Hydrothermal vents | place: Mexico: Guaymas Basin | collected...
TACGCAGCCGGCTTTCGTTTTGTAAAGGATGTAAAAGTTATTGATGCCTATACTATAGAAGTCGATTATAAAAAACCCTACTTTAAAGCTTTAGAGACATGGATGATGGGTATTTTGCCGGAGCATATCTTAAAAGATGAAAAAAATCTGATGCAGTCATCTTTTAACACCCATCCAATAGGAACAGGCCCATACAGGCTCACGCAGCTTGAGTTTTCAAAAAACATAGAACTCTCTGCTTTTGATGGCTATTTTGAAGGCCGCCCAAAGATTGATAAAATCGCTTTTCATGTTATACCCGACCCAATGACACGACTTCTGATGCTTAAAAACGCACAGCTGGATCTTGGGAGTATTGAGCCGCTTGTGATGGAGCGCCAACTCGGAGCTGACTTTTTTAAGAAGTTTGATATCTATGAGAAGATCTCGCTTTCATATACCTATCTAGGATTTAATCTGCGTAAAAAGAAGTTTACAGATCCTCGCGTGAGAGAGGCACTCTCTTTGGCAATTGACAGAGAGGAGTTGGTAGATATACTCTTTTTTAAACATGCAAAGATATGTACAGGCCCTTTTTTACCTGGAAGCGCTGCTTTTAATCCTGATGTAAAAGCCCCAAAGCAAAATATAGCACGTGCACGTGAATTATTGCGTGAGGCAGGATACGATGAGCAGCATCCTTTTGTCTTTGAGATAGCAACATCCAATGCAAGTTCTATCCGTCCCTATGCTGCAGAAATACTCCAGTATCAGCTCAAAAAAGCAGGAGTGATTGTAAAGCTGCGTATAATGGAGTGGCAGGCATTTTTAAATATGGTGGTTTTTCCGCATAAGTTTGATGCGGTACTGCTTGGCTGGGGACTCTCACCTACGCCGGACCCCTATCTCTTTTGGCACAGTGCGAGTGATAAACCGGGAGGTTTTAATCTGGTAGGCTATCACAACGCTAAAGTTGATAAGCTTATAGAGGAGTCTCAATCTATTATAGATAAAGAGCGACTCGCATCTATGTGGCGTGAGATGTTTGCTCTTATAGTAGATGACAACCCTTATCTCTTTTTATACATTCCAAACTCTATAACAGCGGTTAATAAAGAGATACATCCAATTGAGCCGGCCCTAGGTGGTATCTGGCACAACTATATACAATGGGAGAAATAGGTGATAATACTTTTTGATTTAGATGGAACACTGATTGACTCTACGGAGGCGATTTTAGAGTGCTTTCACAAAGCGTTTGACTTTTACAACTACCCTCATCCGAGTGATGAAGCCATCAAGGCACTTATAGGACATCCGCTCGATGTAATGTTTGCTAGACTTGGTGTCGAGGAGGATAAAGTGTGGGATTTTGTAACAGTCTATAAAGAGAATTATAGAGAGATCTCTACAAAAAAAACTTCACTGCTGCCTCACGCAAGAGAAGCAGTAGAGCTCGCCGCAAGCTTTGCTGAATTGGGCATAGTGACGACAAAAACAGGAAAATATTCGCGTATTTTAATGGAGCATTTTGGTCTTATGGACTACTTTAAAGTACTTATAGGCAGAGAGCATGTAGAGCATCCAAAGCCTCACGCAGAGCCTATTTTGAAAGCGTTGGAAGTTTTTGAAAACTTTGATAAAGATGATGTATGGATGATAGGCGATACAGAGCTGGATCTTATTTCAGCTGATGCTGCAGGTGTGAACTCTATCGCGGTTCTAAGTGGATATGGAACAAAAAAAGAGTTGGAACAATTTACTAATGTTATATTTAGTGATGCATATGCAGCAATAAAGTGGTTAAAAGGTAGAGATTTATCACAATCATAACTTACTCACTAATCTATATCTTGTTATCAAGCTATATTTAAGTGGCGGTTGCCTAAAATACTGATAAATAGATATTGAGAGAAAAAAACTTTTCTTGACACAAAGAAGGAGAATTTATGCTAGAAATCAGATGGCATAGTCGTGCTGGTCAAGGTGCCGTAACTGGGGCTAAAGGTTTGGCAGACGTAATTTCTACAACTGGTAAGCATGTTCAGGCATTCGCATTTTACGGTTCTGCAAAGCGTGGAGCTGCTATGACAGCGTATAATCGTGTTGATGATAAAATTATTATGAATCATGAAAAATATATGGAACCAGACTATGTCTTTGTAATCGATCCAGCATTGGTATATACATCTGATGTTACTATCAACCACAAAGATACTACAAAGTATATTATTACAACGCATATGACAAAAGATGAGCTCATTGCATCTCAGCCAAAGCTTGAAGGCAAAGAAGTATATACAGTTGACTGTATCAAAATAGCTCAAGAGACTATTGGACGTCCTATTCCAAATACACCAATGCTTGGTGCATTTATGAAGGTCTCAGAAATGTATGATATTGAGTTTTTTAAAGAGAGCATGAAAAGAATTCTTGCTAAATTACCTCAAAAAATTATCGATGCAAATATGATCGCTATTCAGCGTGCATATGATGAAGTAAAATAAGGAGCTGATGATGGCAAATACAGGTTGGGATGAATTTGAAATAGGAGCAATGCTCCGTACTTTTAATGAGCCGATTGAAAACATTGCAGGAACACTGCAAGAAGATCGTCCGTACTCAGAGAACAGCTCTTTTCGTGCGAGTGTAGCTGACTGGAGAATTGAAAAACCGGTTTTTAACAAAGATTATTGTATCGATTGTCAATTCTGTTGGATTTACTGTCCGGATGTTTCCATTATCTCAAGAGATAAAAAGATGATTGGTGTTGATATGGATCATTGTAAAGGGTGTGGAATTTGTGTCGAGGTATGTCCTACAAATCCAAAATCACTGTTGATGTTTGAAGAGAAAGCAGATGAAGAGCAGGCAATTGCGAACTGGCCTACTAAAGAAGAGAAGGAGAAATAGATGGCATTTGATAAAATGGAACTAAGAGATGTGGAAGTGTGGGATGGAAACTTCGCAGCTGCACAGGCAATGAGACAGTGTCAGATTGATGTTGTTTCTGCATATCCGATTACTCCATCAACTCCTATCGTTGAAGGTTATGCGAAATTCTTGGCAGATGGTTATGTTGAGGGTGAGTTTGTAATGGTTGAGTCTGAGCATGCTGCAATGTCAGGTTGTATCGGTGCTGCTGCTGCTGGTGGACGTGTTGCAACTGCAACTTCTTCACAAGGTTTTGCACTTATGGTTGAGACACTTTATCAGGCTTCTGGTATGCGTCTTCCAATCGTTCTTAATGTTGTAAACCGTGCACTTGCTGCTCCACTGAATGTTAATGGTGACCACTCAGATATGTATCTTGGACGTGACTCTGGTTGGATTCAGTTTGATGCTTACTGCCCACAAGATGCTTATGACTTAAACTTCATCGCATTTAAAGTTGCAGAAGATCATGATGTAAGACTTCCTGCTATGGTTCACCAAGATGGTTTCATGACTTCACACACGGCTCAGGGTGTTCATACATTAGATGATGATACTGCATATGGTTTTGTTGGTGACTTTAAGCCGATGAATGATATGCTTGACTTTGAAAACCCTGTAACACACGGTGTTCAGACGGAAGAAGATTGGCACTTCGAGCATAAAGCTCGTCAACACAATGACCTTATGACTAAGGTACTTCCAAAAATTCAAAATGCATTTGATGAGTTTGAAAAACTCACAGGTCGTAAGTACAACATTGTAGAGAAATATGATCTTGATGATGCAGATGTTGCAGTTGTATGTATGGGTACTTCAGTTGAGACTGCTCGTGAAGTGGCTTTAGAGATGAGAGAGAAGGGAATTAAAGCAGGAGTAGTTGGTATTCGTGTTGTAAGACCTTTTCCATTCTTTGAAATTCAAGAAGCTCTCAAAGATATAAAAGCAATTGCTGCACTTGACAGATCTTCTCCAAATGGTGCTCCGGGAATGTTGTTTAATGAGTTAGCAGGTGCACTTTTCAATACTGACACAAAAGCTATGCTTTCAGGTTATGTATATGGTCTTGGTGGTCGTGACTTAACGAAAAAACATTTAACTGAGCTCTTTACTGAGCTTCAAGCAAATGTAGATGCAGGTAAAATCACTACTCCATTACAACAATTTATCGGTGTTCGTGGACCGAAATTAGCATTTTTATAGGAAATTAGTATGAGCGAAATGAAAAAAATTAAAAACTTAAAAGAGTTTTCGACATCGGCAGATAGATTTGAAGGTGCAAACCTCCTTTGTCCTGGTTGTGCTCACTCTATCATTGTTCGTGAAGTTTTAAATGCTACAAATGATGATTTAGTACTTTCGGCATCAACAGGGTGTCTTGAAGTTTGTACTGCAGTTTATCCATATACTTCATGGGATGCTTCTTGGATTCACATCGGGTTTGAAAATGGTTCTACTGCAGTTGCAGGTGCAGAAGCAATGTATAAGGCACTCAAGCGTAAAGGTCGACTAAAGCAGCCTGACCGTAATCCTAAATTCATATCTTTTGCGGGTGATGGTGCATCTTATGATATCGGTTTTCAGTGGATTTCTGGTTGTATGGAACGTGGACATAATATGATGCACATTGTTCTTGACAATGAAGTATATGCAAACACAGGTGGACAGCGTTCATCTTCTACACCAATCGGTGCGAGTGCAACTACTTCACCGGCTGGTCGCGTGAGCTATGGTGAGAAGAAAAACAAAAAAGATATGGTAGCTATTATGGCTGCTCACGGTATTCCATATGCTGCACAAGTTGCTCCTAACAAATGGAAAGATATGGTGAAAAAAATCCAACACGGTATGGCAGTAGATGGTCCTGTTTTTATCAATGCAGTTTCACCTTGTACAACTGAGTGGAAATTTGACCCTAAAGATACCATGATGCTTGCTGACTTGGCAACAGACTCTTTAGTATTCCCACTTTATGAGATTATTGACGGGCATGAGCTAAACATTACTTATAGACCTAAAAATGTTATACCGGTTGAAGAGTATCTTGCAGCACAAGGGCGCTTTAAACACCTCTTTAAAGATGAATACAAACATCTTATTAAAGAGTGGCAAGAGCGTGTTGATGCGAACTGGGAGTACTTGAACCGTCGCGAAGAAGCACGCGTTTAAGCACTTCACAGTTTCAGCAAATCTGCGCCCGAGTGAAACGACAAAGTGCCCTTGGGGTGTACAAAAATCCGACACGACAGGCTATAGCCTAGTCTTAGTCGGATATTTTGCACAATCTTCACTAAATCTGTAAAGCTTTACTATTTTCTTATTATTTCTTTTTCTTTTAAAACTTTCTAGCTTATCTTTTACTTCAATTTAGCATCAAATTTTTCTGCTACAATACTTATACTAAAAATATATAGATTGCACTAATGCAATGGGCTTTCTGCCTAAGGAAACATAGTGTTAATGTAGTAAAAGGGATTACTCCCTTTTGCGTACTAATTAAGATGAAGGGTTCCTTCATTTTATGAAATAAAATTAAGGAAATATATTATGCCATTACTTGACTCTTTTACAGTAGATCATACAAAAATGCCTGCCCCTGCGGTACGAAAAGCAAAAACAATGAGTTCACCATCAGGTGATACTATAACTGTTTATGATTTGCGTTTTTACAAGCCAAATGTTGAGAAGATGGATGGAAAAGGTATTCATACTTTAGAGCATCTCTTCGCAGGTTTTATGAGAGATCATTTAAACTCAAAAGATGTTGAGATCATTGATCTCTCACCTATGGGTTGTCGCACCGGTTTTTATATGTCAGTACTTGGTGCCCCAAGTGAGAAGAAAGTTGCCAAAGCATGGAAAAAATCTATGCAGGATGTATTAAAAGTAAAGAGTAAAAAAGATATTCCAGAACTCAATATCTACCAGTGCGGTACATATAAAATGCATTCACTCAAAAATGCCAAAAAGATAGCAACAGATGTACTCTCTCACAAGATTGGCATTATGGACAATGAAAAGCTCAAACTCTCAAAGAAAAAACTCAAGGAGATCAATAAATCATGCTCGTAGTAGTTCCAATGGACAGTATAGATGTGCAAGAAGCAAAGATAACTCCTGTTTTAGAAGCAAAAACGTGGGCACAGTTACGCATAGAAGAGGGTGAACTTGTAGAGGTTTTACATGCTGATGCGTATGATGCTTTTGAAGCATGGCCTGAAGCTGTTGTAGTGCAGAGTGATGGTGAACCTGTTATGGATTTTATCAATATGTCCATGATCGTTCTCGTTGCACATACGCAAAAGACAATCGATGAGATTGTTGAAGCATTTTTATTCCGTGAGTTACACGATTTAGCCTACTAAGATGCAACTAGATCAGTTTTTAGAGCTTTTTAACCCTCTCCCGGGTAACCACTATCTTCAAGTGACTACAAAGCCAGATGCAACTTCTGAGGCTTTAAACAAGATTATACAGGCAGTAGATGGTGAGTTTCGACTTGCTATCTATGCAGAAGATGAGTTTGATTTAAGCCCATCATTGGAAAATGCCAAAGTGCAGTTTGTAAAAAAATTCAATGTCCCTTTTCGTGCACTGCCACGGGATCATGATATTGTAATCTTTAAAGATATCCTCAAAGAGCATACAAACCCTAATCTTCTTTTAAAAGTAGCCTACACAACACTGGCAAATACTGCTGAAATTGTTATAATGGAAGAAAAAGGCAAAATGGATATAGAAGAGACAAAAGAGCTTTTAGAAGAGTTTGAATTTCGTGCACCAAACTATATTGATGTTTTAGATGAATATGACCTTGTAATGGCTAAGAAGATGCATATGTGGGGTAATGGATTATAATCAATGACAGAAAGTCATTGATCATACTATTTATTTATGCGTAAACACTCTCTTTTGAGAATTTTACAGTAAGTAGGTAGTAAAAAATTGCTCTGTATTTATTACGATTTGCTGAACCCATTTGCTCACAAACTTCTTTGATGGCTTTATCTAAAACTGCATCATCTTCAGTAAGTCCAAGCTTTTTCTTTAAAAAGTTAGTACGAACACGATCAAGCTCTGATGGATCTGAACATGCGATTGATTCAGCATCTTTGTTATAGATAGAAGGTCCAAGACCTCTTGTAATTTTCTCTAAAAGAGCACTGTTATAACCAGGCTCAATATCTTTAATTTTCTCATTGTAGAGAGAAATCTTCTCATCTAATTTACTCATAGTGTGTTCTCCTGTTTAAAAGTATCAATTATTGTATACACTTGATACTAAAATTAGACTTAGACGATACAAAATAAGAGTATCTATTGATATCTTCACCAAAAGCTCTCTACTTTAAGTGTTGTAAAAGAGTTGTTCTAATTATGATAAAATTCACTATTAGATAGAACAAGGAGATAATAAATGACTCTCTTTAACACTGCTAAACATAAAGCAGTTGAGAGTGAAGACGGTTCATATACAGCCTATTCAAAGGAGTATAATGAACACTACCACTCAACCAAGGACGGAGCACTCAGCGAATCACTCTACAAGCATGTTGTTCCGGCATTTAAGCTCACGCAAGACAAAGACAGCCTTGCAATTTTGGATATCTGTTATGGACTGGGTTTTAACACTCTGGCGACAATTTTGTATTATAAAGAGCATACTCCTAAGAAGAAACTTTCAATTTACTCTCCAGAACTTGATGCTGAACTTATCTACTCTTTAAAAGATTTTATCTATCCAAAAGAGTTTGAAGGTTTGCGTGAGATTATAGAAACACTTTCACGTGAGCAAAAGTATGAAGATGAACAACTCTGCATTGAACTCTTCTTAGGTAATGCAAGAGAGTATATAAAAGAGTTTGAAAATCATTTTGACATTGTCTATCAAGATGCATTCTCTCCAAGTTCAAACCCTGTTTTATGGACAAAAGAGTATTTTGGTGATATAAAAAAAGCGATGAAAGAAGATGCTGTGCTTACAACATACTCCACAGCACTCAAGACTCGCTTGGCACTCTATGAGAATGACTTTTTGATCTACATAAATGAAGGAGAGCAGTTTCGAAATGCTACACTTGCCTCACGCAAAGAGCTAGAGGGGTATAAAAGGGTCGATATAGAGCATAAGATCAGTTGTAACCCTGATGTAAAACCACTCAGTGATGCGGAGCTAGGAGTTAATTAGGGCTAAAAACTCCTCGCCGAACTGCTCATACTTTTTAAGCCCCACACCATTGACCTCAAGCATCTCCTCTTTGTTTGTCGGCATATCATTGGCAAGATGTTTGAGCGTTTTGTCGCTAAAGATGAGATATGCCGGCACACCCATCTCACTTGCAAGTTCACTTCTCTTCTGGCGCAGCCTCTCAAAGAGCTCTCTGTCAAAGTCAAACTCCTCGACCTGACGGATGGCTTTAGCTTTTTTGTCAACCTGCAGACGAGAAGATTTTATATCTACAAGTTTTTGAGACTTAAGCACTGCTATGGCGTCTTGCGTGAGCTTGAGTGTCTGAAAGTCACCAAGTGTTAAGATGCCAAGCTCCAAAAGCCGCTCCACTATGACAAACCACTCTTTTTTACTCAGATGCATTCCTATCTCATAGACAGAGAGCTTATCTGCACCATTTGCCAAGATCTTTTGTTCACTTGAGCCGCGTAAAATATCTATGATATAGTTTTTTCCGAAGTTTTGTTCTGTTTTATAGATGGCAGAGAGCAGCATTTGCGCCTCTTTGGTTATATCTTGACGCAGCTCATCAGACTCAAGACAGTTGTCACAGCGACTCTCACATGGCTCTTGAGTCTCATGGAAGTAGTTTGCAAGCTGCTTGTGGTAGCATATCTCACTTGTTGCATACTTGTAGATGGTATCTATCTTTTGTTCGAGATGCTCTTTATAGTGTTCATTTTCAATGTCGTGTAAGAAACGTTTGTGTTGCATCATATCGGCTGCATTGAAGAGCAGCAGTGTCTCACTGTCCTCTCCGTCACGCCCGGCACGACCTATCTCCTGATAGTAGTTCTCTAATGATTTTGGCAGACTCATATGCACCACAAAGCGGATATCGCTCTTGTCTATCCCCATTCCAAAGGCGATGGTAGCGACCATAATGTCCACCTTGTCATTGACAAAGATGCGAAAGTTCTGCTCGCGGATGTGTTGGGGTAGTCCTGCATGATAGGCAAGAGATTTATAGCCTGCAAGGTTTAAAAAGGTGCTAAGCTCTTCTGCCTTTTTGCGTGAGTTGACATAGATGATGCCACTCTCGTTTTGGTGTCGTAAGAGAAAGTTCTTAAGTTGTGCCTGACCGTTACTTATGCGTCTCTCTGCAGAGATAAAGATGTTTTTTCGAAAGACACTCCCTTTAAGAAGCAGCGGATTTTCAAGACGCAGCTCACGCATAATGTCCTCGATTACGCTTTGTGTAGCAGTTGCCGTAAAAGCAGCTATTGTAGTGTGTGGGAAATTGGCTTTGAGGTTGCCAAGAAGGCGATAGTCATCACGAAACTCATGCCCCCACTGGCTGATACAGTGCGCTTCATCAATAACAAAAAAGTTGATCTTAAGTGCCTGTAAAAAAGAGAGCGTAGCAGAAGAGCTTAATCGCTCAGGGGAGAGGTATAAAAACTTTACCATTCCCCCGTAACACATATCCATGATCTCATCACACTCCTGCATACTCTGTGCGGAGCTTAGCATCTCAGCAGCGATGTTTTGGGCTTTGAGTGCCGCTACCTGATCTTGCATCAGTGCAATGAGCGGAGAGATAACAATGGTAATGCCATCCATCATCATAGTAGGGAGTTGAAAGACAAGTGATTTTCCACCACCCGTTGGCAGTATCATAAGCAGATCTCTGCCATCTAATATAGCATCAACTCCCTCTTCTTGGAGCTCGCGAAATTCATTATGCCCAAAAGTATCTTTTAAAACTTGATTTTTGATTGTCTGTCCTCTAGTTATACTCACACAAAGAGTACAACTTTTTTATGTATGGTGTGAGATATATGACGCTATGTCATAAAAGTTTAAAAACTGCTCTGTATGGCATCGACTTCATCCCATGTAAGGGAGTTTGGCGTAGCTTGTTGGTGCTTGAGTATATGGGCGATGTATCGTGCGAACATATCTGTCTCTACATTGACGCGTGAGCCCTTTTTATAGTTTTTAAAGAGGGTCTCTTTCATTGTGTGTGGGATGATGGTAAGACGAAAGCTCTCACTTCCTACATCATTGACAGTAAGGCTGACACCATCGATGGTGATAGAGCCTTTGGGAACGATGTAAGGGATGAACTTCTTATCTACTTTGATAAAGACATCATAAGAGTTGCCATTGTTTTTGATGGCTTCAATTTCACCGATAGTATCGACATGCCCTTGGACAATGTGCCCCTCAAATCTGTCCCCCATTGCCATTGCAGGTTCAATATGGACTGCATCTTTATAGTTTTCAATCGCTAAAAGCTTTTGACTCTCAGGGCTTAGCTCTACTGAAAAACCGTCGTGGTGTACCTCTATGACAGTTAGACATGCACCATTGATGGCAATGGAGTCACCGAGTTTGGCTTTGTGTTTTGACTTGATAGTGAGCTTTGAGCCTACGAAACTTTTAACAGTTGCAATCTCTCTGATAAGACCTGTAAACATAATGAGGTTTCCTTTCTGCCTTGAAAGAGGCTGGCTAAAATACTATTTTTCCATCTTCTTGCAGATCACGAATGATCTTTTTTGCTTTTTCATGTCCTGCATAGGCAGCTTTACGGCACAGATCAAGTGCTTTGTCATGATCCTCTTCGCAGCCTATTCCCTGGTCATACAGAAGTCCAAGGTTATAAAGCCCCTCTGCAAGTCCTGCATCAGCTGCACGTGAGAAGCAGACAAAACATCGCTTGTCATCTTTTACAACTCCAAGACCATCTTTATAGAGCACTCCCAGATTGTTAAATGCAGCTGCGTGACCGCGTTTTGCAGCCTCTTCGTACCAAAATGCAGCCTCTGAGTAGTTTTGAACACAGCCAAGTCCACGTTCTAACATCAGTGCTACTTCATACATAGCAGGTGGCACTTCACGTTCAGCTGCTGCGAGATGAAGCTCAAATGCTTTAAAGAGATCATGTTCAACACCGCCGACACCGTTTTCGTATAAAATAGCCAGATTAAAAAGTGCATAGGGTTGTTTCGCTTCGGCTGCTTTTGTGTAGAGTTCAAGTGTTTTTGCTTCATCAACCTCACACCCTTGCCCCATTTGATGCATATAGCCAAGTGAAGTCATTGCATCGACATTGCCCTGTGCTGCCAACTCACTGTAGAGTTTGTAGGCTTTTATATAATCTTTTGCATTGTATGCAGCGTGTGCTTCTTGTATCATTTTACCTCATTTTCAGTACGAATCGGCTGGCGAAAAGTTGTTTTGTTCCCTTTTGCAGCTGCTTTTGCTTTACGGATCTTTTCCAATAAAGCGGCTTTTGTATCTAAGTGTTTTTCACGGATTTTATATTCACCGCTGCCATCGACTGCTTCGTCATAGACAAGTATTTCAGGTTTATAATCTTTAAAGAGTTCTCTATTCAACTTAAAAACCTTGATTAATTGAGTTTATATTATGCAAATGATACACAAAAATGATAAAATTCGCTTTAAGATAAAAGAATGGATTTGAGAATGAATTATGATGTAATAGTAGTAGGTGGCGGTCATGCAGGTGTTGAAGCCGCATTAGCTGCTGCGCGTATGGGAAATAAGACACTTTTAGTCTCTATGCTTGCCGAAAATGTTGGGGCTACATCGTGTAATCCTGCCATTGGCGGATTGGCAAAAGGGCATTTGGTAAGAGAGATAGATGCTCTTGGTGGAGAGATGGGACTCATTACCGATGAGGCGGGTATTCAGTTTCGTATTTTAAATCAGACAAAGGGTCCTGCTGTTCGAGGAAGTCGAGCACAAATAGATATGGACAAGTATCGTGTAATTGCAAGAAATAAGATCTTAAAAACAGATGGGCTCAATCTTGCACAAGATACTGTTGAGTCATTGATTATTGAAGATGGTCAAGTTAAAGGGGTCAAGACAGCTCTTTTAAATGAGTACTTTGCTCCCAAGGTTATCATAACAAGCGGTACATTTCTAAATGGTGTTATTCATATTGGGGAAGTACAGCAGGTAGGTGGTCGCTTTGGAGAACAAAGCAGTGTTGGACTCTCTGCTTCGTTAAAAAATGATGCCGGTTTGGATATGGCCAGACTGAAAACAGGAACATGTGCGCGTATTGACAGCTCGACAATCGACTTCTCTGTAATGGAAGAGCAGGGTGGCGATGAATTACCTAACCCTTTTTCATTTAGAACAGACAGAGAGGAGTTTCGTCGTACAAAGAAACAGCTTCCATGCTATATCGCCTATACAAATGAAGAGACACACAATATTATCGAATCCAATTTCTATCGTGCACCACTCTTTACAGGGCAGATTGCTGGGAAAAGTCCTCGTTACTGTCCATCTATAGAAGATAAGATAGACAAGTTCCCAGACAAAGAAAGACACCATCTCTTTATAGAACCGCAGACTATGGAAAATACCGAGTGCTATATTAATGGTCTCTCAACTTCACTTCCACCCGAAGTTCAGCGTGATATGATTCGCTCTGTAAAAGGGCTTGAGAATGCTAAAATAGTACGTTACGGATATGCTATAGAGTATGACTTTGTGGACCCACGTGAGCTCAAACATTCACTGGAGACAAAAAAGATAAAAGGACTCTATCTTGCAGGGCAGATAAACGGTACTACAGGGTATGAAGAGGCTGCCGCGCAGGGTCTGATGGCCGGTATAAATGCATCATTGGCACTCAAAGACAAAGAGCCTTTGATTTTACGTCGTGATGAAGCATACATCGGTGTATTGATTGATGATCTGGTAACAAAAGGGACAAATGAGCCATACCGTATGTTTACATCGCGTGCAGAGTACAGACTACTGTTGCGTGAGGAGAGTGCAGATACCCGTTTGGCTCATTATGGAAATGAGCTTGGCCTTATCTCTGATGAGGTGTATGAAAAAGTAAAAAGCAAAAAAGAACAAATTGAATATGGTGCACAACTTTTAGAAGAGACTAAATTTACTCCAAACAAAGAGTTTAATGCTCTGCTTGCGTCTATGGATGAAGCACCTATTAAAGATGTGGCAACTGCTCAGCAGCTTGTTGCAAGAAAAAGCTTTACTGTTGAGAAGATGTTGCAACTTATTCCTGAACTTGAGAAATTTGAGCCTTATATTCAAGATGAGATATTGGTAGAGGGAAAATATGCACGTTATATTGATATGCAGAGTCAAGAGATAGAGAGAATGAAAAAATATCTCAAAGTGAAAATCCCACAAGATTTTGACTTTACAAGTGTAAGTGGTCTCTCCAAAGAGGTTCAGGAAAAACTTGCAGAGTTCAATCCTCCTACACTTCAGGCAGCTATGAACATCAGTGGTATTACACCTGCGGCTATTGAGATACTGCACATATATATACGAATGGG
>Ga0256836_1000990_pt1 | contig 13414 bp, 14 predicted proteins | sample 4561380metaG_FD_185974 | JGI IMG/M metagenome (GOLD analysis project Ga0256836, IMG submission 185974) | Hydrothermal vent microbial communities from Guaymas Basin, Mexico - 4561-380 | ecosystem: Environmental > Aquatic > Marine > Hydrothermal vents | place: Mexico: Guaymas Basin | collected...
TTTCTAAATTCATTATTTTCTCCTATCTTGTGGCACATGATATTATTTTAGGCAGTGTATCTATATCTTCTTGTATTGTATCTAAAAGACAATGTATAGTTTCATTTTCAAATAAAGAGTAGATCATCCATTTCCCACTTTGTTTTGTCTGTACGAGTTGGGCTTCGCGCATCTGTTTGAGATGACGAGAAACCAAAGGCTGAGAAAGTCCTAGTGTGTCGCAGATTTCACATACACACAGTTCTTTTTCTCTGTGCATTAATGCTATGATTTTTACTCTATTGCTGTCTGAGAATATTTTTGCAAGCTGAACTAATTTTTTCATCTAATCTCTTTTGAAGTTTTATTATATAACAATTCTGTTATATGAATTATATCATAAAAGGATTTTATTATGAAAAAAATATTTTTAACGGCTGTTTTTCTTTTTACCTCGCTTTATGCAAACTCCGGTGAAGAAGTTTATAAGGCTAAATGTATAGCTTGCCATAAAATGCAGGGAATGATGAATAAATTACAAATGCAAGAGATGCGTCAAAAAATGCAAAATAGTTCAAAAGAGGAGAAAATGGCTATGCGTGAGAAGATGATGCAAAAAATGCAAAAAAGTGATATGAAAGCACCGCCGATGCCGATGGTTTCAAAACGCTTAAAAATGCAATTCAAATCTCGTAAAGATTTTATATCTTTTGTGGATGATTATATACAAAACCCTTCACAAGACAAAGGTTTTTGTATGCCTATGGCATATAAACGTTTCGGAACAATGCCTCCAATCGGAAAACAGATGAATAAAAATGACAGACATGCCGTTGCAGCTTGGCTTTATGATAACTTTAAAGGTGTATGGGGTGCATCAATGGGTGGTAAAATGTGTGAGATGAGAAACAAAAGTATGAAATGTGGAGCAGGAAAATGCGGTGCCGTAAAAATACAAACACACTAGGTTTATGATGGAATATATAACACTTTTTTTCTCAGCTCTTGTTGATTTAAGCAATGCCATGGCGCCTTATATCTTGTTTGGGCTTATTTTCGCAGGGTTTTTACATGAACTCGTACCCGATAGCATCGTGAAAAATCATCTAGGTAAAAACTCTGTGACTTCCGTTGTCAAAGCGACGATTTTCGGTATACCTCTGCCTGTGTGTTCGTGTGGAGTTATTCCTTTGGCAACAAGTATTAAAAAATCAGGTGCGAGTAACGGTTCAACCCTCTCTTTTTTAATCTCTACGCCTATTACGGGAATTGACTCTATTTTAGCGACCTATGGAATGTTCGGCTGGATTTTTACTATTTACAGAGTGGTTACTTCGATGATTATCTCAATTATAGCAGGGATATTATCCAATATTTATGCTCATGAAAAAGAGATACCGAAGAAAAAAACTGCATTTAGCATGGCAACACCGACAAAGAATGCATCGGTGATGAGTTTTTCAGCCGTAGGTGTAAATGTACCGCAAGAAAAGAGTAGTTGTACCGATAAAAAAGGTTCAATGGTACAGCGTGCTTTTTCTTATGCATTTACGACACTTTTAAAAGATATTGCCGCTCCTCTTTTGTTCGGGCTTTTAATAGGCGCACTCATAACCGTAGCCGTTCCTGAGAACTTAAGTGAAATATTGGTGAAATATAACTGGCTTTCTTATCTTATAGTGATAGCCATTGCGGTACCGATGTATGTTTGTGCAACGGCATCTTTGCCAATTGCGGCAGGATTGATGCTTGCAGGTGTTTCTCCTGGAGCCGCATTTGTCTTTTTAAGTGCAGGTCCTGCAACAAATACGGTAACAATAGGTGTTGTCAAAAAGATGCTCGGAATGAGAACACTCTATATTTACTTGGGAACTATCATCATTGGTTCTATTGTTTTTGGACTCGGGCTTGATTATCTTTTCCGCGATGTGAACGTTAAAGAGCTGGTACATATGGATGAACATGCAGGCTTAATCGCATGGGCTTCAACATTTATACTTTGGGGATTTGTGCTTTACTATGTCATCAAATCTTATTTTTTCAAAGAAAAAGAGTGCAGCGACGGCAGCTGTTGCACGGTTTAGGGTATAATAAAATTATGAAAAACAGACTCCTCACATTTCTTTTACTTTGTTCCATATGCTTTAATATCGCACATGCCTATGTAATAGAAGTACTTGACACACACTCATGTCATGTAAGTGAGTATGTTCATGATATTAATGATGGTAGCAAAAGTGACATGGCAGAAGATGATATCTGCAATATACACCATTTTTTTCATATTGCTTTTATTCTTCCTGAAATAAATAATGAATTTTCCCATAAAGATTTTACTCAAAAACCTTATTCAAACACAAAAACATATGAATACAATTCATATGATAATTTTCTAAAACCTCCTATTAACGCATAATATCTTCCAACCTATACCTTTATAAAAAATTAATTATACAGACTATAAGTCTGTATAAAAGGAAAAAAATGAAAAGATTATTATTGGTTCCATTTATTGTTTGGCACTTACAGGCTCAAGATTATAAGGGCTTATTGCAAGAAGCTTTACAATCTTCACCTTATCTTAAAGCAAATGCTTTGGAGATTAAACGTGCGGATGAGCGCGCGAGCTTGATACAAAGATATAAAAACCCGACACTCTCACTTGAAACTTCAAAATTTAACCCTGATATCGGCAAAAGTGAAGCAGGATACAGAGCTGCACTTTCACAACCAATCCGTTTATGGGGTGTTAGTAGTGACAGAGAAAACTTGGCAGCTGCAACAAGAGAAGAAGCAAAAGGCTTGGTAATACTTAAACGTGCTGAATTTGTGAAAGTTTTTTCTTTGCTTTATAACAATTACACAACACAGACAGCATTGCTTCATTTGGCTGAAGAAGAATTTACAATATCAAAGAATATTGCCAATATTTCAAAAGAACGATATGAAGCGGGTACTGTAGCGCAAGTAAAATATCTTCGTTCAAAAGTAGATTTAGCGAGCAGCAAAAATTTGCTTAATGAAAAAAAAGTGATGCAGATATCGAGTTATTATAAACTTTTGGCATTTGCAGGTTTAAAAAACGAGAGAGATTTAAATGATAATTATGTTTTTAAACTCTCAAACCGAGCCGTAAACGAAGCAGAAAAAAATTCAGCAGAGTTATATTATCTTCAAACTCAGCAAAATTTTTCATCGGCAAAGGCCAAGCTTAATGCAAATAAAATCGAATGGATGAATTTGTATGCAGAGTATGAAGCAGAACCTGACCAAAGTATTGCTAGAGTTGGGATAAAAATCCCATTGGCTGTTTTTAATACAAAAACAGAAGAAAAACGTATAGCAGATCTTCAGGAAAAACAGAGTGGATTGCTGCTTCAAAATCAAAGAATAACACTCTCAAATAATCTTGCGCGCTTAAAAAAGGAATTGCTTATTTTACAGAGTGTTGTTAGTTCAACACAAAAATTATACAACTCTCAAAAAGAGCTGTTGAAAATGTATGAAGATGGTTACAAAATAGCAAACATTAACCTTATAGAATTGCAGAATATCAAAAATCAGATGATACAAACAAAAGAAAAAGAGATAACTCTTCAAAATAAAATAAATAAAAATATAGTTATTTATAACTATGAGGTAGGAGAATACAATGACTAAAATATTAATAGCACTGTTGGGACTCGGATCTGTTTTACTTGCAGTAGAAATTCCAATAGCAAAAACACAGATGCACAGTTTTAAAAAATCAATAGCACTCAATGCAAAGATAATACAACTCTCAAATGCGCAACAGTCTATCACTTCGCTTGTAAACGGACATTTGGAAAAATACTTTGTAAAGCCTGCTCAAGATGTGAAAAAAGGTGATAAAGTTGCGCTTATTGAATCTATTGAAGTTTCAAAAATGAGTGCAGATTATATTGCACTCAAAAAACAATACGAGGCTGCACAAAAAAATTATAAAGCTATTGAAAAGCTTTATAAAAAAGGTTTAACATCAATGCAAAGTCTCAATGCCGAGGCAATTAAAACAAGTCAAATTGCAGCAAACTTAACTGCTTTGCAGTCGCAACTTGAGACTTTAAATATAAATGTTAATAAGTTAAAAAAAGCAATGGCAAGTTTTATTTTGTATGCACACAGCAGTGGGCGTGTTTCAGCTCTTTTAAAACCGCTTCACTCTTCTGTTTCATCAAATGAACCCATTGTTTCAATTGTAAAAAATCAGGCTTATTATGTAAAATCTTATTTACCGCTTGAGTATGCTACAAAAGCACGTACCGGCGATACAATAGTAGTGAATTATGCAGGTAAAGAGATCATTACACATGCAACACAGATTATGCCAAAAGTGGATGAAATGACACAAAGAGTTGTAGTGCTCTCAAGCGTCGATCAAAAGGTAGATGATCTTTTTATTGATGTGTATGTCAAAGCAACTATTTATTTTACAGATGCAAAAAGTTATGTTGCTGTAAAAAAATCAGCACTCTCTTTTTTTAATAACGAATGGGTTGTTTTTGTTCCAAGCGAAGAGGAAAAATCTTCAGTCCCGTATGCACCGCGAGTTGTTGAAATAGTTGCACAAGATGATAAATATGTTGGTGTAAAAGGTTTAGAATTAGGACAAGAATATGTGAGTGGTGAGAGTTATTATGTAAAATCAGCACTGCTAAAATCTTCTCTTGGCGATGGGGATTAAGGATAGCATTATGTTAGATAAAATCATAGAGCTTTCGCTCAAATATAAAATTTTAGTGCTTGTGGCTTTTATTGCTATCGCAGTATCTGGTTACAGGGCATATACACAAATCCCGATTGATGCTTTTCCTGATATTACACCCAAGCAGGTTGTAATTTATACAGAGAGTCCCGGAAATTCTGCCGAAGATATAGAAAAACTCATCACCTATCCGATAGAGTCTGTTGTCTCTGGTATGGCCGGAGTAAAGCTTATTATGTCCAACTCTATTTTTGGACTCTCCTATGTTTCTGTCTTCTTTGAAGACGATATGGATATTTATTTTTTGCGGCAGCTTGTTTCTGAGCGCCTGGGGAATGTAGATATTCCAAAAGGCTGGGGAAAGCCGGTTTTGGGACCAAATACAACCGGTTTGGGGCAGGTTTTTTGGTATCAGGTACAGGATACAACAGAGAAATACACACTCCAAGAACTCAAAGAGATGCAAAAATACATTGTCACACCTCTTTTTAAAAGTGTCAGCGGTGTTGAAGAGGTTATAGGCTGGGGCGGTTTTGAGAAGCAGTACAATGTTTTAATAGATACCAAAAAACTGCAGGATTTCGGTATTACTTATAGTGATATTATAGAGGCCCTGCAAAAGTCAAACCAGGCTGCAGGCGGACAATATTTAGAGTTTAACCATGAACAGTATCTTATTCGGGGGGCAGGTCTGTATAAAACACTCGATGATATCCGCAATACCGTCATAAAACCAAAAGAGGGGCAGGCTGTTACTATCGGCGATGTGGCAAAAGTAATGCCGGGAGTGAGTCCAAGGTTTGGAGCGGTGAGTATTGACGGCAGTGAAGCTGTTATGGGAATGGTGCTACAGAGAACGGCCACTAATGCGGCAAAAGTTGTCGAGCGCATTAAAGAAAAGATTGAGACGGTAAACAGAGCCCTGCCCGAAGGTGTCAAAATAGCAACGATTTATGATAGAACAGACATTACGCATAAAGCGGTAAATACTATGACCTCAGCGCTTTTAAGCGGTGTGGTTTTAGTTGCGATTGTACTGTTCTTATTTTTATTTGAACTGCGCAGTGCTTTTATTGTTATATTATCTTTGCCATTATCTCTGTTGACTGCATTTTTATTGATGGATTATTATCATCTTTCAGCTAATCTTATGAGTTTAAGCGGTCTGGCAATTGCGGTAGGTATGATAGTGGATGGCACTATCGTTATAGTAGAAAATAGTTTTAGAAAACTCCATGATAACCCTGAGGGGCAAAAGCTTCAAATAGTCAGTGAAGCTGCAAAAGAGGTGGTAACACCGGTAACTTTTGCTGTTTTAATCATTGCGGCGGTATTTATTCCACTGCTTTCACTTGATGGTCTTGCCGGAAAACTTTATACGCCGATGGCACTTAATATTGTTTTTGTAATGCTCGGCTCACTGCTTGTTGCACTTGTACTTGTACCGGTACTAATTTTGATGCTTTTGAAACCGACAAAATCTGCAGAGAATGTTGTTATGCGAGGTATCAAAAGAGTCTATACGCCCGTACTGTTATTTGCGTTAGAGAATGCAAAAAAGATTTTGGCTGTTGTGAGTGTAGTTTTTATTGCATTAGCCTATATGCTCACACAGCAGGGACGAGAATTTTTGCCTTCGCTGAATGAAGAGTCTATTATGTACAGGGTTGTAGCCATTCCCGGTACGGCACTTACACAGTCTATAGATGTTTCAGAGGATTTAGAAAAGTATATACTTAAAAATTATTCTAAAGATGTATCTTCAGTACTTACAATGATAGGTCGAAGTGAAAAAGGAGAGACGGCACAGGCAAACTATATGGAAGTTCTTTTGACACTCAAGCCTGACATTAAAGACCTGCCTGCTCTTACAAAAAAGATGAGTGAAGATTTAGAGCATCAGTTCAGTTTTGTACAGCTTATTCCCACACAGCCTATTGCAATGCGGATAGAAGAGCTGCTTGAAGGTGTCAAAGCAGAACTTGCTATAAAAATTTACGGTGAGAATCAAAAAGAACTAGACAAAATTGCCAAAGATATCCAAAACACCATTAAAAATGTGGATGGATTGGAGCGAATGGAAGTAGAATCACAGCTTGGTCAGGCACAGATTAAGATTATTCCCGATTATCTCTCCCTTGCGCGATACGGCATAAGTGTAGCAGATGTTATGCAGGTTATTCGCAACGGTATCGGAGAAGAGGGTATTACACAAAAAATCGAGGGCATTAAAAGATTTCCGATAGTTGCCAAAATCAAGGGTGCAAAACAAGATATCGAGTCTATTAAAAATGTAACCCTGCGTTCAAGCAATGGAAATATTGTCAGACTCAAAGATGTATGCGATATTAAAATAGTACAGGGTGCTTCTTTTATAAAAAGAGAAAATCTCAGCCGTTATATGGTTGTATCTATGGATGTAGAGGGACGTGATACGGCTTCCTTTGTTGCAGAGGCCGACAGGCTGATAAAAGAAAAAGTAAAAATGCCCTCAGGATACTATATAGGCTGGGCAGGAGATTTTAAAAATATGCAAGAGGCAACACAAAAGCTTATAATTATCATTCCTGTTACACTGCTTTTGGTTATTTTACTGCTTTATACGGCGTTTAATTCCTTGAAAAAGTCGATGATTATTCTTTTAAATGTTCCTTTTGGCTTTATTGGTGGGATTATTGCTTTGCTTTTTGGTGGCATATATTTGTCGGTTTCGGCAATAGTAGGCTTTTTGGCTATTTTTGCCATTGCCATACTCAATGGTATTGTTCTTGTGAGTTTTATAGATGAACTGCGGGCTAAATATCCTGATGTAGATTTGAAGATACTCTTAAAAGATGCAACACTGCTGCGTTTAAGACCCGTTCTTATGACAGCGTTTACAACGCTTTTTGGAATTTTACCGTTATTGTATGCGACAGGTGTAGGAAGTGAAATACAGTATCCTTTGGCCGTAGTTATAACGGGAGGTATTATAAGTTCAACATTGTTGACACTCTTAATCCTTCCAGCAACATATCTGCTTTTTTATGAAAAGCAAAAATATTAGCAAAGTACTAACACTTCGCTAACTTTGTTGTGTGATAATACCAACATCAAAAACAAAGGAGTCACAAATGAAAATGACAAAAATTACACTATCATTAGCTTTGATAGGGGCGTTAACATTAGGTATGGCAGATGATACTGCCACAGCAGATACAACAGTGAGTGTGGATACACAGATAGAAGTTATTCAGGCTGCACCTGCACAAGAAAGAGTGCAGCTTATGAATGAGTTTAAGCAAAGACTTATGACAATGACTCAGGAACAAAGAGCAGAAGCTATTGCGGTTATGCAAGAAAAGATGTCTGCTAATGCAGGAATGGGACAACAAACAAGTGCTGATGCAAGAATGCAAGCAAAAGAGATGAAGCAAGAGTTTGGAAGTATGACCAAAGAGAGAGCTATGGAGCATTCACAAGAGATGCAAATGCAGACAAATGAGCAAATGAATCAAATGCAAAATATGAATCAGCACCAGGTAGCGAACCAATATATGAATATGCCGGCAAATGCACCTGCATCTAGTATGGGTGGCGGTGCTGCAGGCGGTTCAGGTTTTAACATGAATATGGGACGCTAATATTTACTAAAAAAATCTATAATTCACTTGTAAGAGATATCCTTACAGGTGAATATATTTAAGGAAAAAAAATGAAAAAAATTATGACTTTTATGCTTTTAGGTTCGCTCGCTACAGCGCTTTTTGCCTATTCTGATATGGATATGGATGGTGTAGACGATGCAATAGATAAATGTCCAAATACCCCTTTGACAGATCTTGTAGACATTAATGGATGTACTCAAAAAAAACTTATTTCACAGGAAGATAATAATCATTTTGATATAATTATTGGTGCAAATTATACGGGTTCCAATTATGTTACAACTCCTTCTACAGATACTTATTCAAGCTCACTCCAAGTTGACTATTATTATAAAAATTTCTCATTACAAGCCTCAACATCTTACTATACAACAAATAGTGACGGTTATAATGAAAGCGGAATGAATGATTCTTTTGTGGGTGGAGCATATAATTTTCATCTCACAAAAGTATTGACCTTACGCGTGGGTGCAGGAGCTCTTTTACCGACATATGATACATCACTTAACAATAATAAAACAGATTATGTAGGTTCACTTAATGCAAGTTATACTTTAGGTAAAGCAAATATTTTTGCAGGCTATGTGTATACGCAGATAAATGATGATGATGTTGTTTTAAGTCTACAAAATGGAACGCAAACACAGAATATAGTCTATAAAAATACGAATGCTTTTAGTGGTGGTCTTGGATACTATTTTACAAATAAACTTTATGTCAGTGGTGCATATAATCAAACAGAAAGTATTTATAAGGGTACTGAAGATGCAAAAACTGTTTCTGCTTATGTATATTACAGCATTGATGCAAACTGGTTTATGAATTTTTCATATGCATATGGAATCAGTGATACGGCAAGTGACAATGCGGCTTCTATAAAATTAGGCTACTATTTCTAGGATAGATATGATGCAAAAACATATACTTTTACTTGAAGATGATGAATTGCTTGCGCAAACTCTACAAGAACTTCTACAGAGTGCTAATTATAAAGTAGATATGGTGCATAACGGCAATGATGCTATTGATGCGTCATATGAAAACAAGTATGATTTATATGTTTTTGACATTAATGTACCGGATATGAATGGCTTAGAACTTTTAGAGAGTCTGCGCAAGGCAGATGATGCAACACCGGCTATTTTTATCAGTGCTTTAATAGATTTGAACTCTATATCAAAAGCTTTTGCAATCGGTGCGGATGATTATTTGAAAAAGCCTTTTTTCCCTGAAGAGTTGCTGATTCGTGTAAATGCTAAGTTATCTCAGCGTAACAAAGATATAATATATAAACATCTGAGATACTCGTTGCATAATAAAGAACTTTATAGAGATGGAAAGATAGTTCCTCTTGGAGAAGTCCAAGAGTGTTTATGCGATGTATTTATGCAAAATATCGGCAAGGTACTGGATAAAACTTTATTAATGGACTGCCTAGTCAATCCGTCTGATACGGCACTTCGCGTTGCGCTTAATAAATTGAAACATATTACCGGTGTAGATATAAAAAATATTCGTGGAATAGGATATATGCTTGAAAAAAGTTGAAAAAGAGTCACTGCTAAAGAGTTTTCTTCTCTTCTTCTTATCGCAAACACTCTTGGCAGGAGCACTTTTTTTTCTCAACTATCAAAAAGAACTGCAAAGTCTTGATGAAAATATTTTCTCCAAAATGAGACTTTGCAGTTTTTCTCTGCAGTGTAAAGAATTTCAGTTTGATTTTGTCCCTAAAAAACAGTATGAACTTTACAAACTTTATAAAGATGATGATGCTTTAAGCGCTTATTTTTCTATTCCAAATGCAACAAGAAACGCTTTGAAAATATACCTGCCAAAAAAGAAATATATGCAAGAAGTTAAAACTTTACAAAGAACTCTTTTGTTAAACTTTTTTATTGTTGTGATAATAATTGCAATATTGTCTGTATTATTTGCTTTATATGCACTTTTTCCGCTGAGAAAGGCTTTACATGTAACGGAAGAGTTTATCAAAGATATTTTGCATGATTTTAATACGCCGCTAGCAACGTTACGACTAAATGTTTCCATGCTTAAAAGTGAAACAGGAGAAAATACTAAAATTGACAGAATAGAAAATTCTGTGCAAAATATTTTAAATCTGCAATCAAATCTTCGTTCTTATCTGCATTCACATGTAGCGCAAAAAGAATTGTTTGATTTAAAATCACTTCTTGAAAAAAGAGTTTCTCTTATTGATAACAGTTATAAAGATATTGACTTTACAATGAATGTGCAAAATATACAACTCAATACAAATAAAGATGCTTTTAGCAGAATTATAGATAATCTGCTTTCAAATGCTGCCAAATATAACAAAAAAAACGGGAAGGTTTATATCTCTTCTCATAAAAATATTTTAGAGATAGAAGATACCGGTAAAGGTATACAAAACGCTCATCGTGTGTTTGAGAGATTTTATAAAGAACAAGACAGAGGCATAGGCATAGGACTTCATATTGTTAAAAAACTTTGTGATGAATTGCATATAGATATATCACTGCAAAGTGAACCGGGCAAAGGAACAGTTTTTCGACTTAATCTTCAAAATATCATATAAGATTTTAACGAAATTCACTGTATAATCTTTTTATGATTTCACAAGACTCCATAGAAGCTCTCAAGGCACGACTTGATATTGTTGATGTTGTAGGTAGCTATATAGAGCTGAAAAAAGCAGGGGGTAATTTTAAAGCACCGTGCCCATTTCATGATGAAAAATCTCCCTCTTTTGTAGTGAGCCCACAAAAACAGATATTTCACTGTTTTGGTTGCGGAGCTGGAGGCGATTCAGTGAAGTTTGTTATGGAATATGAAAAGCTGAACTATCCTGAAGCTTTGGAAAAACTTGCAGATTCTTATAATTTTACACTCACCTATACAGATAACAAACATAACAAACCACGCTCACAGGTTATGGATAAACTCAATGAATATTATCAAACGCTGCTAAGTAAAAATCAGACGGCACTTGGTTATATCAAAGAGCGCGGAATATATGAAGGCAGTATAGAAAAGTTCGGTATTGGCTACGCTCCTGAGTCAAATGCAACACTTAATTATATACGCTCGCAGCAGTTTTCTATAAAAGAAGCTATTGACATGGGTGTTGTGGGTTACAATCAAGAACGCAACCAGACCTATGCACGTTTTGTTGAGCGCATCACTTTTCCTATTTTTTCTGCAAACGGCAGTATCGTTGGTTTTGGCGGAAGAACTATAACCGGGCATCAGGCAAAATATGTTAACTCTCCAGAAACGGCTTTTTTCAATAAATCGCGCCTTTTGTATGCCTACCATCTGGCAAAACAGAGTCTGCATAAAAAGCAAGAGGTAATTATAACAGAGGGATATCTTGATGTTATAATGCTGCATCAGGCAGGGTTTGATAATGCCGTAGCAACGCTTGGAACAGCTTTGACGCATGAGCATCTGCCTCTGCTTCGAAAAGGCTCTCCCCGTATCGTGATGGCGTATGATGGAGACAAAGCCGGACGTGCTGCAGCGCTCAAAGCCTCAAAACTTTTAAGTGCTTCGGGTTTTAACGGAGGGGTTGTCGTTTTTGATGGGGGTTTAGACCCTGCCGACATGGTTAAAGAGGGGCGTGTTGAAGAGTTGAGTAATATGTTTCGAGAGGCAAAACCTTTCATAGAATTTGTGCTTGATGAAATTCTCTCGCTTTATAATTTGAGGAACCCAAAAGAAAAAGAGTCCTGCATGCAAGAAGGTATAGCGTACTTGAAAACACTTTCCCCTATACTTCAAGAGGAGTATAAAACTTATCTTGCCTCACGCTTGGGCGGGCTTGGTGTTTCTCCATCACTCTTGAAGCTCAATACCCAAACAAACACAAACAGACAAAATATACCACAACAAAGAAACAGTGCGCATAAAGATATGTGGGAACTCTCTTTAATTAAAACAATTTTAGAAAAACCTGAGTATATTGAACAGGTTTTGGATGTTATTGACCAGAGCCTGTTGCAGTTTCACTCTTATGAATTTTCATTAGTTTTGCAGGGTAAGCAAGATGCACCGGAAGTTATGGCTATAATGGTAGACGATACTATCACTTCGCTCAAAGATGAAGAAGCTTTAAACGCAGAGCTGATTACATTTTTGACAAAATATTATGAAAGAGAATTGAAAAAAGTCAACATTGCTTCAAATATCAGTTTTGAAGAAAAAGCCTTTTATATTCGAAAATTTCGAGGAAAAATTGCGAAACTCAAAAGAGGTGAACTAGTAGCACTCAATGACTAACAAGAAAAAAAGAAGTAACAAACTTTTTTTTTGTTATACTAAAGAAAATTTTGGTGTAAGGAATTGGATATGGCAGGAGTACATTTTTCATTTGATAATTTTAAGAATTTGGTAGATTTAAATATAGGTATATCTGACCGATTGGATGAAAATCGTGCTGAGAGTTTCACATTGTTGTATTGCGACTTCAGCGGGATTGAGCAGAGTGTAGTGGATGCTTCTTTACTCGAAATATTGCGTTCATCCGATTCTATAGCTAACAGTGAGGGAGATTACTTTTTTGTACTTCCATATACTGATAAATACGGAGCAGAAATTGTGAAAAAGATGTTTGATGAATTTTTTGCAAAATATTTAGATGCTTTTTTGCTAAGCTATCCTGTTGACGGGGAAACAAGCAAAGCACTATTGGAAAATATGGAAGACAGTGTCAGTACTTTTTTCAAAAAAGAACTGCACTGTCTAGATAGGTTTACAAGAGATTACTAAAATTTTTTCTTAGTAAATTTATAATATTTAGAAGTTTTATAAAAAGAGACAGCTTCTGATATTTTCTGCTCTTTATAGATTTTTTTATCGCACACCCATCTACATTTTATTTTTGGGTTATGCATTGCTGCAACATTTTGTTTTGATACTTTAGTCGCATATATAGTTTCTGCATGTGCCAATAAAGCTAAGAGAATAAAAAATATAATTTTCATACTTTCAATATCGACACATCTTTAAAATTCTTAACAATATCTCAAAAATCATGGAACAATAAGTGCTATATTCTTTA
>Ga0256836_1000991_pt1 | contig 13412 bp, 12 predicted proteins | sample 4561380metaG_FD_185974 | JGI IMG/M metagenome (GOLD analysis project Ga0256836, IMG submission 185974) | Hydrothermal vent microbial communities from Guaymas Basin, Mexico - 4561-380 | ecosystem: Environmental > Aquatic > Marine > Hydrothermal vents | place: Mexico: Guaymas Basin | collected...
TCACATGATGATGAACTGCTAATCGGTATGCTTGGTATGCATGGCTCTTATGCAGCAAATATGGCTATGAGTGAGACTGATTTGGTGATTGCTTTAGGTGCTAGATTTGATGACCGTGTAACTGGAAAATTATCTGAATTTGCAAAAAACGCAGCTGTAATTCATGTCGATATTGACCCTGCGAGTATCTCCAAACTGGTAAATGCCAACTATCCGATCGTTGGTGATATTAAAAATGTTGTAAATGAGATGCTTTCACAATGCTCTATCGTTGATGCTCAAAATTATGAGCAGTGGAGAGAGACAATCATCAATTTTAATGAGTTACATCCTCTTACTTATCATGAAGACAGTGACAGACTAAAACCTCAGTGGGTTGTACAAAGAGTTGGTGAACTTCTTGGTGATGACGCAAATATCTCTACAGATGTTGGACAACACCAAATGTGGACGGCACAGTTCTATCCATTTAGCAGACCTCGCCAGTTCATAAGTTCCGGTGGACTTGGAACGATGGGATTTGGTTTTCCTGCTGCAATGGGTGTAAAAGCTGCTACTCCTGAAAAGACAAGTATAAACTTTACGGGTGATGGTTCTATCTTGATGAACTGTCAGGAGCTAATGACTGCAGTTGAGAAGAAACTGCCTGTTATCAACATTATTTTAAATAATAATTTCCTTGGTATGGTACGTCAGTGGCAAACACTTTTTTATGATAAGCGTCATAGTGAGACAGACCTTTCTGTACAGCCGGATTTTGTCAAACTTGCCGAAGCATTTGGCGGAATAGGGTATAGAGTAAAAACGAAAGAAGAGTTTGATGCTGCACTTAAAGATGCAGTTGAGAAAAATGTTGTTGCGTTTATCGAGGTAATCGTTGAGAGATTTGAAAATGTTCTGCCTATGGTACCATCAGGTGGCAGTCTGTTCAACATGATGCTATTAGAGAAAAAGGAGAATAAATAATGAATGACAATAATGCAAGAAGAGTAGTTTCAGTTATCGTTGTTAATGAGGCAAGTGTTTTGTCTCGCATCACAGATCTGTTCTCTGGTCGTGGGTACAACATCACATCTTTGACAGTTGCCCCTATTCCTGAGAGTAAATACTCTCGTTTGACTATTGTTACATCCGGTTCTGTACGTGTGATAGAGCAGATTACAAAACAGCTGCATAAATTGATTCCTGTACTGCGTGTATATGAACATGAAGATATGGTAGAAAAAGAGATGGCGCTTGTAAAGTTTCCAATCACTGAAAATTTAAGCGATATCAACGCTATCTGTGAGGCATATAACGGAAAAATCGTAAATGTTGGAGAGAATATCGTAATCGCTATGGTCTCGGATGAGCCAAAAAGAATTGACAACTATCTAAACGCAGTAAAGCGTTATAATCCAAAAGAGATTGTAAGAAGCGGTGCTGTTGCACTTGAAAGATAAATAAGATGAAACTCAGTGAAATAGCTTCTATAATTGGTGTAGATTTTCAAGAAAATGATGTTGATATCATAGGGCTAAACACACTTAAAGATGCAAAAGCCAATGAGATATCTTTTGTTTCTAATGCAAAATATGTGAAAGAGATAAAAAGTACAAACGCAGCTGCTGTGATTATTTCTCAAGATGTGAAAGATGCAGTTCCGCAAGGATGTTTCGCACTCGTAGTTGAAAACCCGTACTGGTCAATGGCAATTTTATCTAAATATTTTGCCCCTGTTATTGAAGATGAAACATTACCGCTACCAAAGATCGGAAAAGATACAAAAGTATCTCCAAAAGCTGAAATTGCAAATGGTGCTGTGATCGGAGATAATTGTACTATCTTAGCACATGTTTATATTGGTGCTGAAGCTGTGATAGGTGATAATACTATTATCTACCCAAGCGTAACTGTATATAGAGATTGTAAAATAGGAAATGATTGTATCATTCACGCGAACAGTGTTATTGGCTCTGATGGCTTTGGGTTTGCCACCAATAAAATGGGTGAACATAAAAAAATATATCAAAATGGTAATGTTGTCATTGAAGATGATGTTGAGATAGGAAGTAATACAAGTATTGACTGTGCTGCGTTTGGTACGACCTTAATCAAAAAAGGTACACGTATAGATAACCTTGTTCAAATCGGACATAATTGTGAGATTGGTGAGTATAGCGTAATGGTTTCCCAGTCCGGATTGGCAGGTTCTACAAAACTTGGACGTAATGTTGTCATGGGTGGTCAGGCTGCAGCTGCAGGACATCTTGAAGTTGCACCTTTTTCTACATTTGCAGCACGTAGTGGTATTACACACAGTATAAAAGAGCCTGGTAAAACATATGCAGGGTTTCCATTGATGGGTCATAGACAATGGCTTAAACTTCAGGCAAAACTCGCTAAACTTATCAAATAAAATTAGAAGGAGTGAAAATGTCAACAACAATTCCATTAAGCGGTACTAAAAACGGAGTTATCTCTGTAACTAAAATTGATGAACCATACGGTGCAGGGAGTGCCACAGTAGCTAGTATCGGTATCTCTTTGGCAGGAAATGCAGATGAGCCAGAGTGGAAAGTACATATTCCACTTGATAATTTGGATGAAGTTATAAAAGCTTTATCAGCTTTGAAGTAGGTTTTAAAACCTACTTATTTTTGAGTTCCTGTGTGAACTCATCGATTCTTCTGATTCCTTCACGTATCGTTGCCATACCTGTAGCAAAACTAAATCTGAAATAACCTTCACTGCCAAATCCTACACCCGGAACGACGGCTACACCTTTGCTCTCAAGAAGCTTTTTTGCAAAAGTAAGTGAGTCATTACTTACCTCTTTGATATTTACGAAAAGATAAAAAGCGCCATCTGGCTTTAAAACACTCAGCCCGTCTATTTCATTGAAAAGTTTGACAGCTTCATTGCGACGTTTGATAAACTCTTTTTTCATCATTGCTACATCATCATCAGCTGAACCGTCAAGTCCTGCAATTGCAGCATACTGAGTGATAGAACAGATATTTGATGTGCTTTGAGATTGGAGCTTTTTTGTAGCTTTGATAAGCTCTGTATCATAAGCAGCCATATATCCAAATCTCCAGCCCGTCATTGCAACTGATTTTGAAAGACCATTGATTGTAATGGTACGCTTGAACATATCTTCACTGATTGATGCGGTAGAAGTAAACTCTCCCTCGTATGTAAGTTTTTCATACATCTCATCACTTGCAACAAGTATATCTGTACCTTTTAGAACCTCTGCAAGTGCACTAAGCTCCTCTTTAGAGTAGATTGCACCTGTAGGGTTGGATGGAGTGGTAAGTACCAGCATTCTTGTCTTTGGAGTGATTGCGTTTTTGAGTTGCTCGGGCGTAATTTTAAATGCAGTCTCATCACTTGTTTGTATCTCTACAACACTTCCGCCACAGTACTTGACAAGTTCAGGGTATGTTACCCAGTATGGTGCAGGAATAATTACTTCATCACCATTATCAATTGTTGCAGAGAAGAGATTGAACAACGAATGTTTTGCTCCATTGTTAACAATAATTTGATTTGGCGCATATTCAAGATTATTGTCATGTTTTAACTTTTTTGCAACAGCTTCTCTAAGAGAAGGTATCCCATCTACTGCAGTGTATTTTGTAAAACCATTGTTGATCGCAGCAATCCCTGCATCTTTAATAACTTGAGGTGTGTCAAAGTCCGGTTCACCGGCAGAAAAACTTAAAATATCTTTCCCTTGAGCTTTTAGCTCTTGTGCCAAGGTGGAGACAGCTATTGTGATTGATTCAGATAATGTATTGATGCGGTTTGTCAGCATAAAAACCCTTTAAGTGAAAATATTAAAGAGATTATACTAAAACTATTGTATATGTAAGTTTAGAGGAGACGTTTTTTTGTCTATATTTTTAGTTTTTCATAGATTTGATAAAGGCTTCGTAAATATGTTCAAGCTCTAAATCTTGATCGAGCAGCTCTTTATGGTCTTTTATAAGGATATGTTCAAGGATTGCAACTCTTTTTAACATATATTCAAACATCTCTTTATTGATATCTGGAAGCATATTGTGCATAAAAGGATCTTTACATCTTCCTTTTTCAATAATATGTGCAGGGATACCAACAGCAGTAGAACAATCAGGAACCTCTTTGACTACTACAGAGTTTGCGCCGATTTTGGCATATTCTCCTATGATAATGTTACCCAATACTTTTGCTCCGGCACCGATAACTGCACCTTTTTTGATGGTAGGGTGACGTTTTCCATGAGTAAGTGAAACTCCGCCGAGCGTAACACCTTGATAGATGAGTACATCATCCTCGATAATAGCAGTTTCGCCGATAACTACTCCCACACCATGGTCAATAAAAACACGATTTCCAATAGATGCAGCAGGATGGATATCAATATTTGTAAGGATTTGGTTAATACCCATAATGATTCTTGCTGTGCGTTTAAAATTTGACATATATAGTTTATGTGCAATTCTATACCATGCTACCGCCCATACTCCGGGGTAATTAAAGAAAAAATCGAGTTTTGAATTTAGAGCAGGATCATTTTTATATGCATTGGAAAAATCTTCTCTAATATCGGCAAACACACCCATTTTTATCCTTTAATTTGTTGTTCTTAAATAACCGTTTTGGTTCAAAAGTTTTTTTAATGTTGCAAGTGTATCACTTTTTTCTTTTTCTGTGATAAATTCACTCTTTTCAAGTTCTTCATTAAGCTTTGTTACAATAATATCACCATCGTAACCTATCGATTTTAGTATCTCTAAAATGCTTTTGGACTCAATTGCATTTGATATTTTATAACCTGTATCTGTAATAGTAATAGTGTACTCGTTTGGATGAGTGAAAAGGTTATGGTTCATACCTAAGGTTTCTTGATATGCTCCGACATTGAAAAAGGCTAAAAAATAATCCTCCTCATCAAGATTTACGTCATGCAGATAGAGTGGTTTGTCAGGGTTAAAACAGATCTCTCCATCACTGTCACAGGTAATGTCCCAAAGTGAAGCAGCCCTAAGCGGTGTAGTATTAAGGTAATGAATCGGCATTACAGGAAAATGCTGCCCCAATCCCCAATAGTCAGGCAGACTTTGAAATACAGAGGCGTTTATAAGGTACCTCTCTTGTAGTTTTGTCTGTAAAACTTCCAGTTCATTAGTAGGGTTTGATGATTTTAAGTAGAGTGCCTTTTTGATGATGTTGTGCACAAGTATCTCTGCGTTTGAACGGTCTTGCAGATCAATATATCCCAAATCAAAAAGTGTAAAAAGTGACTCCATATGGTCAAGTGCATCGTGCAGGTACTCAATGCAGTTTGCATTGTTTAAAAGGCGGTTGAGCTCTATAAGCTCCTCAATAAGCGGTGGATTTTTCTCTTTAAAATTTAGTAGTTGTTCTTGATAATCCTGTGAAAAAAGTTCCAAAACGGGGGTAATGAGTATGGTATGTGAAGCTACGACAAATCTACCGGATTCTGTGAAAATATCGGGATGAGAAACATTTTTAGCATTCATTATCTCACCAAGTAAAAAAACAACAGAACTGGAAAATTCATCTATTGAGTAGTTTCTTGCATTTGATTTGATATGCTGGTCATACTCAACAGCAAGACCTCCTCCAATGTTAATGCTTGAGAGTGCATCCGCTCCCATTTTTTTCAGTTCAGCATAGATGTTTCCGGCTTCACGCAGTGCTTTTTTTATCGGTGCGATATCTGACATTTGAGAGCCGATATGAAAGTGAATCATAGTTAGCTTATGGAGTAGGTTTGCATCTTTTAAGAGACTTATCGCTTCAATGATTTCCGTTGACGTAAGTCCGAATTTTGCATCCATTCCTCCACTTTTTGCCCATATGCCACTTCCTGTACTGTGAAGTCTAACTCTTATTCCTATATTGGGAACTTTAAGCTTTGATTTTGCAGCCACATTGATGATGGTCTCTAATTCGTTAAGTCCTTCAATGGTGATGGTGATTTTTTGTCCGCTTTGCGCTGCTATAAAACCAAGGGTCAACATCTCTTCATCTTTGAAACCATTGACAGTGATATGTGCGTTTTGTGGTGTTTTACTCATTGCAATGATAAGTTCTGCTTTACTTCCTGCTTCAAGACCATAATTGTATTTTTCGCCTTGTGAACTTATTGCATCAACAACGGCAGGAAATTGATTTACTTTGAGGGGAAAAACAGCATTGAAGTTTCCTTTGTAGTTATTTTCATCTATGGCTTTTTCAAAATAGTTGTAAAGAGTTTTAATCTGCCTGTTAATCAAATGCGGAAAGCGTAAAATAATAGGTCCTTTCACATCTTTAGCACGTATCTGTTTCGTAATATCTAAGAGTGAAGGCATGGATTTATAGTTTAATTTGATTTCTCCATCTTCGATGATAAAGTTTTTATTTGCCCAAATATCTAAACCAAAATTGTTCAATGTGTTTCCTTTTATGGATGGAGCTTATCTTTAAAATAGGTATCTATATTAAAATAGATATTTCCATTGGCATTTTTAAAGGTAAGCAGACTTTTATTTAAATCTTTTATATTTTTTATTCCTATAACTGCAAGCATAACTTTCATCCCTTTGATAAGATTTTTATGATAATTTCCTATCTCTTTTCCTTCTTTGACAACAAGGTATGAAGCACGCTTTTTTTTATCTTGTGTGGCCATACCGACGGGGCATACATGTGTACCAAAACCACTGCACATGCGTGCACGGATACATCCTCCGCTCATCATAAATCCACGTGCAATCCCCACAGCATCTGCACCCATACACATGGTGATGATAACATCATCCGGAGTTAAAATCTTACCACTTGCTATGATTTTTATCTCATCTCTGATTCCATACTCTCTTAAAATTGTATCTAAAAGATAGAGTGCGTTGTGTGTTGTAAGTCCTACTGACTCCATCAACTCAAGCGGTGCTGTTGCACTGCCTCCCTCACCACTGTCTATGGAGATAAAGTCCGGTATGTTTTTGCCCTCCTGTCTGCGTTTGGCGATCTTTGAGGCTAGCTCTTTTACTGCGTTTACATCAGAGATAACGATTTTAAAACCAACCGGTTTTTGAGATAAGTGTTGTAATTTTTCAACAAAATCAAGAAGTTCATCTGTAGTATTTGCAAAAGGAAATCTGTTTGGAGAAAAAAGGTCTTTACCTTCGGGTACGCCGCGGTAATAGGCGATATCTGCCGTCACCTTGGAAGCGCCGAGTTTTCCGCCTGTCTGTTTTGCACCCTGGGCGATTTTTATCTCTGTCATTTTGCAAAATTTCATTACTTTTTGGTACTTTAGAGCGTCAAAATTGCCATTTTCATCTCTTACACCATAAAGTCCTGAACTCATTTGAAAAATAATATTTGGAAGGCTTGCCGGTACGCTTTGTGGGAAGTCTTCAAGTTTTGCTTCCCAATTTACACGAAAAAGTACATGTGATATCGTATCATAAATGTAAGTATTTTGGGTTTTTTTATTAAGTAAAATATTTCTGTACCACTTGAGCGCAATTTTTCTGTTAAAGAAAAAATCACCAATCTTAAAGGCAGTTTCTGCCATAAAATTACTTTTTACTATTTCAAGATATTTTGCATTTTGCAGATCAGGTTTGAGTGTAAAAAGGTGGTTTGAGGTAAGTGAACCTTCCCCTGTATTGATGGTTAGTTCAGAATTTTTTCCAGCTATACTAAAAGCACGGACTGCTTCGGGGCTTAATGCTCCATCACTCATAGCTGAACGGATAATGGGAGTTTTTGATACAAAAGGAATCTCTCTGTTTTGTCCAAAGACAACTTCCATATTATCACTTACTTCATCATCATTTAAAACACTTGAAGCATGCTTTATGATGAAACGTGATTCGGAAAAGGGTTGGTGAACAGAAAATGATTGGTAGTTTGGTTTATCTTTTGCAGCAGTGTATACCCAGTCGACCTTGTCTTTTGATTCATAAAAACTCTCTTCTGCAAAGTATTGGCGCAGCGGCTCACGCAGAGCTTCAAAAAGATATCTAAATCGTCCGATAACCGGGTAGTTTATAAGTAGTGCATGTTTTCTTTGGACATATTTGTCATAGATAAAGAAAAAGAGAACAATGAAAATAAATGCTATGAGAAAAAATAGAAAAAATTCAGATATAAATTCCCATAAATAGTTGATGATATCCAACTAAAAATCCTTGAGAGTAACCGTACTTTCTGTTTTTCTCTCTAAATCTTTTACCCAGATTGTCCCGTTTTGCATCTCATTTGAACCGATGATACAGCAGTATTTTGCATTGACTTTATCAGCATTTTTAAGATGTGCTTTTAAGTTTCTGGCTCTATATTCACAAGTTGCCTGTGCAGTTTTACGTTTCTTTTGGGTTGTAGTGATGATTAGGTCAACCGCTTCATCATCCATCGCTCCAAGGTAATAGCCACTGCGTTTATCCTCTGGCATCTCTATAAGCTCCATCAGTCTCTCAATCCCCATTGCAAAACCAACTGCAGGAGTAGGGCGACCGTCTAAAAATTCGACGAGTCTGTCATATCTTCCACCGCCTGCTATGGCACTTTGGCTTCCTATATTGTCGCTGACAAACTCAAAAGCTGTTTTAGAGTAGTAATCAAGCCCACGTACAAGATTGGTATCTATCTCGTATGCGATACCATTATCATCAAGTATCTTTTTAAGTTTATCAAAATCACTCTCACACCCTTCACAAAGAGAGTTTATAAGTTTTGGAGCATTTTCATAGAGTGATTGGCACTTCTCATTTTTACAATCAAGTACACGGATAGGGTTTGTCACTTTTCTGCGTTGACAATCTTCACATATTTCATCTTCAACACTCTCAATAAAAGAGACAAGATTATCTCTGTATTGCGGCATACAGTTAGAATCACCAAGGGAATTGAGTTGGAGTCTGTAGCCGATTCCCAGTTCATTTAAAATATCAGCTACCATCATAATCATCGTTGCATCTTCATAGACACTTCCCACACCAAAACTCTCAACACCAAACTGATGGAATTCTCTCAGACGACCTTTTTGTGGTCTCTCATAGCGAAACATCGGGCCATGGTAAAAATAGCGGTGAATTCCACCTGCACGGTCAAGTTTCTTTTGGATAAATGCACGTACCACTCCTGCTGTTCCTTCAGGACGCAGACATACATCATTACCGCCTTTATCTTCAAACTGATACATCTCTTTGCCGACTATGTCACTGCTCTCACCGACACTGCGTTTAAAAAGGGCAGTCTCCTCTAAAAGCGGAGTCTCTATGTAGTGAAAACCATATCTCTGTGCTACATCAGTAGCAACTTTTAAAAAGTATGTAAATCTTTTATACTCATCTGCTTCAAGTATATCATTCATCCCACGAAGTGATTTTATCATGCTTGTTGTTCCTCTTTTATAATTTAATATTATCTAATATGTTCTGTGTTATTGTCTTTATACTTGCTGTTGCATCAATTTCTACGAGTTCTAATCCTAAAAGTTTTGTTGCTTCAATAATCGCCTCTTGTATCTTTAAAAGATACTCACTTCCACGTAATTCTATACCGTCTAACTCTTTTTGGGAGAGTCTGTACTCAAGCTCCTCTTTTGTTAAACGCAGTAGAAAAACTTTTTGCGGATATATGTTTTTTGTAGCAAAATTGTTCATGTCGACGAGATGTTTTTTCTCAATATCACCTTGAATAAGTGCATACGCAACACCGCTGACGGCACTTCTGTCAGAAATAATCATTTTATCGAGATTTGGTTCAACTACTTCGGCAATATGCTCTGCACGGTCAGCCAAAAAGAGTAGAAACTCTGCTCTTTTGCTTTTTGTTCTTGCCGAGAGTACCATCTCTCGTATCTCTTTGCCAATATCTGTAGCACCGGGCTCTTTTGTAATGACTGCGTTTACAAAATGCTCTCTCAGTGCAGCTATTTGTGTGCTTTTCCCAGCAGTGTCAATTCCTTCTATAGCAATGTACATTTGCTAATCCGTACAACCATATCTTGAATCTCCTGTGGGAGAAGATGTTCTGTTTTACCATTAAATTTCAGTAGATTTCTCACAATAGAGGAGCTTACAAAGGCGTGTTTGAGTGTCGGCATAAGATAAACCGTCTCAATTGTGTCATCAAGGGAGTTGTTCAGATACCCAAGTTGCAGTTCGTACTCAAAATCACTTACAGCGCGTAAACCGCGTATAAGTACACTGGCACCGTGCTCATGTGCCAAATCTATTGTTAAGTTGTTAAAACCGACTACTCTGACATTATCCAAATCCATAGTTGAGAGTCGTGCCATCTGAATTCTGTCATCAAGGTCAAACATAGGTTTTTTATCTTTGGACTCGGCAACAGCGACAATCACCTCATCAAAGAGTTTTGCCGCTCGTTCGATAATATCAAAATGACCATTTGTGATAGGGTCAAATGTCCCGGGGTACAGTGCAATTTTACGACTCTTCAATCTGCCACCTTTTATATAAACTATTTTCGATATCTAAGAGGTCAAACCACTTACCGATAACAAAATTTTCCATCTCCTCAAGTGTCTGCTGTTCTGAGTAATAGGCCATAACCGGAGGTGCGATAATAATACCCAAAGAAGCCAACTTCTGCATATTTTCTAATGCGATAGCAGAAAAGGGCATCTCCCGGGGGGCTAAAATAAGTTTTTTTTGCTCTTTTATCATAACTGCTGCACAGCGAGTTGTGAGGTTGTCTGCGATGCCGCATGCAATTTTGGCTAACGTATTCATGGAACATGGGACTATTATCATCGCATCAACTCCAAAAGAGCCTGATGCAATGGAAGCTGAAATATCTTCATTGTTATGCACTTCAACATTGTTCATCTCTTTTGCAAGTACAGTTTGAGAGTTTTGTGACATAATGAAGTGTTTTTCAGTAGAAGAAGGCAGAAGTTGCAAAACTTTTTTTCCAAGGTTTACACCGCTTGCACCGCTTGTGGCTACAACAATTTTTCTTTTTTTCATTTTACCTCTGCTCTGTTTTTTCCAGTTATTATAACTTTTATTTTTTTTCCTTCTCTGCTGAGAAGTTCTATAGTGTCACCTAGTTTTCCATTTTGCAGAGCTTTTGCCGAAAAGGAAATTTCCATATTTCCCTCTCTCATAAAGAGATTTACCTTAGAGCCTCTTATGACTAAATCGAGACCTGAAACATCTCTCTTGGTAATTATACTCTGAGCCCTGATATAATGTTTACTTTGGTATTGATGCATACCTAGATTTTGTATGGGCATAGCCCTGAATTTATCTAGTATTATACTCTTTTTTTGACAATTTGTACTGTTTAACTGTTTCCCTTTTTTGATATTCTTTTTTGCTTGGTAGATTGTTACTTTTGCCTGCACTAAGTAGTGAAAAAATATCTTTTTATTGTTGTCTGTTTTAATATAAAGAGTTCCTCTGTTTGAGAGGTGGCTTCTTTTTTCAAACGCAATACTATAATGAGCAGGAAGTTTTTCCATGTAGCTGTTTGGATGGATATCTATTGAAAATATTGATATGTAATTATACTTTTTTTGATAAAGATTTTTTATGGCCAGGGTAAGTTTTTTTGTATTTATGGGGCTGCGTTTAGTAAACTGTATGTATCCTCTGTGTTTGGAAACATACCCCTCATATCCCTCGTTTTTTAAAACAGCGGTAAGCTTTTTTGTTTTTATTCGGAGTGTATGTCTGTTTTGTTCAAGTCTAAAGAGTTTTTTGTCATTTTCAGGGCTAACTTTTACTATGTCTGAGAGCATAATATAGTCATTGTTTATGTAGTATTCATTTTTTAAAATATTTTGTGAATATAAAATTGAAGAGATAAAAAGTAGAAGCAGTATAATTTTTACATACATAACAATCTCTCAATTTGAGGATTTTAACTTAAGTTGGTGGTACCAGAGAGGGGATTTGAACCCCTAAGCCGTGAGGCGGCGGATTTTGAATCCGCTATGTATACCGTTCCATCACTCTGGCATTTTGTCTTTGAGACGAAATGATAGTGATTTATTACTTAAAAGTAAATAACATTTTGTCGATTTGGTATGCAAATGGAACTTTTATTGCTATAATCGTAGTAATAGATAGGGTTTCAATGGAGGTATTTTATGCGTGTAACATCAAGTATGTATTATAACAGTCTGTATGGTACGAACAATTTAAAGATAAATAACGAGCTTTTTGATGTCAACAAACAGATAGCTTCAGGATTAAAAATCCAATATGCAAAAGATGATATAACCACTTTTACAGAGACTATGCGTCTTGATAATGAGATGACCACTTTGGGACAGATTAAAAAGAGTACGGAGAGCGGTTTTAAAGTTTCCAACCAGTCAGATGTCGTTTTAAATGAATTTGGTACAGTAATGAACAGAATGAGGACACTGCTTCTTCAAGCTTCTAACGGTACAAATGATGCAATTTCTCAGGATGCAATCGCACAGGAGTTGAGAGGAATTGAAAAAAACCTTAAATCTTTGGCAAATACTTCCATTAATGGTCAGTACCTCTTCTCTGGCTCTGCTGTAGATACAAAGCCAATTGCTGATGATGGAACATACAAAGGTAATGATAAAAGCATGAATGCCTTTTTGGGCTCAAACAATCAACAGCAGTATAATCTTACAGGGGCAGAACTCTTTTTGGGTGATGAAGTACTTGTAAAGAGAGAAATTAGCTCAAACAACAGTAACTCAAATCTTATTACAAAATATCCGAATTTGCAGACTTTACCTTTAGATAAAGAGCCATTAAGTTCTGAGAGTAATATCCGTAACCTAATGGGAGATACAGATAATGTTGTTGATACAGTCAATAACAAACACTTTTTTTACCTTAGAGGCACCAAAAGTGACGGAACTGCATTTAATCAAAAAATAGCGATGAAAGATGATGACAAAATATCAGAACTGTTAAAGCAGATTGGAAATGCGTATGGAAATACTCCCGATTTGGATATTGTAAATGTCTCAATGAATTCAGTGGGAGAGATAGTAGTAGCAGATAAACAAAAAAATTCCAGTAAACTTGATTTTCATATGGTTGGTGCCATAGATTTTGGAGGAAATGCCGCAGATGTCACAACCATTGATGCACTTGACAGCGGAGAGACAGATTTTGACAAAATAATTTTGGGAACTTCAACGGCACCGAATCCGAGCCTTTTTGTAAAAGAGTTCAATGTTTCAAATCTTGCTCCTTCTTCAGGAAGCAGTGTCAACAATATTGCAGGACTTTTGTATGACAGGGTAGATTTTGAAAAAGACGGTTCTTCTCTTTTTGCAAATGCGACACAGGTAACAAAAGGTACCAATGAATTTGCAACTGCTGCAACACTTCTCTCAGAAGTCGCTGATTTGTCCCAAGGTACTGCCGGTACACTAGATGGCACACAATTAAAAC
>Ga0256836_1000992_pt1 | contig 13406 bp, 11 predicted proteins | sample 4561380metaG_FD_185974 | JGI IMG/M metagenome (GOLD analysis project Ga0256836, IMG submission 185974) | Hydrothermal vent microbial communities from Guaymas Basin, Mexico - 4561-380 | ecosystem: Environmental > Aquatic > Marine > Hydrothermal vents | place: Mexico: Guaymas Basin | collected...
ACACCACCAAAACCAATCCTATTGGAACATTTACAAAAAACACAGCCCTCCAGGAAAACCATTCAGTCAAATATCCCCCCACAGTAGGTCCGACAGCCGGTGCAAAAGCAACCCCAAGACCAAAAACACCCATCGCAACCCCTCTTTTTTCAGGAGGGAAAAACGAAAAAATCATAGCATGGGAGGTTACCATTATAAGCGCTTCTCCAAATCCCTGAATAACCCTATAAATTATAATCTCAGCCAAAGAATCTGAAATCCCGCATCCAAAGGAAGCTATGGTAAAAGCCCCTACCCCTATGACATAAATCATCTTATTTCCATAATGTTTTATAAGCCATTCAATCACCAAAAGCCCCACAGCCGCCGCTATCATATAAGCGGTAATCACCCACTGCACGCCGTACATATCAGTAGATAGGGGTCCTTTTAGACGCGGTACTATAATATCCACAACCGTCGTATCAAGAACGGCCATAAAAGCACCCACTGTTACCAAAAGAACATAAATAAAAAGCTCACTGCCTTTATAATAAGTTATTTTTGACATCTTTTAATATCAACCTCCCCGCTCATTCCTACAAGCACCCCTTTTGGCATTTCTTTAAATCTTATTCTTACATAAAATCTCTGAGCAAGCTTTGTAAATTCACCGCTGCTTATATCTCTTGGAACAAGTGCAAAAGTCGCGGCACTTGCTGGAAGTATTTTGCTAACATATCCTTCAAAATCCTTATCAAGTGCGTCTATATGGATTTTTACTTCACACCCTTTCCCTATTCCTTTCATTTTTGTCTCTTCAAGCAAATCAAGTACATATAAATCTTTTAAATCTAAAATACTAAGCACTCTTTTACCAGCTCCCACCACTTCTTTTGAAGAGACAAATTTTTTAGCAATTTTCCCATTAAATGGAGCATAAATAAACGAGTCTTTTATATTTTTTTCTATCACTTTCAGGTTTTCTAAAAGAGCTTTTTTATTTTCTTTCATAGAGGCAATCGCTTTTTCAAGTCTTTTTACATCTTTAAATGAATTTCTAGCCATTTTAAGTTTTATATTTAAAATATTTAAATCATTTTGCATAGAAGAGAGGATTTTTTTATCGGCTTTTATTTTTTCATTTAGTGCTAAATATGCAGTTTTTACGCTTTCAAATTTTTCTTTTGAAATTTTGCCTTTTTTATAAAGATTTTGAAATCTTAAAAAATCGCTTTTTAATTTTTCAAGTCTATATTCTTCGGCTTTTATGGCATGTTTTTTAGCTTCTATTGTTTTTTTGAGTTTTTCAATATTTTCATTAATTAAAGAGATATTGTCTTTTATATCATCTTGCAATTTATCTTTTTGAATTATCGTAGCTTTTATTTTTTCATCAAGCGAGTTTATATTATTCATTAAAGCCTTTTGCTTAAGTTCCAGCTCTTTCGTATCGAGTTTTGCTAAAAGAGTGCCTTTTTTTACTTCATCGCCTTCATTAACATAAATTTTTTCTATTTTTCCAGGAATTTTAAAACTAAGAAAAGTTAAAGAATCTGATTTTACAAAAACGGCGTTGCTTGAAGCGTAATTTTTAGTAAATACGATATATTTATAAAGAGCAAAAGCACTTACAACAATCAGTACTATCAACAAAACAAGAGCAATCTTTTTTTTCATTATCCCCTCTTTTTAAAAAAATTTTATCACAAAGAAATTGATACGTCAATGAGAAGAGGGAGTATATTCTTTTACAATCTCTTTCAAAATCTTTACAATTTCCTTTTTCTCTTTAGCCTCAGAAAGTTTTTTAATAAGAAAATTCAACTTTTTTAAATCAAATTCAACTCTTTTCCCTACAAAAATAGACTCATACTTTGTCTTTTTATCAGCTTCGTCTATTAAAAGTTCTTCATAAAGCTTTTCTCCTGGTCTCAGTCCTGTAAATACTATATTGTCTTCATTTTTTCCGTAAAGTTTTAACATCTTTTTAGCCAAATCCACAATCTTTACCGGCTCCCCCATATCTAAAATAAAAATTTCCCTATTTTTAGCAAGACTTCCTGCCTGTAAAACAAGCTTACACGCTTCTGGAATAAGCATAAAATATCTTGTAATTTCAGGGTGGGTTACAGGAAGTGGTTTGTTTTCTTTAATGAGTTTTTTAAATTTCGGAACAACACTCCCACTGCTGCCAAGCACATTGCCAAACCTGACTGCCGCTATTTTTGTATTTTTACTCTCAACATTCTGAACATACAACTCACATACTCTTTTAGTAGCCCCCATTATGTTTGTAGGTCTTACAGCTTTATCCGTTGAAATTAAAATAAAATTTTCAACCCCGTTTTTAACTGAAAGATCTATTACATTTTTTGTACCTATTACATTATTAATAACAGCACTTCTTGGATTAATCTCACATAAAGGCACATGCTTATAAGCAGCCGCGTGAATTACAATCTGAGGCTTTTCTTTTTCCATTACTATTTTTATATCTTCAAATTTGCTAACATCTATTAAATAAGGTTTTTTTGAAATATTGAGCTCTTCATCTATGGAATAAAGATTAAATTCGCTATTATCAACTAATATAAGCTCTTTTGCTCCGTACTTTTCACAAAGCCTGCATATTTCACTTCCTATACTGCCGCCTGCCCCTGTAATTAATATTTTTTTATCTTTTACAAACTTTTTTATAGCTTCCTGGTCTAAATCTTTAGGTTTTCTTGCAAGCAAATCTTCAATTGATATATCTTTAATCTCTTCTTTAAAAGGATTATAAACCTTTATCTCTTCAACACCTTTTAACTTTAAAAAATCCACTAATTTATTTAGTTCATCCTGATTTAACTCTTTTGTAATAATTGCTCTTTTAGCTTCAATCTGCGATAAAGGCAATATTTTCATTCCATAAATATAAGTCCCTACTAAATTAGTATCATCATAAACCCCTGTTATATTTATAGAACGTTCTTTTAATACATTTAAAGCTTTTTCATTTGCCCCAATAATTACAGCCTCTTTTTCTCCAAAAGAATTTTTAATTATAAGCCTTTTTAAAAGTCTAAAAAGACCTATAAAAAGTATTGAAAGAAAATAATCTATAATAATAGCACTTCGCGGAATAGGAATAAAAAAGCTTTTAAAAAAATAAAATAAAACAAAAAAACTAATATAAGCAAGAGTTGTGGCAATAAAAAGCCTTTTTAACTCAACTAAAGAAAAAAACCTCCAGCTTACAAAATAGAGTTTAAAAACAAAATAATAAAAAATTTTAAAACTTATAATAAAAGGAGCAACCCTGAAAAAACTCTCTACATACTCCTTTGGAATAACAAAATTAAATCTAAGAAGGTATGCAAAATAAAGAGTAAAAAAAGAAATAACTATATCTCCTATAATAAAAAACAAAGCCCTTTTTGCTTTTGTAGGCTTAAACATATTTGATAACATCACAAACTTTCCTTAAATCTTCATCACTCATATTTGTTCCGCTTGGAAAACAAATCCCTTTTTTAAACAGCTCTTCGCTTTTGCCATTTAGATAAGCTTTTGCATTTTTAAAAAGGGGTTGAGTATGCATCGGCTTCCAAAGAGGACGGCTTTCTATCTCATTATCTCTTAGCTTTTTTATAACTTCAAAAGGGTCTAACTCTTTAAAAGTAAGGGTTGTAAGCCATCTTGTACCAAAACTGTTTGGAAGTTCTGGCATAAAATCGGCTATATTGCTAAGCTCACTCTTATAAATCTCAAAAATCTCTCTTTTTCTTTTAATCCTCTCATCAACAACTTCCATCTGTCCAACTCCAATAGCCGCTAAAATATTACTCATCCTGTAATTAAATCCGACTTCTTTATGTACATACTCAATAAAGCCTTTTTCTTTTGCCTGAGTTGAGAGATAACGGGCTTTTTTTATAAGATTTTTATTATCACTTATCATAACTCCACCAGATGAGGTTGTAAGAAGTTTATTTCCATTAAAACTATAAACCCCAATCTCACCAAAAGTCCCGGCAAACTTATCCTTATACCTTGCACCAAGAGCTTCTGCTGCGTCTTCAATTAAGATAACTTTATATTTATCAGCCAAAAACTTGATATTTTCGATATCAGCCACCTGTCCATAAATATGAACGGCTATTATTGCTTTTGGTTTCTCTTTTTTTAAAGCCTCTTCAAGCAAATTTAAATCCATATGCCAAAACTTATCACTGTCTATAAAAATAGGCTCATTTCTCTCATACAAAATCGGATTAACAGAGCCTATAAAAGTAAAAGTAGGCACAATTACCTTTGAATTGCTAACTCCTAAAACCCTAAGGGCTAAATGGAGTCCGCTTGTAGCATTACAAAGAGCTAATGCATTATTTGATTTTACATAACTCTTAACCATCTCTTCAAATCTGTCAATAAATTTCCCAACAGGTGCAATATAATTACTCTCAAACGCTTCTTTTACATACTCAATCTCACGACCACTCATATGAGGAGGAGAGAGATAAATCATCTTATCCCTTTATAGTTTTAATAATATATTCTATATCTTTTTTTAAAGACCAATTTTTTATATATTCTTTATTTATTTTCACTTTATCTGGCCAGATTACTTTATTATTATACTTTATCGGGTCTTTAACCTTAGCTAAAATTTCTTCTTCATTCTTGTATTTTATCGTAGCAGGACCGGTAATACCGGGTTTAACTGATAAAATTATCCTATCTTCCCCTTTTAATTTATCCGCATACCCGGGAACATCAGGACGGGGTCCCACAAAAGACATATCGCCTTTTAAAACATTTATCAACTGAGGAAGTTCATCTATCTTATATTTTCTAAAAAACCTTCCGGACTTTGTAATTCTATTATCGTTTGCCGTCGTAACGGTAGAGCCTTTATTATTATGCATTGTTTTAATTTTAATAATCGTAAATAATTTTCCGTCTTGCCCTACCCTCTTTTGCAAAAAAAAGCCGTTAGATTTTGTCTCAAAACTTGCAATAATCCATGCAGTCAAAATAATCGGCCAAGTTATTAAAAGTCCAATTAATGCTAAGCTAAAATCAAAAACTCTTTTTATTATCTTATCAACTTTACTCATTGTTTATATTTATAAATTTTTATCCAAGGATTTAAAATAACAGGCTCAAAAAGTTTAGGATTATATTTTTCAAACAAAAACATCTGTACAAAAGTAGAATTTAAATAATAATCATCCATTAAAACAGCTTCCCCGTAACTTTGTAAAATAACTAAATTAATTCCTCTATCCCTTATTTTTTGTCTTTTTACAATTAATCTGCCGCTTTTATCATAAGCAACCAAAATTACCTCTTTTATAGGGACAGGTTCTTTTAATAAAATCATCATTTTTTCTAAATCTACAGGCAATCTTCCAACTAAAAGATATTTACCCTGTTTTACAAATTTAGCTTTATAAAAAAAGTGAGAATCATAAATTTCTCCAGTGTTTATATTTCTGTTGCTAAACATAGCAACTGTTGGAAAAATATTAAACATCCTATATGGAAGCATTAAATAAACATTTCTATCAAGTTTTGGGACTTTAAAGTTTTTATTTCCAACCTCAGCCAAAAACATATTTACATTAATAGCTTTACCGTTTTTAATAAAAAGCTGAGGTGCAACTGTTTTATTGGTTTCAACATATTTTTTTATAGATAAAAGTCCAAGATTATGAGCAAGATAAGAATTTGAAGTAGTAAGTATTTTTGAAACAATAAAGTTGTCTTGATGATGTTTTCCACCGTCAATTAAAGTATTTACATTTGCATAATACCAAATCGGATATCCATAATCCCACCACGTAATGACATAATCTTTTGGATTTGTTTTGTTTTTAAGTTCATCTAAAACCGCTACCTCAGGTTTTCTAAAAGTAGTAGGCACCACATAAGGAGTACTTCTTAAAGGATAAATTTTATTTAATGAGGCTAAAGATTTTATATTCTCACAACATCCTACAATATGAGTTATGTTTGGAATAATTAAAAAAATAGCCCCAAGAATGGGAATAGTAATTTTAAATCTTTTTTCTTTTGCCTTACTACTTAGCCACACAAAAAAATAAACAGCACTTATTGCAGCAATAGGCACTGCATAAACAGTAAATCTAAGACCTCCAAAAAATGCAAAAAATCCAACGCCCCAAAGAGGAAGAGCAATTATAAACTCATTATATTTTTTGACAAGTAATATATAACCAATCACAGAAATAATAAGTCCGATACTGCTTCCTATAATCCTGTCAAACACAATATACCAAGGAATATGGCTCGCTTCGCTCACTGTTTTTGCAACATTTAAAAATTTAAGCCCTTCATCTGTTCTTGTGGCTTCTGTATAAGAAAAAACGGATTTTAAAATAGCCAATACAAAATTGCTAAATCCTAAAAATAAAATAATACTTGCTATTGCAGCATAAAAAAGATATTTCTCATTTATTTTTGCTTTTATAAGTCCAAAATACAAAACAACAGCCACCATAGCCTGAAAGATAAGTGGCATAGGAAGAAAAGACAAAGATATTAAAATAGCTACCTTTTTGCTAAACTCATCTTTTACAAAAACAAACAGATATCCTATATAAAGAATCAAAATAGAGTATAAAATACTCATACCAGAGCCATATACCCAATGATAAAAAATACCTAAAAGAACAGAAACCAATACATCTAAAAGATTTCTTGTTTTAATACTTCTTAAAAGAAAATAGATTATAAAAACAGGCATCAAAACAGAAAACATATCAGTATCATAATATCCAACCAAAGTTCTATTATAATAACTCCATCCAATCCCTGCAATTAAAGCTGCTAAAAAGCCCCAAAGCAAATTCCTATAAAGCCTACCAATAAGAATAATTGGAACAACAATCAAAGACGAAACAATAGCCGGAAGATAAAGCATTAGTGTATCTAAAGAAATATGTAAAAATTTAGCCAAAAACGCAGTAATTGCCATAAGCCCATTTCCAGGAGAATAAAGATGCTCTAAACGAGGATTATACTCATGTATTCCATATAAAATTTTCTGAGCCCCACTTCCATAATAATATCCATCAACATTATTTATCATAACTTGCCCGTGCCAGTAAAACTCTGGTATCTTACTTGCAAAACTTAACCAATAAAGATGAAACAAAAACACAAAAACATAAGCAAACGCAATATAAATTAAAGTCAGTTTATTTTCTTTCATTTTCAGCCTTTATCTAAGTTTATAAATTAATTTTTTAATAAATACTGGTGAAATATTAACTAAAAAAACCAAAATCGCATATAAATAACTACTAAAACCAAAATTAAGCTCTTTTGCTACTTTTATTCTATCTTTAAAATCACTAAATGCTTTTTTTATTCCACTTCTTCTTTTTAAATAATCACTCTTTGCTCTAACAATTACTAAGACTTTATCAATATTTGCAAATTTAATCCCCTTTTTAAAGGCTCTTAGCCAAAGAAGAGTATCTTCATTTGTAGGTGAGCTTTCTGGATAAAGCCCAATATTTTTAAAAAACTCTCTTCTAAAAAAAGTTGTTACATTTGCAATAGGAACCCTTTTTTTAAAAAATTCTCTCATTTCCTCATTAGTTAAAGGATATCTTATCACTTTTTCACTTCCATCATCATAAATTTCTTTTATAAAACCTCCAACAACTCCAATGTCTTTATTTTTTTCCATAAATTCAAATTGAAGTTTAATTCTATCTTTAACCATCAAATCATCACTATCCATTCTTGCTATATAATCATACCCTTTTTTTAATACCTTTTTAAAAAGAATATTATGAGCTCTTGGAATTCCTACATTTTTTTTAATTTCAGTTAAATCAATTGGCTGAGACTTTAAAAACTCTTTTAACTCCTCATCAACAGGACCGTCAATTGCAACAAAAATATCAGGTTTTAGAGTCTGATTATAAATTGAATTTAAACATTCCTTAACCTCATCTAATTTAGAACCTCTATAAACACTCATAACAACTGCTATCTTAGCCATTTAGATACTCTTTATAGTCTTTATCTGTATCCCAAATAAGTGCATGAATATTCTCTTTTCTTTCACTCTCAGGTGGCAATTTCATATAATCCCCATATCTTATTTTTAAATACTCTTTTATTCTTTTTGGAGCTAAAAGCTTAGTATCTTCAAAATCAATATCTTCAAGTTCTTCAAATATATTTTTATCAAAAATTCCTTGATGAAATTTTGCTTTTGTAATGTAATAGCACCACACAAAATCATCTTTTAAACTTTTATCAAAATGATAAATTAATTTATATCCAAGACGGGCTAAAAATTTATTCGGTAAAAATTTTGCAATATTTAAAATAATTTTTTGAGAAACACTCTTTGGCTTCCAGTTTCTTTGCATAAGCCCTACTAAAACAAGATATTTTGAGATATAATAAATCACTTTTTGCCAAAACTTTGATTTTGGACATTTATGTAAAATCATAATATCAACATAAATCCCTTGGTGCATATCTTTTTTGTCTTTAAAAGCTTCTTCTATAAAAGTAGTCCCATTCATTCTAACTTTTGCATACTCTAAATATTCATCCACCACCTTCCACTCTTGCAAAACAAATTTATTTTGATTTAGCTTATCAAAAGCCTTTTTAAATTTCTCATACTCTTCAATAGTCATAAAAATATCCAAATCATCATCCCAAGGTATAAATCCCTTATGCCTAACAGCTCCAAGTGCCGTCCCACCCATAATTGCGTATTTGATATTGTTTTCTCTGCAAACTTTATCAATAAATTTCATAATTTCAAGAATTTTACTTTGTAGTTTTTTCATATCGCTCATCTAAAACCTTTTTGCAAGATAATAAAATCTACTTAAAATCTTTTTACCAAGTGATGTTTTATAAAAGCTTTTGGCTATACTTTTAATTATATTAAAAACCACCTGCTTAGAATACGCCTCAAATTTTGTATTAAAATATCTGTGAGGATGAGAACTGATTATTAAAGAATTTTTTTTAGCTAAATTGAGCATCTCTTCATAAGAAATTTTTATTGTTTTTTGAGGATTGATATCAGCAGTGTGAGGAGATGGAATAATTTGCCATTGATATCCAACATCTGAAATATAAATAAATTTTCCCACTTTAAAATTAACTACAATATCTTTAAAATCGTATTCATTACCAAATTTTCTAAAAAAATCTCTGTTTGAAGTATAACCATCTCTTTTGATTAACGGATTTCCGTGCTGGCATACGCTTTTTATCTTAAAACCATTCTCTTTAAAAAAAGTTATATTTTTATCAAACTCTTCCTTTGCTTTTTTAAAATCACCCTTATTGTTATCAAGCACATCATAGTGATAACTAACTTCGTGTCCTAAGTTTTGGATTTCTTTAAAAAGCTCTAAATTATTCTTTAAAATATCAAAATGGACATAATAACTTGCTTTATGTCTAAATTTAGCTTCTATTTTGGCAATTTTTAAAGCATTTTTTGGCTTTGCCTCAATATCGTGTTTTAAAATCAAAAATTTTTTGGGATTTTTCTCTATTACCTCCTTAGCACTTAAAGAAAAAATACCACTATTTGCTAAGTCCTCACAAAACTTCTCATAATCCCTAAAAAGAAAAATCATTTTTTGTTTCTTTGTTTATAAACATCATATAAAATATCTTTTATTTTCGTAGATGAAACACCCTCTGTATAAGGAAAATATTTTACTCCAATTTTTCCTTTGCTTTTCATATATTTATCAACATCTTCAAAAATTTTACTTCCCTTCCAATCACTCCCAACAAACATTACATCAATATCATACTCTTTAACTGCCTTTATCTTATCTCTGTCAGTTTGAGGCACAACCTCATCCACATATTTTATAGCTTCTACTATTGCTTTTCTCTCTTCATATGGAATTATCGGTTTTTTACCTTTGTATTTTTCTACAAGCTCATCGGTTGAGACTGCTACTATTAAATAATCACAATTCTCTTTTGCTTTTTTTAAAATATTCAAATGCCCAATATGAAATAAATCAAAAACCCCAGCGGTATAACCTTTTATCATTTCATTCCTTTATTTTTACAATCATTTTAACAAATTTTAAAAATACTTTATCTCCAAAAACTCTATTTACAAAAAACATCAAACTTATTTTAAAAGGGTCAAGAAAAAATCTTATAAACCTCTTGTGCTTTTTATTTCTTATAAAAGACTCTTTTACTCTTTGAGTGTATAACTTAAAGCTTTTGTGGTTTGCTGAGAGTCCATCTCTTTTAAAAATTACAATAATTTCATCCAAAAATTCATAATCAAACTTCTTAAAAGCTTCTAACTTATAATCATCATCTCCTCCAAGTTTTAAACGAGTATCATATTTTATAGATTTATAACATTTCTTTGGAAAAAAAATGCTCTGATGGTTTGGCAATGAAAATTTTACCCACGCTTTGTAATCTTTCACATCAAATCCTGGATAATACCACTCTATTCCCTCATCACTTATAATTTTTGCCCTTCCAAAATAGATTTTATCTTCTTTTATTTTTTTAGCAACCCTACTTAAAACATCCTCACTAAAAAATTCATCCCCGGCATTTAAAAAAAGAGCAAAATCTCCATTTGCTAAATTACTACCTTTATTCATAGCATCATAAAGCCCATTATCTTTTTCGCTAATCCACTTTATTCTTCTGTCATTAAGAGTTTTTAAATACTCCCGTGTCCCATCACTTGAAGCACCATCAACAACAATATACTCAAAATCTTCAAAACTTTGCGAGAGTACACTTTTTACTGTTTTCTTTAAATTTTCTAAATTATTATAAGTTACGGTTATTATTGAAAATTTCATATCAACTCTTTATAAAGTGTTATATACTCTTTTGCAATAACTTTACTATCAAATTTTTTTGCTCTCTTGTTAGCAGCTTCACACATATTCTGATATTCATTCTCACTAAGCCCAAGCACCCAATCAATTCCCTTTGCCAAATCTTTTGGGCTAAAAGGTTTTGCTTTATAGCCACTTATCTTATGCTCAACTATATCCTTTGGACCCGTTGCATCAAAACAGACAACAGGTGTCTTAGAACTCATTGCTTCAACCAACGTCTTACCAAAAGCTTCTAAAATGCTTGGAGCCACAAATACATCACTTGCACTATAAAGAAGCCTTAAACTAAGCACATCATACAAAAATCCAAAACTTTTATATTCAATATCAGGCAAGACGCTCTCATCCAAATTCCCAAAAAATAAAAATAAATACTCCCCCTTTAAAAACTTTAGAGCCTCTAAAAATTTATCAAATCCTTTATAAAAATCATTTAAACTTTGAGCCCCAACTAATACTACTTTTTTATCACTCTTAATTCCTAAAATCTCTTTTGCAACTTTTTTATCAATTGGAGCAAATTCATCTGTATCTACATTATTAAAAATAGTTCTAACATCATAATCCCTAAATAAAAAACTTTTTTTTGCAACTTCACTTATCCAATTACTAATCCCAACTATTTTCATATTTTTAGGATAAAACTTTTCTTTTCTATTAAAAACAATCCTTGATAAATCATATTTAAAATTACTTTTTAATTGAGGACAACTACCACACTTACTTTCATATTTATCACACTTGCTATAATGACATCCACCGGTCATTGGCCACATATCCCTTATTGTCCAAACAACTGGCTTATTAATTTCTGATAAATCCTTAATATTCACAAGCCCACTATTTATACGGTGAAAATGAATAATATCGGCTTCTTTATACTCTTTTAATTTTGTAAAATCATATCCTAAAAAACCCGTGCTAAAAAGCCTTTTTTCTCTGTTTTTATAAATTGAAGCAATATTTACATCAATCTGAGCTTTTATCATTGATTTTACATATCCAAACTTTGAAGCCCCAACACTTATTATATCTTTATCTCCAAAGGTAATTTTACTATTTGTAAAAATTTTACTCTCAACCCCCTCTTCTCTTAACGTTCTATGAAGTAAATAAGCTCCTTTTGCAGCTCCGTTTGTCAAGTTTCCTCCAACAATATGCAAAATCCTCAAAATTCAACCTTATAATGTTCCAAATATTTTAAAAATATCCACATCATCCAATCTCTTCTTTGTGTTTTTTTTAATTTTATCCTTTTTTTAAGACTCTCTAAATAGTTTCTTTCAAAAATCTTTTTTAATTCTTTATTTTCAAGCAAACTTAAAAACTCTTTATTAAAAATCCCATTCATCCACATAGTAAAAGGCATCTCAAACCCACTTTTTTTTCTTGTATAAACCTCTTTTGGAATTAAATCTTTTACAGCATCCACAAAAACCGCCTTCATCCTCCCATCTCTTATTTTAAAATCATCCCTTAACCAAAAAGCAAATTCAACTAATTTATGGTCTAAAAGCACCGGTCTTAGCTCTAATGAGTTTGCCATACTCAAAACATCGCTATCTCTTAATAAAGTATTTAAAAGATAGTTTTTTATCTCAAAAAGAGTAATCTTTTGCAAAGGGGTTAAATTACTCTCTTTAAAAATTTCAAAATTAAATTCATTCTTTAAAACTTTTTCTAAATTTACACTCCTTTGAAGCTCCACACTCTCAAACTCATCAAGCCCTACAAACTTATAAGGGTTTGTAAATCTGTTTGGCTTAATAGAGTGAATAAACTTAGCTATCTTTGCAAAAAAAGGCTTTTTTTGAATAATAAACTTAAAGTGAGGATAACCCCCAAAAATCTCATCTCCTCCAAGCCCGCTTACTGCAACTTTTACTTTTTTACTTGCCTCTTTTGAAACTATAAAAGTATTAATCCCATCAATGCTTGGCATATCAAGACTTAAAATAAACTCATCAAAAATTTTTTTTACATAATTGCTATTTATTTTTATCGTATGATGCTTTGTGCCAAAAAATTTAGCAACTCTTTTTGCAATTTCACTCTCATCAACTACATCTACCCTCTCACTAAACCCAACGCTAAAAGTGTTGATATCTGTTTTAAACTCTCTCATCAACCCAACAACAGCCGACGAATCAACTCCACCACTCAAAAAAGCTCCAACCTCAACATCACTAACTAAATGATATTTTGTAGCTTCTTGGAGTTTTTGACGAGTTAGTTTAACAGCTTCATTATATAAAGAAACTTCAAAAGGAGCAGTTGAAGCTAAATCGTAATACTTTTTGATTTTATAGTTTAAATTAAAATCAACCTCCATAAAATACCCAGGCATCAAAAAATAAAACCCTTCTAAAATCGTATCTGGCTGAGAGATACTTCCATAGCGAAAATAGCTTGCTAAGGCTTTATAATTTAGCTTCTTTGGCAAAAAACTTTTAAAAATAGGCTTTAACTCTGAACTAAACACAAATCTTTTACCAAAAAAACCATAAATTAAAGGCTTTATTCCAA
>Ga0256836_1000995_pt1 | contig 13372 bp, 27 predicted proteins | sample 4561380metaG_FD_185974 | JGI IMG/M metagenome (GOLD analysis project Ga0256836, IMG submission 185974) | Hydrothermal vent microbial communities from Guaymas Basin, Mexico - 4561-380 | ecosystem: Environmental > Aquatic > Marine > Hydrothermal vents | place: Mexico: Guaymas Basin | collected...
TTATGCCCGGTGATAACGTAACTTTTGAGGTCGAGCTTTTAAAGCCCGTAGCTATTGAGGAAGGGCTTAGGTTTGCTATCCGTGAGGGTGGAAGGACTGTTGGTGCCGGCGTTGTTACGGAAATTCTGGACTAATTAGAGAGGGGTAGGTATGGCTCAGGACCGCATTAGGATAAAACTTACAGCTTACGACCACAGGCTTCTTGACAGGTCTGTTCAGGAGATAATAGACACCGTTAAGAGGACCGGTGCAATTGTCGCCGGTCCCATACCGCTTCCCACAAAGCGTTCCTGGTGGAGCGTTATTCGCTCTCCTCACAAGTACAAGTATTCCCAGGAACAGTTTGAGATAAGGAAGCACAGAAGACTTCTTGATATCAAAAACCCCAAACCTCAAACCGTGGAAGCTTTAATGGACCTGAAGCTTCCCGCCGGTGTTGACGTTGAGATAAAGCTCGATTAATGAAGAGGTGAAGTGATGAAAGGCATCCTCGGTAGAAAAGTTGGTATGACCCAAGTCTTTACGGAAGACGGAAAAGCCATTGCGGTTACCGTGATAGAGGCAGGTCCCTGTACTGTGGTTCAAAAGAGGACTCCCGAGAAGGATGGTTACGCTGCTCTCCAGCTGGGATTTATGGAGAGCAAGAAACACGAGAGCAAGTTTCCTAAACCCCTTCTCGGCCACTTCAAGAAAGCCGGGATAAAGCCCACCAAGTGGTTAAAGGAAGTGAAATTTGACAACATCGATCAGTACGAAGTCGGAGACAAGATAACCGTTGAAATTTTCCAGCCCGGAGAAAAGGTCGATATAACCGGAACTTCAAAGGGAAGAGGTTTTGCCGGATATCACAAGAGGCACGGATTTGGCGGAGGTAGGCGCTCCCACGGTTCCGACTTCCACGAAGGTCCCGGTTCAATCGGTGCGTGTGCATTTCCCGGAAGAGTTCACAAGGGCAAGAGAATGGCCGGACATTACGGTAACGAAACAGTTACCGTAAAGAATCTTGAAATCGTTGATGTTATCCCCGAGAAAAACCTCATTCTGGTTAAGGGTGCAGTCCCCGGACACAAAGGCGGACTCGTAATAGTTAAAGGTAAGTAAGGGGTGAGAAATGGAGATAAAGGTAGTGAACGCTCAAAATCAGGAAACCGGAACGGTAGAGATAAGGGACGAGATTGCTAACGCTCCCATAAAGAAGCACGCCGTCTGGGAAACCGTAAAGTGGCAGCTTGCTAAGAGGAGAAGGGGAACCCACTCCACCAAGACAAGGGGTGAAGTAAGAGGTGGAGGAAGGAAGCCCTGGCCCCAAAAGCACACGGGAAGGGCAAGACAGGGTTCCATCAGGGCTCCTCAGTGGGTCGGCGGTGGCGTCGTCCACGGTCCAAAGCCGAGGGATTACTCCTACAACCTTCCCAAGAAGGTGAGGAAGGCGGCCCTCAGGAGTGTTATAGCCGGAAGGCTTCAGGAAGGCAACTTCATCGTAGTTGAGGACTTCTCCTTTGAAGAGCCCAAGACGAAGAAGGCTGTTGAGTTTCTCAAGAACCTCGGTCTTGAGAATGAGAAAGTTCTTCTTGTCGTTCCCGCAGACCTTGACGAGAATACATACCTCTCCTTTAGAAACCTTCCCAACGTCAAGGTTCTTGCAATAGAAGGGCTGAATGTTTACGACGTCCTCTGCTACGACAAGTGCGTCTTCTTTAAGTCAACCTTACCAAAGTTAGAGGAGAGGCTGTCATGAAAACCCCCTATGATATAATCCTGCGCCCGATTATTACAGAGAAGAGCGTTAAGCTTGCAAACCTGGAGGCCAAAAGCTCCAAGACAAAGGAGACGAGGAAGATAACGAAGCTTACTTTTGAAGTGGCCATGGATGCCACGAAGCCGGAAATCAAGGAAGCTGTTGAGAAGCTCTTTGATGTGAAGGTCGAGAAGGTTAACACGATGATTGTAAAGGGCAAGAGGAAGGGCATTAGGTTCCTCAGGGGTAAGAAGAAAGACTGGAAGAAGGCCATTGTAACCCTCAAGCCCGGTTACGAAATAGACCTTGAGAAACTCTAAATCGAGGAGTTGAGAAATGGGAATAAAGAGGTTTAAGCCATATACCCCTTCAAGGCGTTTTATGACCGTTTCGGACTTCTCCGAGATTACGAAGACTGAACCGGAGAAATCCCTTACGGTTGGTTTTGTTAGGGGAACAGGTAGGAACAACCAGGGTAGGATTACCTGCCGTCATAAGGGCGGTGGACACAAGCGCCGTTACAGGATTATTGACTTTAGAAGAGACAAGATAGGTATTCCTGCGAAAGTCGTTGCCATTGAGTACGATCCAAACAGGTCGGCGAGGATTGCACTCCTTGTTTACGCCGACGGAGAGAAAAGATACATTCTCTGGCCCGACGGACTCAAAGTCGGCGATACGGTTATCGCCGGTCCTGACGCTGAAATAAAAGTAGGTAATGCTCTTCCCCTCAGGAACATTCCTGTCGGTACAATCGTTCACAACGTTGAGTTAAAGCCCGGAAAGGGCGGACAGCTTGCAAGGGCTGCCGGTTCCTTTGCCCAGCTCATGGGTAAGGTCGGAGACTACGCCCAGCTCAGGCTTCCGTCGGGAGAGCTGAGGCTTGTTCACCTTGACTGTATGGCTACGATTGGTCAGGTGGGTAACCTCGATCACGAGAACATCGTTCTCGGTAAAGCGGGACGTTCAAGGTGGCTCGGTATCAGGCCGACAGTCCGCGGTACTGCAATGAACCCCGTTGACCACCCCCACGGCGGTGGTGAGGGTAGAACTTTCGGTAAGCATCCCGTTACTCCCTGGGGTCAGCCTACAAAGGGCTACAAAACAAGGCGTTCTAAGAAATACTCCGACAAGTTTATTATTAAACGCCGTAATCAGAAGTAGGAGGTCTAAATGGGACGTTCACTGAAGAAGGGTCCCTACGTGAACCCTAAGATACTGAAGAAAGTTAGAAAGATGAATGAGACCGGTGAGAAGAAGGTTATAAAGGTATGGGATAGGGCTTGCACTATCGTTCCCGAGTTTATAGGCCACACCTTTGCCGTTTACAACGGTCAGAAGTTCATTCCGGTTTACGTAACAGAGCAAATGGTGGGTCACAAACTGGGTGAATTTTCCCTTACCAGGACTTTCAGGGGACATGCCGGTCAGAAAGTAGCTAAGAAGAAGTAAGGAGAGGTAGGAAATGGCTGTTGAGCAGAGAGAGTATTACAGGGAAGGCGAAAGGGGATTCGCAACTCCTGAGGAGGCAAGGGCCATCCTCAGAAGGGCGAGGATGTCCGCCTCTAAAGTGAGGCTTGTTGTTGACCTCATAAGGGGGAAGCACGTTGAGCAAGCCCTTGCAATCCTTCAGAACTCCCCCAAGAAAGCTGCGAGGCTCATAGAAAAGGTTCTGAAGAGTGCAATTGCCAACGCGGAGTATAAGGGAATGGATCCCGAAGAGCTTATTGTTAAGAAGGCTTACGTTGACGAGGGCCCGACGATGAAGAGGGTAAGGCCCAGAGCTATGGGTAGGGCCAATATAAGGAGAAGGAGAACTTGCCACATAACTATCGTTGTCGGTAAACCAGAGGAAAAAAAGTAATTCGGGGGTAAACCTTGGGACAGAAAGTACATCCTATCGGATTTAGGCTCGGTATTACGAAAGACTGGGAGTCCAAGTGGGTTAGCAAGAAGAAGAGCGAATACGTGGCTCTTCTTCACGAAGACCTGAAAATAAGGGAACTCATTAAGAAAAAGTACTACCACGCAGGTATTGCGAGGATAGACATCGAGAGGACTCCCGACAAGATAAACATCAGGATTTGGGCTGCCCGCCCCGGACTCCTCATCGCGAGGAAAGGGGCAGAGGTTAAGGCCTTAAGGAAATACCTTGAAGACCTTACAGGAAAGAGCGTTTACATCAACATCGAAGAGGTTAAGTACCCTCAGCTTAACGCTCAGCTTGTTGCCGAGAATGTTGCTCAGCAGCTAGAGCGCCGTGTGGCGTTCAGGCGTGCTATGAAGAGGGTTATTGCAGATGCCATGAAGGCCGGTGCTAAAGGTATCAAAGTAATGTGCGCCGGAAGGCTCGGCGGTGCCGACATGGCAAGGAAAGAGTGGTACCGTGAGGGAAGGGTGCCCTTGCAGACGATAAGGGCAGACATAGATTACGGCACTGCCATTGCGAAGACGAAATACGGTGTCATCGGCGTTAAGGTCTGGATTTACAAGGGTGACGTTTACAAGGACGAAACCGAAGAGCTTCTCAAGAAGATTGAGAAGGAAGTAAAACAAGAGATGGCGAGAGGTGAGTAACCATGTTAATGCCTAAGAGGACAAAATACAGAAAGCAGCAAAGGGGTAGGCTTAAAGGAAAGTCCTACAGGGCCAACAGGCTCGCCTTCGGCGACTACGGTATTCAAGCCCTCGAGCCTCACTACGTTACTACTAATCAGATTGAGGCTGCAAGGGTTGCAATGACAAGGACTATGAAGAGGGGCGGAAAGGTCTGGATTCGCATCTTCCCCGACAAGCCTTACACGAAGAAGCCCCTCGAAACCCGTATGGGTAAGGGTAAAGGTAACGTTGAGACCTGGGTGGCAAAGGTTCTTCCCGGCAGGATTATGTTTGAAATTGCCGGGGTTCCCGAAAGCGTTGCAATGGAAGCTTTAAGGCTTGCAATTCACAAGCTCCCGATGAAGTGCAGGATCGTCAAAAGGGAAGAAACTCCAGCTGGTGAGGAGTAAGGGATGAAGAAGTACACCGAAGAGCTTAGAAAGAAGTCAAACGAGGAGCTTCAGAAAACCCTCCTTGAACTAAAGGAAAAGCTCCTCAAACTCAGGTTCAAGAACGCCTACGGCCAGCTTGAGAATACGGCCGAAATAAGGAACACGAGGCGTCAGATAGCCCGCATTCTCACGATACTCAGAGAACGCGGCGTTAAGCTTTAACGGAGGCAGGAATGGCTGAGACCAGAGTTAACAGGAGAAAAGTCAGGATAGGTGTAGTCGTCAGCGACAAGATGGATAAGACCGTTGTCGTTAGAGTTACGAGGGAGTTCAGGCATCCCGTTTACGGTAAAAGGGTTAAATTTTCGAAGAAATACATGGCCCACGATGAGAACAACCAGTGTCAGGTTGGAGACGTCGTAAAGATTATGGAGACGAGGCCCCTCTCAAGGCACAAGAGGTGGCGCGTCGTTGAAATTATTGAAAAGGCCAAGAAGCTCGGAGAGGAAACTCCAAAAGAGGCCGAGTAAACTCTTTGAAGGAGTGGTGAGATGATTCAGGTTCAAACTTACCTTAACGTTGCGGACAATACAGGAGCTAAAAAGGTTCAGTGTATAAGAGTTCTCGGAGGCTCAAACAGGAAATACGCCTCCCTCGGGGACCAGATAGTCGTTACCGTTAAGGACGCCATTCCTAACGCGACGGCCAAGAAGGGGGAGATTTACAGGGCTGTCGTTGTCAGGACAAAGAAGGAGGTAAGGCGTCCCGACGGTACGTACATAAAGTTTGACGACAATGCCGTTGTTCTCCTCAACAAGCAGGGAGAACCCCTCGGAACCCGTATCCTCGGTCCCGTGGCAAGGGAGGCAAGGCAGAAAGGATTCACAAAGGTAACAACGCTCGCTCCAGAAGTCATCTAAGGGAGGCTCTAATGGCTAAGAAGAAGTTCAAGATAAAGGCCGGCGACAAGGTCATGGTAATAGCCGGCAAAGATAAGGGGAAGGTTGGAAAAGTTCTGAAAGTCCTTCCCGAAGAGGAGAGGGTAATTGTTGAGGGAGTGAGAATAGTCAAGAAGCACCTCCGTCCCTCTCAGAAGTTCCCCGAAGGGGGAATAATAGAGAAGGAAGCTCCGATCCACATAAGCAACGTCATGCTTGTCGATCCCAAGACCGGCCAGCCGACAAGGGTTGGAATAAAGTTCGTTGACGGAAAGAAAGTCCGCTACGCCAAGAAATCCGGAGAAATTATCGATGAGATCAGCAAACCAAAGAAGGCGGGTCGGTAATCCGCCGGAGTAAGGAGGAGCTATGGCAGAAGAGAAGTACGTTCCGAGACTAAAGAAGAAGTACAAAGAAGAGGTAATTCCGGCACTTATGAGGAAGTTCGGTTACAAGAACGTAATGGAAGTGCCGAAAATCGAGAAAATCGTTGTTAACATGGGAGTGGGCGAGGCCGTTCAGAACATAAAGGCCCTCGAAAACGCCATGAACGACCTTGCCCTCATTACCGGCCAGAAGCCTTCCGTTAGGAGGGCAAAGAGGTCTGAGGCCGGTTTTAAGCTCCGTAAGGGAATGCCCATCGGAGCTAAAGTTACCCTCAGAAAGGATAGGATGTGGGACTTCCTCGACAGGCTCATCTCCATTGCCCTTCCGAGGGTCAGGGACTTTAAAGGGCTTTCCCCCAGGTCTTTTGACGGAAGGGGTAACTACAACTTCGGACTCGAAGAACAAACGGTTTTCCCCGAAATTGACTACGACAAGGTTGACAAGATAAGGGGGATGAACATTACTATCGTTACGACAGCCGAAACCGACGAGGAGGCAAAGGCTCTCCTCGAAGCTCTTGGATTCCCATTCAGGAAGTAATTGAGGAGGAAGTATGGCAAGGAAAGCGTTAATCGTTAAAGCTCAGAAGGAGCCGAAGTTCAAAACCAGGAAGTATAACAGGTGTCCCCTCTGCGGACGTCCGAGGGGATACATAAGGGCCTTCGGTATGTGCAGGCTCTGTTTCAGAACCCTTGCGCTCCAGGGGAAAATCCCCGGAATCAGGAAAGCAAGCTGGTAAAAAACGGTTAGAGGGGTAGAGAAGCCATGATGATGGATACTGTTGCAGATTTCCTTACCAGGATAAGGAACGCAAACCTCGTTTACCATGAGTATGCCGAAGCTCCTTACTCAAAGGTAAACGAGGCAATAGCCAAGATACTTAAGGAAGAAGGCTTTATAAAGGACTACGAAATCAGGGAAGAGCCTTTTAAGAGGGCTAAGAACCCTGAAAACAAGAAGAAAATTATCAGGGTTTACCTCAAGTACGGTCCTAACAAGGAGAGGGTTATCAACGAGATAAAGAGGGTCTCAAAGCCCGGTAGGAGGATTTACGTCGGTAAAGACGAGATACCCCTCGTAAAGGCGGGACTCGGCGTTGCAATCCTCTCTACAAACAAGGGGATAATTCCCGGCTACAAGGCGAGGAAGCTGGGAGTCGGCGGAGAAGTTCTCTGCTACGTCTGGTAAAACCATTAAAGGAGTGGAAAGATGTCAAGGATAGGAAGGCTTCCCGTTGAGATACCTCAGGGAGTAACCGTAGAGGTTAAGCCCGGAAACCACGTTGTTGTTAAGGGTCCCAAGGGACAGCTCGAGTTCACTTTTAACCCCAAGCTCACGATTAAGGTTGAGGATAACAAGGTTATCGTTGAAAGGCCCAACGATGAAAAGCAGATGAGGGCTTTACACGGGACGACAAGGGCGCTCATTAACAACATGGTAATCGGTGTATCAAAGGGCTTTGAGAAAGTTCTTGAGGTTAAAGGTCTCGGTTACAGGGCTTTTGTAAAGGGCAACACTCTTGAGCTTCACCTGGGATTCTCCCACCCAGTCCTTTACAAAATACCCGAGGGTATTCAGATAGAAGTCGACAGGGACAACAACATCTACGTTCGCGGCATAGACAAGCAGAAGGTCGGTCAGGTTGCGGCAGAAATCCGCTCCTTCAGACCGCCTGAGCCTTACAAGGGTAAAGGTATAAGGTACAGGGGAGAGAAGATCATCCTCAAGGCCGGAAAATCTGCTAAGAAGTAACCTTAAAGGGGTGAGAAAATGGCAAAGCTTACAAGACGTGAGAGGATAGCTAAGAAACACAGAAGAGTAAGAAAAAAGATATTCGGAACACCGGAAAGGCCGAGGCTTGCGGTTTACAAGAGCTTGAAGCACATATACGCCCAGATAATTGACGATACCAAAGGGGTAACCCTCGTTGCGGCTTCTACCCTTGATAAAGAGATAAGGCCTAAGCTTCCCGAGCTTACAAAAACCGAAGAGGCGAGGGAAGTCGGGAGGCTCATAGCAAAGAGGGCACTTGAGAAGGGCATAACGAAGGTCGTCTTTGACCGCGGTGGTTTCATCTATCACGGAAGGATTAAAGCCCTTGCGGAAGGAGCAAGGGAAGGCGGACTCGAATTCTAAGGAGGTAGTTGATGGCTAAGAGGGTAAAACCTGAAGGTTTGGAGTTAAAGGAAAGACTTGTTCACATTAACAGGAACGCTAAAGTTGTTACCGGTGGAAGGAAGTTCAGCTTTACGGCTTTTGTCGTTGTCGGTGACGGAAAGGGTGTTGTCGGCTTCGGCCGCGGAAAGGCCGCAGAAGTTCCGGATGCAATTAGAAAAGCTACCGAAGACGCAAAGAAAAACCTCATAAAAATCCCCGTTGTTGACGGGACAATTCCCTTTGAAGTTCAGGCCAAGTTCGGCGGAAGCAGGATAATCATGAGGCCCGCCGCACCCGGTACGGGAGTTATCGCTTCGGCTCCTGTTCGTGCAGTTCTTGAATCTGCGGGGGTTACCGACGTTCTCACGAAAGTTATCGGTTCTACCAATCCCCACACCGTTGTAAGGGCAGTCCTTAAAGCCCTTGAACAGCTCAAGACTCCCGAGGAGTTTGCAAAGCTTCGCGGCGTTCCGGTTGAAGAACTGAGGAGGCGCTGGAAGCTTCCGGGTAGGAAAGTTACCAAAGAAGGAGAGATTGTCAGGAGGTAATTATGGCTAAGGTTAAGATAACCCTTGTTCGCGGCCTTGCCGGAAAAAGTAAGAGGAAAAAAGCCACTCTGGCCGCCCTCGGGCTTCACAAGCGTGGGGCTACAACCGTTAAGGAGCTTAACCCCGCAATTGAGGGAATGATAGAGAAGGTAAAAGAACTCGTAAAAGTTGAACCTGTGGAGGAGTAAAATGGAGCTGAGATTGAATAACCTGAAGCCCAATCCCGGGGCTACAAGGGAGAAGAAAAGAGTCGGTAGAGGACACGGCTCAGGTCACGGTAAGACCTCCGGAAGGGGACAAAAGGGACAGAAGGCGCGTTCCGGATGGAAAGGCGGAACGAGGCCCGGATTTGAGGGAGGACAGACTCCGCTTTACATGAGATTCCCCAAGAGGGGCTTTTCCAACGCTCCATTTAAGAAGGAGTACGCAATTGTTAACCTGAAAGACCTCAATGAGAGGTTTGAAGAGGGAGCAGAGATAACTCCCGAAAAGCTGAGGGAAGTGGGACTTGTCAAGAAGAACCTCCCAGTTAAGATCCTCGGAGACGGAGAGATTACTAAGAAATTCACGGTTAAAGCCCACAAGTTTTCCGCTTCGGCTAAGGCAAAAATAGAGGCTGCCGGCGGTTCCTGCGAAGAGATAGCGTAAGGAGAGGTTAATGAACCTTCACAGGATTGTTAGGGGTATTACGGAAGTCCCTGAACTTAAAAAGAGGATTTACTTTACTCTTATTATCCTTGCCATATTCAGGCTGGGGGCCCACATACCGGTCCCCGGCATTGATATCCATGCTTTGGCGGAGTTTTTTCAGAGAGCACAGGGAACGGTTTTCGGGATGATGGACGTCTTCTCAGGAGGTGCTCTCAGGAGACTGACGATATTTGCCCTCGGCGTTATGCCTTACATCAGTTCTGCAATCATAATGCAGCTCCTTACTGTTGCCGTTCCGGCAATTGAGAAGCTCCATAAGGAAGAGGGAGAGTACGGCAGGAGGAAGATAAACCAGTACACCCGCTACGGTGCCGTCCTCCTTGCCTTTATCCAGTCCCTCGGTATAGCCATCGGCCTTGAGAAGATGACAAGCCCCAGCGGAATTCCTGTCGTTCCCAATCCCGGATTTACATTCCTCTTTGTCTGCGTTACCTGCCTTACTGCCGGTGCTACATTTCTTATGTGGCTGGGAGAGAAGATAACGGAAAGGGGCGTCGGGAACGGAATGTCTATCCTCATCTTTGCAGGTATTGTGGCAAGTATTCCCAACGCCGTCATTACCCTTATAACGATGGTTAAGAACGGGGACATGACCCTGTTTAAATTCATATTTGTCGTAGTAATAATCCTTGCAATAATCGCAGCAATCGTATTCATAGAAGAAGCCGTAAGAAAAGTTCCTCTTTACAGTGCGAAAAGAGCCATCGGAAGCTATACAACGGGGAAGTTTAACGCTTTCCTTCCCATAAAGCTTAATCCTGCAGGTGTTATTCCCATCATCTTTGCTGCTTCTGTCCTTATGTTCCCTGCAACAGTTGTTAAGTTTATTCACCACCCGATAGCTCAGGCAATTTACGATGCTTTACAGCCCGGTTCTCTTCTTTACTTGACCCTTTACGGAGGTCTGATCTTTTTCTTCACTTATTTCTATACGGCCATTGTCTTTAACCCGGAGGAAATTGCGGAGAACCTCAACAAGAACGGGACCTACATACCGGGCGTGAGGGCAGGCACAGATACGGCAAAGTATTTGGACAGGATAGTTTCAAGGCTTACTTTTGCCGGTGCCGTTTTCCTTACTCTCGTTGCAATTATTCCCCTTATGATAACGATGAAGATGAAACTTCCGTTTTACTTCGGAGGGACTGCCGTTCTCATCGTTGTCGGAGTCGCCATACATACCTTAAAGAGTATGGAGCGCTACACCGACATACTCCACTACGAGAATTTAAAACTGGTCGGCAGAAGACAGAGGAGATTCGGTTTTCAGGCGGGAGGTGAAAGATGATAAGAGTTGTTTTCCTGGGACCGCCCGGAGCGGGTAAGGGGACGCAGGCGGTAAGGATTGCAGAAAAATATAACGTTCCCCATATATCGACCGGAGACATTCTAAGGGCTGCGGTCAGCGAAGGGACGGAGCTTGGGAAACTTGCGAAATCCTATATGGATAAGGGAGAGCTTGTCCCGGACGAAGTTATCATCGGCATAATAAAGGAGAGGCTTTCTCAGCCGGATGTGAAGGAAAGGGGATTTATTCTTGACGGTTTCCCGAGGACCCTTCCCCAGGCGGAAGCCCTTGATGAGTTGCTTTCCGAGCTTAACATGCCTCTCGACAAGGTTATATACCTGAACGTTGACGATGAAGAGATAGTAAAGAGACTGCTTTCCAGGGGAAGGGCGGACGACACGGAAGATGTTATAAGGAAAAGACTTGAGGTTTACAGGAAGCAGACGGCTCCGCTGATAGACTACTATTCCGAAAAGTGCCTCCTCGTGGAAATTTACGGTGTCGGAGATGTAGAGGAGATAACCAAGAAGATTGAGGAAGCCCTCGGACTGGAAGGTTAGAGTTGAAGAAGACGAAGCACGGAATAATCCTTAAAACGCCGGAGGAGATAGGGAAGCTCAGGACTGCCGCTGCGACGACTATGGAAATACTGCTGAGGGTTGCAGAAGAGGTTGCTCCCGGCATTTCGGCCTTTGACATTGACCAGATAGTCCGTTCTCTCTGTAAGGAGTATAAGGTTAAGCCCGCTTTTCTCGGCTACGGCGGTTTCCCCGGAGCGATTTGCGTTTCGGTCAACGAAGAGGTAGTCCACGGACTTCCTACTAAGAAAAAAGTTTTTAAAGAGGGAGACATAGTTTCCCTTGACTTTGGGGCAGTTGTGGACGGATGGATAGGGGACGTTGCGGTTACGGTTCCCGTAGGGAAAATCAGCCCTGAGGCCGAGAGGCTTATAAAGGTTACAAAGGAATCCTTATATAAGGGGATAGAGGCTGCAAAGCCGGGAGGCAAGCTGATAGATATTTCCCGGGCGATACAGAAATACGTGGAAGCTCACGGTTTCCACGTTACGAGGGGGTATGCCGGCCACGGCATCGGCCGTTCTCTTCATGAGGAACCCCAGATAACCAACTACGTTTATAAAGGTTATCCCGACATTACCCTGGAACCCGGGATGACCTTTGCTGTAGAACCGATGGTTAACCAGGGAACGGGGAAAGTTAAGGTAAAGAGGGACAGGTGGACTGTTGTTACAAAGGACGGGAAGCTCTCTGCCCACTTTGAACACGATATTGCTATTACGGAGGATGGGACTATAATTATGTCCGCAATTTAGGAGAGTTAGTATGGCTAAGGAAAAAGGTATTCAGGTAGAAGGAAAAGTCGTTGAAGCGTTGCCGAACGCTTACTTTAAGGTAGAGCTTGACAACGGGCATCAGGTGCTTGCCCACGCTTCCGGAAAGATGAGGGTTCACTTTATCAGGATTCTGCCAGGCGACCGTGTGGTCGTCGAGCTGAGCCCCTACGATTTAACACGGGGAAGGATAGTTTACAGGAAAGGTTAGACCGTCCCTTCATATACCGCGGCTAATGGCACGAGAAACAAAATTTCAGGAGAGGACAGATGAAGGTAAGGCCGTCTGTAAAGAAAATCTGCCCCAAGTGCAAGATTATCAGGCGTAAAGGGGTGGTAAGGGTTATCTGCGAAAACCCTAAACACAAACAGAGACAAGGTAAGTAAGGAGGAAGGCTGTGGCGAGGATAGCAGGAGTTGATATTCCTGACAACAAGAAAGTTCCCTATTCCCTTGCCTACATTTATGGCATTGGAATCAAGACCGGATTTAAGATTTGCGAAGAGGCGGGTATTGACCCCGAAAAGAGGGTGAAAGACCTTACCGAAGAGGAAATTGCAAAGATAAGGAAGATTATCGAGAACAACTACAAGGTTGAGGGTGACCTCAGGAAAGAGATTGCAATGAATATTAAGCGCCTCATTGAAATCGGCTGTTACAGGGGCGTTCGTCACAGGCTCGGTCTTCCTGTCAGGGGTCAAAGAACAAGGACAAATGCAAGAACAAGGAAAGGTCCCAGGAAGACCGTTGCCGGTAAGAAGAAGGCAACCAAGAAGTAATTGAGGAGGTAATTAATGGCAAGGGCTAAGAGAGGCTCTAAGAAAAAGCAGAAGAGGACTGTTGGATTTGCTATTGCCCATATACAGACCACTTTTAACAACACGATAGTTACCTTTACCGACAAAGAAGGTAACACCCTCTGCTGGGAAAGCGGGGGAACAGTAGGATTTAAGGGGACGAGGAAGAGTACTCCTTACGCAGCTCAGCTTGCGGCTACAAAAGCTGCCGAAAGGGCAATGAAGGAGTTTGGAGTCAGGGACGTTGAAATAAGGATTAAAGGAAACGGCGGCGGAAGGGAGACTGCAATTAAGGCAATTGCCGCTGCAGGCCTCAACGTTAAGGTAATCAGGGACGTTACTCCCATTCCCCACGACGGTTGCAGACCACCAAAGAGAAGAAGGGTTTAACGGAGGTAGTAGATGGGTAGGTATACAGGTCCTAAGTGGCGTATTGCCAGAAGGCTCGGCGTTAACATATACGTTGG
>Ga0256836_1000997_pt1 | contig 13364 bp, 16 predicted proteins | sample 4561380metaG_FD_185974 | JGI IMG/M metagenome (GOLD analysis project Ga0256836, IMG submission 185974) | Hydrothermal vent microbial communities from Guaymas Basin, Mexico - 4561-380 | ecosystem: Environmental > Aquatic > Marine > Hydrothermal vents | place: Mexico: Guaymas Basin | collected...
ATCTCCAAGAAGGAGATTAGACTAAATTATTAATCTTTGTTACAAGAAGTGTTAAGTTCTGTAATATTAAAGTCATAAGCTGAAGTTGTCGCTTTAGAACTCACATTTACATCATATGTTTCGGCTTTTATTACTAAACACGGATATTCTATACTAGTATTAGTCGAATTCACATAAGTAACATTAAAATCATCACTATCTTTATGAACCCTAAAGCTAGTATCATTTTTGTCAATTTTATTAAAATATCTTTTTAAATCTGGATCTCTATCAATAATTTTACCAAGATCATGATCTCCTGTAAATGAATATTGCTCTGTTGCTTTAGTAACTATTTGATTTGCAACTTCTGGTAAATTAGCTGTCTCTGCATTCTTTTTAGTTGTTAAGAATTTTGGAACTGCTACTGCTGCTAAAAGACCAATAATTACGATAACGAAAATTAACTCAATTAGAGTAAAACCTGACTTTTTCATTCTGTCTCCTTTTTTTGTTTTCTATTTATACAATTATAGCACAAAAAAATGACAATTTAATGATAAATTTTCATTTTTTATTCACTTTTTTAAATATTTGAAACTTTATGTATTACCCACAAAGCAAACCCTATAATAATTGAGCTAATAAAAGCCATAACTATACTACCTGTTTCCATATATTACCCTTATTTTCCATTTACTGCTTCTGCCATTCCCCACATAGGTAAGAAAATACCAAAAGCTAACATTGTTACAAATCCAGCAATTCCTGCTATCAAAATAGGTTCTATTAAAGTAGAAATATTTTCTACTATATTTAAATATTTATTTCTATAATAATTGCTGGCTTTATCAAGCATTTTATTTAATGAACCACTATTTTCACCACTTTTAATCATTTGAACTATCATTCTGTCAAATAAATTTGTTTCTCTAAATCCAACAGCTAAACCTCTACCCTCAGCAATAGCATTTTTTATTTTTGTAAGTTGTGTTTTCAAATATAAATTATCAACTACTCCTAAGGCAGTATCAAGTGCATCCATAATAGGAATACCAGCATCCACCATTTTATCAAAAGAGTATAAAAATCTCCCTAACATCGCATAATTTATAACATTACCTACAATATAAACTTTTAACATAAGTTTATCCATAAAAATTTCTACTTTTTCATATTTATGATATAAATAATTTATAACAACCATCATAATAATACTAATTCCTACTATCCAAGGACCAAAAGTTCTAAGAAAATATTCTAACCATAATAAAAATCTTGTTGGAAGTGGTAGTTCAGTTCCAAGTTCAGAAAATATATTTTTAAATGGAGGTATTACAAATAAAATAACAATAGCAAATGCTACAATCATAGCAAACAAAATAAACATAGGATATCTTGTAGCTGATTTTAATTTTCTTCTATTTTCTAAAATTTCACTTAAAATTTGAGATAAATCTCTAAATGATTCAGCAAGCATACCTGTTTGCTCACCTAATTCTATCATTGAAATACTTAATTTTCCAAGTTCTTTTTCATATTTTTTTAAAGATTCAGATATATTTATCCCACTTTGAATATCTGAATTTAATTGAGTAAATATCTCTTTTAATCTTTTATTTTTAATATTTTCACTAACTTCTGTTAAGATATCATTTAAAGATAAACTTGCATCAAGCATTACATAAATTTGGTCTAAAACTGCTACATATTCTTCAAGGTCAATTTTTGATGAAAATTTTTTTGCAAACTCTTTTTTTAATTTTTCTACTTTCATAGAAAAAGGCTCTTCTGTTTCTTTAATCCCTGCAAAAATTCCTAATTTTTTAGCCTTAAACTTTTTTGTTGCTTCTACAAAATTATTTGCTTCTATAACAGTTTTTAATCTTCTTTTATTTTTAATATATGTAATTTCAAAATACAATTTTAAACCTTAACTATTCTTAATAATTCTTCAATAGTCGTAACACCTTCTTTTACTTTATTTATAGCATCATCTGTTAAAGTTTTATGCCCTTTTTGTTTTGCCACTTCAAGAATTTCTAATTTTGATTTATTTTCATTTATCATTTCACTTATTTCATCATCAATAGTAAGAACTTCACTTATCATCTCTCTTCCTAAATAACCTGTTTCATTACAATATTTACAACCTGTTCCCTTATAAAATATGGTATTTTCATCAAAATAATTTTGAACTCTTTTTAACATTTCATTAGTAGGTTTATATTGTGTTTTACAATGAGGACAAATTTTTCTTACAAGTCTTTGAGCTACTACACCTATAAGTGAATCAGCAACTAAGAAATTTTGAGCACCCATTTGAATCATTCTTGTAATTGAACTTACTGCATCATTTGTATGTAATGTAGCTAATACCAAATGCCCTGTAAGTGAAGCTTGGATTGCTGCATTTAATGTTTCACTATCTCTAACCTCCCCAATCATTACGATATCTGGGTCTTGTCTTAGGATTGTTCTAAGAGCTTCGGCAAATCCATATCCTACTTTTGGATTAGCTTGGATTTGTTGAACAAGAGGGATTTGGTATTCTACGGGGTCTTCAACTGTAATTACTTTATTTTCTAAACTTTTAATATCATTTAAAGCAGCATATAAAGTTGTTGTTTTCCCTGAACCAGTAGGCCCTGTAACAAATACAATCCCATAAGGAGAAGTAATAAGTCTTTTGAATTTTTCAAAGTTATCTTCATTCATACCAAGTTCTTCTACTTTTAAAAGAATTTTTTGTTGGTCAAGTATCCTCATTACAATACTTTCACCAAGTAAAGTAGGGGTAGTTGATACCCTAAAATCGTATAAATTTCCCTCTATTTTCATAGAAAATCTACCATCTTGTGATTTTCTTTTTTCTGAAATATCAAGGTTTGAGAGAAGTTTTATTTTTGAGATAAAAGCATTATAAATTTCATTTGTAAAAGAAAAAATCTCTCTTAAAACCCCATCTACTCTTACTCTAATAGAAAAGTTATATTGAGATGGTTCTAAATGAATATCACTCGCACCCTGAGCAATAGCAGTTTTTAATACTAATTTTGCTAATTGGTCTATGGCAGTATCTTCACTTTCAATTACTCCTAATCCACCTTGTAATTCCTCTTTTACTTTATTTACTAATGTTTTAGTCATTTTCTCTTTTTCAAGTCTGGCAATAATGTTTAAAATATCTTGAGAAAGAGCTATAAAAATTTTGATAGGTTTTCTAACTATCATTCTTTCAATAATCTCTAATGAATCATAATCTAATGGGTCAGCAGTAGCTACATAAATATATTCATCAGTTTCTTTAAAAGGAATAACTTTTGATTGTTTAATTAAATTTATAGGGAAGCTATCCATTAAATTATAATCAATATCTTCTCCATATAAATCCACAAATTCAACTCCAAGCTGTTTAGCTAAAACAATAGCCATCTGTTTTTCAGAGATAAAACCTTCTTCTATTAAAATTTCACCAATTTTTTTGAATTCACCTTTTTCTTTATATTCTTTTTGTTTTGCTAAGGCTTGCATCAATTGTTCATTTGTTATTAAACCTTCTTCTACAAGTAAATCCCCAATTCTAATTTTTGCTTTTAACATATTATTCCTTTATCTATACCAATGTCTTGATAGTAATTTTGAATTTTGATATATATCTATAAACACTTTATTTTCACTATTTTTATATACTTTATAAGTTAGGTTTTTATCATTTATTAGAATAATATTATTTTCTTTTTTGAAATTTTTGTTTATTATGTTTGTCATAACTATTGAAATAGGGTGTTCTATTTTTGGAAATCTATAATAAGAGATATCTATATCATCTAAAACATAACTAATAAGCAGTTTTTTTTCTATAAAAAGAAGTGAAAAATAGATACTATTTAACCTACCTTTTTTTGTATGTTTTAAAAGATTTATAATAGCTGGCAAATAGATAAAATAATCTCTTTTTACACAAGCAAATCCTACTAAACTTAAAGTATCCTCATTATTTTTAATCTCTTTTAAATGGTAATATCCATATTTACATATTCTTGTAAAATTTTGTTGCTGATACTCTTTTTTAAAATCAAAACCAAATAGTGATATTGTAATTAAAAATAATATACTAATTTTTTTCATTTTCAAACCTTTGAAGTAAATATTTCAGTTCCAATGAATTTTTATATTTTAAGTAAGTTTTTAATAATTTAATCGCTTTTTCTTTTTGTCCTGTTTTTTCTAAATTTAAAGCATATAATTTCCAGACTCTTTCATCATTATTATCTATTTTTGAAGCTAATTTACACCATTTTATAGAATTTTCGTAATCTGCATTTTCATAATATTTTTTAGCTAATGTTAAAGCTTTGTTAAAAGTTATAGTTTCATTTTGAAGAATAGAAGTTTGTTTTTTTATTGGTTGAGTATTAGTTTTTTTAGTTTTTAATTCTGCTTTTGCTTTTTGTTTTGGATTATCTATTTTTTGGATTTTAGTTAAGTTAATATCTAAACTAAGAGTAGGAGCTGGTGGAGTAGGTTTTGTAATGTTTTTTTCTATAAATACTTTTACTTTTTTAACGACAACTTTTGTAATGTTTTTTTCTTTTATTTTAACTATAACTTTTGGTTTAGTTGGTTTAGTTGGTTGAGGTTTAGGAGTAATTTTTGTTGTATGTAATGATTTTAAAGGCTGGGGTTTAGTGATAAAATAGATAGCTACTCCTATTAAAATAATAAACAATAAAAAAATAGAAGAATATTTAATAAGTTTTTTTCTTTTTAGTTGCTTACATTTTCTTTCTAATTCAAAAAAATCACTCATTTTCTAATCCTAATTTTATAGCTGTCATAGTTATTAAACAACTATTTATTTTTGAATGTTTTTGAATGTTATTTGAAACGGCGAAATCTAATAATTCAAATAAAGTTTTTACAAATTTTTTTATGTATCTAAAATTTCCTTTTGTATATTTATAAATTTTATTAAACTCTTTTTTTGAAAATAGATGATTTGCATTATTTTTTAAGAGTTTTACATTTATATATTGAATCATTTCCTGTTTTGTAATAGGTTTTAATTCTATAATATCAATACTTCTTGATTTAAAATGCTCTTTTTGTAGGATTTTTTTAGCTTCTCTTAGATGCATAGATAAAATAAAAGTATATTTTTTTGTATCTGCCAATGTTCTTATATATTCTATTAAAGAGTTATCTAACATTTGAGCTTCATCTATTATTATAAGTTCTTGATTAAGATTTTTGTCAATATCTTCTTTTGTAAGAGTTGATGATAAAATAGTAGTATCAGAATAAAAATGTGTCAATAAAAAACTTTTTCCAGTGCCTGGTATACCTATTAAAAATCTTAAATTGTTCTTACTTTCTTCTAACTCTTTTTTAGCAAAATTAAAAGAGATAGTTTCAAATACCTCATCGTTTAATGAGTCCTCAAACTCTTTTATTAAATTTTCATACATTAAAAATCCTCTAATTTTGGTAGCATCATAGCTTTTTTTATTTTTATTTTTTTGTTTAAATCTATAATGTGAGGAGTAATTACAAAAATTAATTCCTCTCTTTTAGAAATTTTTTCTTTATATGAGAAAAGATATTTAATAACTGGTATCTCTTTTAATACAGGGACTCCATTTTGTGCAAATTTTTCTTCATCAGTAATAAGTCCTCCTAAAATAATAGTATCTCCATCTTTTACTCTAATAATAGTATTTAATTTTTTTTCGTATGTATTAGGTGGTAAATTTATATTTAGTTGGTCTGCTGAAATTGAACTAATAGAAGGATTTATCCCCATTAAAATTATATTCTTATCACTTATTTGTGGTGTAATATCAAGTAAAATACCTATAAATTTTGAATCTATATTATCACTTTGGACAGCATTTCCATTTGAATCAGTAGTAACTGTTTTGTATGAATAATTTATAGTTTGTCCTACGGTAATTATCGCTTTTTGATTGTTTAAAGTTGTTATTTTAGGATTTGATATAGAGTTTATTTGACCATAATTTGATAAAAAGTTTAAAAATCCATTTATATTAAAAGTCCCTTGTTTAAAAATAGAAGTGCTTCCTACTATATTTGATGTAGATAAAGAAGTAGATAGAGATTTTGCCCCTCCAAATTGAACACTTAATTGACTCCAATTTATTCCTGTTTGATTAGATTTTGCTAATTTTACAGCATATATTTTAACATCAATTACAACTTCTTTATGTAATCTTTTATTTATTTCATCAATGTAATTTTTAACTCTGTTTAGTTGTTTTTTTGTCCCTGTAATAGTAATCATTCCGGTTGTTTTATCTATTATAGGCATTGGTGCTTTATAAAAATCTTCACTTTGTGCCATTAAAATTTGTTGTATATTATTTGTGAAATCTTTCCAAAAATCAAAATTAAATGTTGTTTTTAATGTATTACTTTCTTCATCATCATCTTCTTTTGTAGAAGCAGAAAAATTTGTAGCACCTGTGATAGTAGAATTGATATAATCTATTTTAAAATTTTCTGTTTTTATAAATGATAATTCTAATGTATCGTTTGTTAATGTATAGAAAAATCCATTTTTATCTAATAAAAAGTTTAAAAATTCTTCTAATGTTAAATTTTTTAACTTAATATATCTCAAATCCTGTTTTAATTTTTCTTTTGCTATATCATCTTTTATTATAATATTTAAATCACATGTATCTGATAAGTCTGTAATTATATTTTGTAAATTTATACTATTTCCATTTTGAGTTGATAAGGAAAATAGTTTGTTATTACAACTATGACCAAACAATGAAATAGAGAAAAATATAAATAAAATAATTTTTTTCATTATTGAACCTTTATTAAACTTTTTCTGTTTAATTTTATAACTTTATTCTTGTTTTTTAAATATACTTTATTATTTTTTATAATTATAATATATTCATCTAATTTATCGCCATTTTTATACCAACTATTATTTATTCTTACCTTATTTTGGAATATTACTTCTAAATTGTAGTTACTTTTTTGTGAAATTGCTTTTATAGTAGGTATTTGTTCATATTTAGTTGATTGTTTTTTAGTTATAAAAGGATTATAAATATTTTGAACTTCCTTATAGTTAAAATTGATATTTTTTAAAATCTCTATCTCTTTTAAAATCTCTTTTGTATCTAATCCAAATGCTAAGGTTGCTATTAAAATTATAATCTTTTTCATTTTTCACCTACCATTTGTAAAGTTATAATAAATTTTTGGCTATTTTCAGTTGTTTTTTTGATATTTTGAAATTTTAAATTTGCTCTTAACCTTGTAAATTCAAAAGGTTTGTTTTTTTGCTTAGAGATATTTTTTAGTAACTCTAAAACAGATTTAATCGCACTGTAATTGCCTTTATAAGAAATATTTAAATAATTTACATTATCTCTATTTACAGATATAGCAATATCAAGTTTTTTTGAAAATGCTATATTTTTAAGATATTTTAAAGTGTTATCTGAATATTTCGTCAAAATAAAAGAGATACTATTAGAAGCAGCTTTTTGTTTTTGTAATAGAGGTTGTAACAAATCTTCATCTTTTAAAGAGAGAGCTATTTTAAGATTTTTAATAATAATTAAACTTTTTAAATGGTCAATAAATTGTAGATATTTAATTATATTTTTATAATCACCACTACCTTGAATAATTACTTCTAAATGATTATCAAAAGGAGGAATTTTAGGTAAATCCCATTTGATATTAAAAGATGTAGTTAAACCTAATATATTAGATTCATTTAATAGTTTTGTGAATATATTGTAAATTTTATAATCATCTAATTTTAAAATATCTAAACTTTGATAATTATAATTTATATATTTAAAATCTTCTTTTAAATTTTCAAGTTTTTCACGAGTAGGAGCTAAAATAGCTTTTGATTTTTTTACTTTTCTAATTTCTTGCACAATTTTTCCAAGTGATTGCTGTTTTTCTTTTTGAAGAGAAGTTAATTTTTTTTGTTCTTTTTCTAAATTTGGATAGATAAAATTATAATATAGTATAAATACTACAATAGGAATAGATAAGAAAATATATATCAATTCTTTTTTTTCTAATGAATTTAAATATTCTTCTATTCTCATTTTTCAAACCTTATTAAACTCATATAATAGTTGTTACTATTTATAGTTGATATTTTGTCCGTTTTAATATTTTTAAAATTATGTTTTAATAAATCTTTCACAAATAAAGTAATAAATTTTCTATTATGTGATTTTGTATAAACACCTATTATATAACTTTTTGTATCCTCTTTTGATAAGATAAAAGCTTTTATATTATTTTTTTGTAATAATTTTGAAAAAAGTATAAAATCATTACTTGTTTTTGGAAGATGTGTAATAATTAAAGCTTTTTCTAATACACTTTTAATTAAATTTAATTGTGTTTCTATATTAGTAATTTCAGTATTATATTTATTTAATTGTTCTAAAATTTGTTTATTTATAAATTGTAATTTTTGTAATTTTTTAGTTTTTGTTTTTATTTGAGATTCTATTTTTTGAATATTTTGAGAGATTTGTTGATTTTGATAATATCTGTATCCAAAATCTCCACCAAAAATTAAAATAGTAGCTAAAATAACACTAAATAGTTGAAAAGTTTTTGTTTTATAAAATTTCGGAGGTCTTGGAAATGTAGAAAAATTGATTTTATCTTTATAGTGATTTGAATTATATAAAAGAGTTAATTTATCAAGAAAATTTACCTCTTCTATTGGAATTAACTCAAAATTTACACCACTTAAATCCCAAAAATTTTTTAAAGTATCAATTCCTTTTATTTCAAAAGGGGCATAAAAATATAAATTTTCTATATTTTCTAAATAAAATATATTTTTACCATACGATAATCTATTGTTGATAGATGTAAAATATTCAGAAAAAAATCTATCTATTTCATTTGCTACTAAAAATTCATCTGCTTCATAATCCTCTTTTATTAAACCTTTTGTAGAAATAATCTCTATAAATTCATTATATTCTATTTTTAAAGTTTTTAATAAACTACTTAGTGATGTGAGAATTTTAGAATATATATATTTACCATCTTCAAATACTGCTATAAATGATTGATTATTATCTAAATAAACAAAAGCATCTCTCTTTTTCTCTTTTTGATATGTTTCGTAAAATTCTTCAAAAGCAAATACAGATAAAGATATAAAATCGATATATTCTGTTTTGTGAACTAATTTTTCAAATTTTTCGTGTAAAATAGATTCTTCAATAGCAAGAGCTTCGATTAAATATGATTGTTCTTCATCTATTTCCCTAGTGATAAAAAAAGTTTTAAATTGTTTATTTGCATCTATTCCAGCATTTTCAAAAAAATATATTTCAGCTTCCATCTCAAGCTGGTCTTGTGGAGTTGATTTTGGTAATTTAAATGTATAAGTTATTACATCTTTAATATCTATTGAAGAGGTAATAATATCCTCTTTGGTTATTTCTAATTTTTCAAGTATAGATATTTTGTTATTATCATTTTTTAATATTATAGAATCTTTTATATATAATATACTCATTTTATCTCCACAAATCCACTAATAGGGTGAATTGTAATTTCTTTATGTTTTTCATTATATGTTACATTGATATCGACTTTTTTATGTAAAATTGTATTAAAATTTGTTAAATCAACACTTCCATCATAAGGTCTTCCTAAATAATCAAAACAAATTGTTTGAATACTTGAAGATATTTGAATTCTTTTTGATAAATTAAATTTTACTTTTGAATAGTTTTCATCATTTTTTATCCAATCTTTATCAAAAATAATACAAACTGAGCGATTTTCATCTTTATTATCCATTTTAGCCATAAAACTTAAAGCATTTGCCTTTTTTTCTAAAATTTTATTGTATATAAAATGTGTATTATTCATCAAAGTATTATCAGGAAGAGAATTTATAGCACCTATTGAGATTAAACCCACTAAAACTATTACAAAAATCATCTCTATTAAAGTAAAGGCTTTCATCTTTTTCCTTATGGTTTTTGGATTGTTACTTTTGAAAATCTTAATTTTTTATCACCATTTCTTGCTGAATCGGTTGTTTGAACTATCGTATATAAAACTACATTTCCATTTGATTTTGATGTTTCAATATTTACTGCATTATCACAATATTTACAATCACTATTATCTTTATCATAACAATAATATCTTAAAACTGAAATATTAGCTTCAAATCTTCCATCACTTGAAGTAAAATGAATATTTTTAAGACATTTATTTGAGCTATTTCTTTTATATCCTTCTATCGCCATTATTGCATTTTCTATACTTGAATGCATAAAAAGTTCGGCTTGAGCTTTTAAATAAGTATCGCTTACATGCTTTACTCCTACACTACTTGCCTTTAAAACTAACATAAGTAAAAATGAAACTAACACTAAAATAAATAAAGCGGTCATTATACCAAATGCTTTTTTCAAAATGTAACCTTTTGTTTTGTAATTGTAATATTTTTATCACTTCCTCTATACATCTCTTTTGAAAATTGAACCTTTAATTCTATATGGTAATCAACTGCCTTTACTCTAAAAGCAGTTACATCTCTTGCTAAGATAGATACATTTCCCTCTTTTGTTTCTGTATTATTGATAGTTGTTTTATCAGCACAAAATGTTTGAGTTTGCCAAGGGCGATAATTATAAAATAAAAGCAATGTATTATCATCTACATCTAAGTCATTTAAGCAATCAGCATCTTTATCTATATCTGCACCCCTTGCAATACCCCAAGCAGAAGCAGCTAAATAATATTTAGAATAAATTTTATTTCCCTCTATATCGCTTGTCATTGTAAGATTAGCATCATTTCCTACTTGTTTAAATTTATTTATTAAAAACACTTTTGTGTGTTTTTTTCCGTGCCATCCAAAAGAGTTATTGTAATCATCACTTTCAACCCCTGTATCTAAATTACCAGCAAAAATAACTGCTACTGTTTTATTTAAATCTTGATTATTATTAAAAATTTTATTTAAACTATTATTTACATCTGTAATATTAAAATCTTTTGAAACTAATGTAAGAGTATCTCTATCACTTGCATCCATATCTATAAAGCCTGTATAGCCATATGTTTTTCCGATATATCCAAAATGTTTTTTTGCATCATAAGCTTCACTAATCCACTCAAATACAGAATACTTCTTATCATCTATATCTTCAAGTTTTTTAAAATCTCCATCCTTTGGTGAATATCCTATTGCTGTTAGAGGAGTTCTGTAATATAAAATAGTGCTAACCTCATCAAGTAAAGTTTGAGAAAGAATCGAAAATTTTGTAATAGTATTTACTTGGTAGTATCTTTGATAAAGCATCTCTATTGCTTTGAAACTTCCTACACTAATAAGTCCTAAAATTACTATTACAAAAATAATTTCTATTAAAGTAAATGTTTTTTTCACCATTGCTCGCTTTCTATATATCCAACTTTACCAATATTTGCATGCCAATATTTTGCAGATGAAATATTTTTATTATACTTAGTATCTTCTAAAACAATTTTTGTATATTTTATATTTGATTTAGTATTACTAGTTTTTTTCGTAAATTTCCAATCTAATTTTTGATTATTATAATCATAATTATTTTTATTCCATTCATCACTATATCCATCAATAATATGAAGAACATATCTTGGTTTTGAATGACCTACTTTTGTAGCATTACTCTCAGTCCCATTATAATCATCTACATCATCAAAATCTTCTTCCTTACTTTCTCCTATATCTTTTTTAATATCTGATGCAAAAAGCCCACTTGGACAAATTCTACTATAAGCATATCCACTATAAAATCCACCCTTTCTAATTGCTGGATATTTAGTATTATCACATTTTAAAACATTATCATTATCTGTAAGTAAAATATCATAACTATGTGTATTTTTTTCATCCCATTCACGAAAACTTATATCCATTATTTTTGCCATCATATTAAAAATACCATCCTCTTTTAGAGTAAATTTAAAACTTTCATTTGTTGTATAAATTATCCTTGGTACAGTCGTAAAAATAAGGGCAATAATAACAATTGTAAAAATTAACTCAATTAAAGAAAATGATTTTTTCAATTTTATCCTTTTAAAATGACAAATTACTGACTATTCTGGGCAATTAAAACATCTTCAATAACTTCATCTAAATCCCCATCAAGTATTTTATCCACTTGTGAATAAGCTTTATCACTTCGGACATCTTTTATTTGTTGATATGGAAATAGGACATAACTTCTAATTTGATGTCCCCATCCAATTTCAGATTTTTCTTTTCCTTCTTCCTCTGCTTTTCTTTTTTCAAGTTCTAATTCATAGAGTCTTGATTTAAGCATTTTAAAAGCAGTATCTTTATTTTGATGTTGGCTTCTTCCATTTTGACATTGAACTACTATATTTGTAGGTAAATGTGTAATTCTAACTGCACTTTCAGTTTTATTGATATGTTGCCCTCCGGCTCCACTTGCACGATATGTATCAATTCTAATATCTTTATCTTCTATTACTATATCAATATCATCGTCAATTTCGGGCGAAACTTGAACTGATGCAAAAGATGTATGTCTTCTTCCTGCACTATCAAATGGAGAAACTCTTACAAGTCTATGAATACCATTTTCTGCTTTTAAATATCCATAAGCATTTTCACCTTTTACTAAAAATGATACATCTTTAATTCCGGCTTCATCACCATCTTGATAATCAAGTGTTTCTACTTTCCATCCTTTTTTTTCTGCAAATCTTAAATACATTCTATATAAAATACTTGCCCAGTCGTGCGATTCTGTTCCACCAGCACCAGGGTGAATTGATACAATAGCATTATTCGCATCATGCTCACCACTCAACATTACTTCAATTTCAAGGGCTTTGATTTTATCTTGTAAAGTTGGTAATTCATTAAATACTTCTTTTAATGTCTCTTCATCTTCTTCAAGTGTTGCTAATTCATACATATCTTTATTATCATCTAAGCTTTGTTTTGCTTCTTTATATTTTTTTAGTTTTCTTGAAAGAATATTTTTTTCTTTTTGTATTTTTGCTACATTTTTTGGGTCATTCCAAAAATCTGCATCGTTTTCAAGTTCACTAATCTCAGCAAGTCTTTTTTCAAGTTCTTCTGGGTTTATAATTTTTGCAATATTATCTAATTTATTTTCTAAATCTTTTATAAGTTCTGAATATTCATAACTATCCATTGTATTCCTTTTTTTAGTATAATCATATCTATAATTTTAACATAAAAAGGACTTAAATGAAAATAATTAAAAACCCTTATGAACTTCAAAAAGAGCTTAAAAATAAAGAAATTGGATTTGTGCCAACTATGGGTGCTTTACACG
>Ga0256836_1000998_pt1 | contig 13363 bp, 15 predicted proteins | sample 4561380metaG_FD_185974 | JGI IMG/M metagenome (GOLD analysis project Ga0256836, IMG submission 185974) | Hydrothermal vent microbial communities from Guaymas Basin, Mexico - 4561-380 | ecosystem: Environmental > Aquatic > Marine > Hydrothermal vents | place: Mexico: Guaymas Basin | collected...
CGCGGCCGGGGTTATGATTGTAGCCTCGTTCACCTCGCTCATTCTGCCGGGAATAGAGAGCGCCGGGTTTCCGCCCGTAGCCCTGGGAATAGCCCTCGGCGTCCTGCTGATTTACGCCGTTGACAGGCTTCTGCCCCACGAACACCTCGTCAGGGGCTACGAGGGTCCGAAGGGGATGAAGGAGAAGCTGAGAAAGGTCTGGCTCCTCGTTTTCGCGCTCATAATCCACAACCTGCCCGAGGGGTTGGCGGTTGGGACGTCCCTCGTCTACAACCTGGAGGTCGGCCTCGTTACGGCAATAGCGATAGGCATTCAGGACTTCCCCGAGGGAACCGTCGTCTCGCTCCCGCTCGCTGTCATACAGAAGAAGAGCCTCGGCCCTGTTCTCATCGGCGTCCTGAGCGGTTTGGCCGAGATGGTCATGGTAATCCTCGGCGCGGTCTTCTTCACTTCCTTCGCCTGGACGCTACCTTACGGCCTCGGCCTCGCCGGAGGGGCAATGCTCTACGTCACCGTCAAGGAGATGATTCCTGAGATATACAAGGGGGAGAAGAGCGAGACCCTCGTCACGCTGGGCTTCTTCGCGGGCTTCTACGTCATGCTCCTCCTCGATTCAGCCCTCGGATGATTTCCTCGACGAGGGCCTTTACCTTCTTCTCGTACTCCTCCTTCGAGCCGTCGTTTATCAGCATGTGGTCGGCCATCGCTATAACGCCACCGATTCCAAAGCGGAGCTCCTTCCAGTCCCTCTCCTCGAAATCCTCCCAGGTTTGAGGGTCGTCGTGCCTTCCTCTCGCCTTTAACCTCTCGAAGCGGAGCCTTGGTGGCGTATGGACGGCGATGATGACTATCTCCTCCCCCGGGAAGGCTCCCCTGAAGGTTCCCACCTCGTCGAGGGAACGGACGCCGTCTATGACCACGAGCGGGCTCTTCTCCAAAAGGAGCCTCACCTTCCCGACCGCGAGCTTGGCAACGGCGTTCTGACCGAGCTCCTGCCTCAACCTTATACTCACCTTGGCGACGTTCTCCTTGGTGAGCTCGAGGCCCCGCTTTACGGTCTCCTCGCGGACGATATCGCCGAGAGAAACGCTGGGAAAGCCCCTCTTCTCGAATTCCTCCACAATCCTGCTCTTACCTGAACCGGGCATTCCAGTGACTATTACTATCATTGAGCCCACCCCGAGTAGCTCGGGAAGGATTTAAAAAGGTTGAGTCCTGTTAGGGTGGCAAAACTTTTTAAGATTCAGTCTGAAAACCATTATGGTGGGAAAGATGAACGTAAACTGGTTTATTATCGGTCTAATAGTAACGTTCTTTGTCAATATACCGTTCGGCTTCTGGAGAGCCCATGCCAAGAGGACGGGAAACAGGCTGGAGTGGGCTTTGGCTGTTCACCTTCCTGTCCCGCTGGTCGTGGTGCTGAGGCACTTGGCGGGGCTCAGCTGGAACTCCAGCGGGGCACCGCTGATACTCGTCTTTGTTCTTGCCTACTTCCTCGGGCAGAGAACGGGCGGAAAGCTCTATCAGAGGGCCCACGAGAGCGGTTTGAACCCGGGCAGAAACGTTTTCGTCCTCTGGAGTGGAAGGGGAGAGGGAGAGGCTATCTGAGGAAGTCCTCAAGGGTTCCCTTTCGCTTTGGCTTTTCTTCCGTTACCCTCTTCTCGATTCCAAGGTGGCGGTAGATTCCGTCGAGGATTTTCGCACCTATTCCCTCGACCGCCAAAAGCTCCGCAGGTTTTGCGTTCGCTATGTCCACAACGCTTCTAAAGCCTGCGTTGTAAAGGGCTCTCGCCCTCTTCCTTCCGATGTTCGGCAACCTGACGAGTTCGAGGAGCTCTTCTCTAACCCCGTGCCTCAGGCGAAGGTGCAGGTCGCGGAGGTAGTTCAGGATTTCCTCCTTCGGCTCGAAGAGCTTGTAGAGCTCGATGAGCGAGTACATGAGCCAGTCGGCAAGCTCAAGGAGCCTGTAGAGGTCGCCGGGGTCTATCGAGTAGGTCTCGTAAATCCTCGCCTCGGGAACCTCGTTAATCCAGTCGAGGAGAACCTTGGCAGTCTTCACCTGACCGAGGAAGCCCTGGAAGCGCGAGTCTTCGTAGTAGGGTATGCTCGCGTAGAGCTTGTCCTCAAGCTCGTAGGCCAGGTCGAGGTAGTCCTCCATCTCGCGCCTTCTGGCCGTTAAAGTCGCCATGTCGGGGGTTGAGGCTATGAGCTGAAAGATTCCGAAGGGGTTTGGGTTCCGTTCGATTGCAGGAAAGGCGTCCTTGAACTTCTTGGCCGTGAGAGGGTCTATGTAGAGCTGAGAAGTTCTCTTGCCGAAAGGCAACGGCATAAACCTGTCCTCAAGGTCCAGGTCAATGAACTCGTTCTCTATGAGGAAGTAAACCACCTCTTTCGCCTTGTACTCGAGCGAGCTCAGGTCCTTCCTCTGGTGGGCATAGAAAGTCCTCTCAAGGAAGCGCACGAGCTCGGGGAAGCTCCTGATTCCGAAGTTGGTAATTAAAGCTAAGACCTGACTCCTGAAGGCCTGCTCGTTGGCGAGCATCGAGAAGAGCTTCTCGGGCTTCCCACGGATGTAGCGCTCCATCAGCTTGCCGGGCTCGTCTGTTCTGGCAACTATTATGGCCTCGCCGTATTTGTCGTACCTCGGCCTTCCAGCGCGACCCATCATCTGCTGGATTTCCAGAACGGGAATGTCGGTCCAGCCGAAGCCCGCGTAGCGCTTGGTGTCGCGGATTATTACTCTGAATGAAGGTAAATTCACCCCAGCCGAGAGGGTCGGCGTCGCTGTGATTACCTTAATTAGACCCTCGCGAAAGGCGTCCTCTATCAGGGTTCTCTCAACCCTGCTCAGCCCTGCATGATGGAAGGCAACGCCGCCCCTGAGGGCCTTCTTTAACTTCTCGCTCGTGGGGTTGTCCTCAAGCTGACTGGCGAGACTTTCTAAGGCCCGCTTTTCAGGCTTGGTAAGATGACTTGAGACCAGCTTCGAGAGCGCCAAAGCCTCTTTCTCAGCCGAGCGCCTCGTGTTGACGAATACGAGCGCACCCTTGCCCCTCTTTACGGCATCGGTAACGAGGGAGTACCAGTTCTCGGGATAGCTCTCAACCTTCCCGTCCTCCCAGATTAGCGTTCCGAGGTGGAAAACTCCCCGCCTCAGCTGAACTGGTCTCCAATCGCTGACGACGAGGGAAGCGTCGAGCCACTCAGCCAGCTCCTCCGCGTTGCCGACGGTGGCGCTCAAGGCCAATATCTGGGCCCTGCCGAGCATGTGCGTCAGAATCATCTCGAGCGTCGCTCCCCTGTCGTAGGAGCCTATTAGGTGAACCTCGTCGGCAACCACGAGCTTAACGTCGTCAATCCACCTCGCGCCGTGCCTGAGAAGGGAGTCGAACTTCTCGGCGGTGGCGACTATTATGTCGTACCGCCCAAGCCAGTCGTCGGTTGAGTCGTAGTCTCCTGTGGTTGCCGCGACCTTCAGGCCCAGCTTCTCCCACTCCTTGAACTCGCGGTACTTCTCCTCGGCGAGGGCCTTGAGGGGGACGAGGTAGACGGCTTTGCCCCCCTCGCGGAGGAGCTTGTTCACCATGACTATCTCGCTCACCAGCGTCTTTCCGCTCGCCGTTGGGATTGCCAGAACGAGGTTTCTGCCCTCTAAGGCACCGCTCTTCAATGCTTCCGCCTGCGGTGGGTAGAGCTCCTCTATGCCCCTCTCCTTGAGGACTGCCTTAAGCCTCTCGTCAACGGGAAGTTCATCAACCCTCATTTCGACCGCAACCCCTATTGACGGAGCGGTTAAATAGGTTTGGGCTACGAAAAGCTTAAATGAGAGGGGCTCCAACTAAAGAGCGAAGAAAATTTCGGCGGTGATGCCAATGGTTAGGTCGTATGTTTTGTTGACTGTAGAAATTGGAAAAGTTGAGAGCGTTATCGAGGCCCTCAAGCAGATACCGGGCGTTACCAAGGCCGACGCCGTCACCGGTCCCTACGACGCCATCGTCCACATCGAGGCAAAGGACCTCGGCGAGCTGACGAGGAGAATCCTCCACGACATCCACAACATCGACGGCGTTATAGACACCACTACCGCCATCGTCGTCGAGATGGAGGAGGAGTGATTACCTTCTCTTCCTCTTAGCCTTGCCCTTCTTGGACTTTGCCCTCGAACGGAGTTCTCTAATCTTCTCCGCAATCATTTTGAGGCTCTTCCCCTTTCCGTATGGACTTTCAATTCTCAGAAAGCCGTAAGTTCTGAGCTCCTCGTCGAGACCCGAAAGACGGGGGTTGAACTTGCTGTGGTCCTTTTCAATGACCTTCATCCCGAGAATTAGAGCGGCGTCCTCTATCTCGGAAAGCTTTGGAGCGTCAACCGCGACGTTCTTGGGGACGGTTCTCCCGTACTTCCTGCTGAGTCTCGCGTCGAGCTCGCTCGGCCACACCGCGAACTTCATCTTCCCACCCGGCAAGATTTAAAAGACCGGCCGTTAAAAACCCTTTTGGTGAAGGTCATGGCCATCAAAAACCTTGAGAAAGACGTGCTCAGCTTCATGACCCCCGGAGACGTTGTTTTAATCGAGTACCAGTCGCGAGAACCCATAGAGAACCTTGCGTGGGGCGAGCTGTTACCCGCCATAAACGCAGGCGGAGTGGTTGTGGTTGACTTCTTTGGAATGGGCGAGATTCTTCTCAGGAAGTTCATGAGGAGGGGAGATGTTGATTACTCCAGCGTTCTGGAGCTCCTCAAAGACCTAAAGGTCGTGAGGGTCGGGCCGGGAACGGTGACCTACGGCGAAATCCTTGAGGACGTTGTGCCGAGCTACGACCCCCACACGTTCCTGAGGAGCTACCACTCCATCATGAGCAAGATATCACGGCTTCCCCAGAAGCCGAAGTACATGGTGACCTTCGGACTCGGCCACTACATCCACTTCAACCCCGAGAACGCCATCAAGTCGATACTCACGGCGGTGAGCACGATTCCAGCGGAGGACCTTGTCATAATCAACTTCGTGAACGCCGACGTCATAAAGCGCGCCCACCTCGCGATACTCGAGGAACTCAGCACGGCAATAGTGGAGGTCTCCGGAGGGGAGTTCAAAGTCTACAAGGACGGTGGGATTGGTGATTGAGGAGGGAAGCAGGGTTCTTCTCGTCGATAAGAGGGGAAAGCGCTACCTCGTGAAGGTTGAGGACAGGGAGTTCCACACCGACCTCGGAATCCTCAGGCTGGGTGAGCTCATAGGGAAGCCCTACGGGAGCAGGATAGAGAGCCACAGGGGAGAGACATTCGTGGCGCTCAGGCCGGACATCAACGACATAATAGCGAAGATGAAACGGGGGCCCCAGATAGTCCACCCCAAAGACGCGGGCATAATCATAGCCTACGCCGGCATTTCACCCGGCGACACCGTCATAGAGGCCGGAGCCGGGAGCGGGGCTTTAACGATATTCCTCGCCAACGCCGTCGGGCCGGAGGGCAGGGTTATAAGCTACGAGGTCAGGAGGGACTTCTACGAGATAGCGAAGAGGAACATCGAGCTCGCCGGCTTCTCGGACAGGGTTGTTCTGAAGAACAGGAGCATCTACGACGGAATAGAAGAGGAGACCGCCGACCACATCGTCTTAGATTTACCGCAACCGGAGAACGTCCTTCCGCACGCGGTTGACGTTTTAAGGCCGGGTGGATACTTTGTGGCCTACACACCCTGCATGAACCAGGTTCACCGCTTCTTCAGGGCGCTGGAGGAGTATAGAGAGCACTTCATGAGGCCGAGGGTCGTTGAAGTCCTCGTCAGAGAACAGGAGGTAAAGAGGGACTGCATGAGACCAAAAACAACGATGCTGGCCCACACAGGTTACATAACATTCCTCAGGAAGCTGTGAGCTCTTCTCCTTTCTCTTCCTCGAACGTGAAGTAGGCCGTTAGCCAGCCAAGTGCTATTACCGCGAGGGATTTAAGTAGGGGATTGCTCCCGAGGAGTTCCCTGACGAAGGGCACTGCTCCATAGAGGAGGGGCAGAAACATTCCCAGGGCCGCCACGACTACCGCGACGTGGTACACAACCCGCGTCCACTCCATTTTCGGCACCGTTCTCACCTCGGTGTCCCGCCTAAAAAGTGTTTCCTTCAGGTTTCAAAGTTGTCCATCGAAATCCATTCGGAGTTCTTAACTAAAGGTTGAGGACACGTTTATAAACACTAAAGATTTTGAACCTTTAGATGTCCAACTTTGGGCTCATGCACGGAGGTGTTCATCGTGTACCGGATACTCGAGAAGAAGGAGCTGGCTCCGAAGCACATCATGTACAGGATAGAGGCTCCACACGTGGCCAGAAAGGTTCAGCCGGGTCAGTTCGTCATCGTAAGGGCCTTTCCAAACGGTGAAAGGATACCTCTCACTCCTGTGATGTGGGACCGCGAGGAGGGATGGATAGTCCTGATAACCTTCGTCCGCGGAAAGACCACGATGAGGATGGCCAACGAGCTCAAGCCGGGAGATTCAATCCTCAACGTTGCCGGTCCCCTCGGGAACCCCGCGCCAATAGAGAAGTTCGGCAGGGTTCTAGCCGTTGGTCTCAGCGCCGGAATAGTGGAAGTTTTCCCAATAGCTAAAGCGCTTCAGAAAGCTGGAAACGACGTTACAACCCTTCACGTGGCCCCCGCACCGATGGCAATCCTCAAGGATGAGTTCACGGAGAGCGTTTCGAGGCATATATTTGAAGGCTTTGAAATCCAGGAAGGCTGGGGAACGAAGGAGATAGTTGCGGAAATAGCGAAGAGGGGAGCCGAAAAGGTAAAGGAGCTCCTCTCCGAGGAGGACTTTGACTTCGTGCTCACCGTTGGCCCCGCAGGCGCCCAGAAAGCGGTCTTCAACGTCGTGAAGGAGTTCGGAATCCCGATGCACGCAGACTTGCACCCGATTATGGTGGACGGAACCGGCATGTGCGGTGCCTGCCGTGTTATGGTCGGCGGAGAGGTCAAGTTCGCCTGCATTGACGGGCCTGGCTTCGACGCCTACAAGGTCGACTGGGACGAGCTGATTCACAGGGTCGGCTTCTACACCGATTTGGAGAGGAGGGCCCTTGAGGAGTACCTCAAGTCCCTGAGGGGTGAGTGAAATGGCCGTTAGGAGAAAGCTCATCAAGGAACGCGTTCCCACGCCCGAGAGGCCCGCCGAGGAGAGGATTCACGACTTTAAGGAAGTTAACCTCGGTTACACCTTCGAGCTTGCCGTTAAGGAGGCCGAGCGCTGTTTGCAGTGTCCTGCCAACTACGCCCCCTGTATAAAGGGCTGTCCAGTCCACATCAACATCCCCGGCTTCATCGGAAAGCTCGTCGAGTACCGCGACGACCCGGACAAAGCTGTAAAGGAGGCCCTCAAGGTCATCTGGGCCTGCAACTCCCTGCCCGCAACCACCGGTCGCGTCTGCCCGCAGGAGGACCAGTGTGAGATGAACTGTGTCATGGGCAAAGTCGGCGACAAGATAAACATCGGCAAGCTCGAAAGGTTCGTTGCAGACTACGCGCGCGAGAAGGGCATAGACGAGGAGCTCCTCTTCGAGATGGTGCCGAAAATAGAGAAGAAGGGCCAGAAGGTGGCTATCATCGGAGCTGGACCCGCTGGACTTACCGCCGCTGGAGAGCTGGCAAAGCTCGGCTACGACGTTACCATCTACGAGGCCCTTCACGAGCCCGGAGGAGTCCTGATGTACGGAATTCCAGAGTTCAGGTTACCGAAGAGCATTGTAGAGAGCGAGATTGACAAGCTCAGGAAGCTCGGCGTCAAAATCCTCACCGACCACATCGTCGGAAAGACCGTGACCATAGAGGAGCTCCTTGAAGAGTACGACGCCGTCTTCATAGGTTCAGGCGCCGGAACCCCGAGGCTCATCAACGCTCCCGGAATAAACCTCAACGGAATCTACACGGCGAACGAGTTCCTAACCAGAGTTAACCTCATGAAGGCATACCTGTTCCCGGAGTACGACACTCCAGTCAAGGTCGGCAAGAAGGTAATAGTCATCGGAGCCGGAAACACGGCAATGGACGCCGCGAGGAGCGCGAGGCGTTTCGGTGCCGAGGTCATCATCGCGTACAGGCGCGGTGAAGAGGACGTTTCCGCGAGGATTGAGGAGGTCGAACACGCCAAGGAGGAGGGCATAAAGTTCGAGTACTTCATCAACCCTGTGGAGTTCATCGGCGACGAGAACGGCAACGTGAAAGCGGTCAAGTTCGAGAAGATGAAGCCCCTCGACGAGAGGGACAAGCGCGGAAAGAGGAAGATAGTCGGGACTGGAGAGTACGTGACAATCGAGGCCGACACCGTCATCATCGCAATCGGCAAGCACCCCAACAGGCTCATCATCAACACGCCCGGTCTGAAGGTCGAGCGCGGAAGGATTGTCGTTGACGAGAACATGATGACGAGCATTCCTGGGGTATTCGCTGGTGGAGACGCGATAAGGGGCGAGGCAACGGTTATCCTCGCTATGGGCGACGGAAGGAGGGCCGCAAAGGCCATCCACGAGTACCTCACGAAGAAGAGGGAAGGAAAGGAGAACGCGTGAGGGTTTCTTCTCTCCCTGTTTTTCTTGTTACTTGAACACTGCCTCAAGCACCGGGTCGGGGATTTTGTAATGGACGTTCCGACCGTCCCTGACCTTCTGGAGGAAAGAGGAATCAACAAGCGCCTTCAAGAGCCTTGCCAGCACGCTGTCGGCTATGCTTTTGCCTTCCTTCCGTTCGAGGTGCTCCTTTATCCCTTCCCACGTGTTCCTTCCGCTCGCGACGGCACGCATTATTTCAAGGTAGCGTTTCCTCGCCAAAGGCCTCTTTGAGAGGAAGTTCTCGAACTCCTCCAGCGCGAGTCTCCTGGCCTCTTCAAAGACCTCCTCAATGACTTCTTCAGAGGGGCCCTTCTCAAGAACCCTCCTGCCAAAGAGAACGAGCCAACCTACGATGCCGTCGAGCCTCTCCACCGCGGTCTCGATTAGCTCTTCTGGAGGGGAAAGTCCAACCTGCTCGAACCCCTTAATCAGAAAGTCCCTGCTCTGCTCCCGCGTGAACCTTGGGAGTGTAACCTCGTGGAAGTACCTGCCGTAGAGAGGCACCCGGGGGTCGTCAACGCCGAGGTAGTCGTGGAGCAGGCCAACTTCAGAGCCCGTCATGACTATTCTCAGGTTCGAGTAGTCGTAGAGGTGAGCGATTAGGCCCGCGAACTCGCTCCCGACGGGGCCCCTCAAATACTGCACCTCATCGAAGGCCAGAACGACGTCGTGCTTTTCGAGCTCCCTGAACAGGGCCATCAAGTCAGTCTTCTCCTCGCGCCAGGAGAGGTTGACGCCGAAGCTCAGAACTCGAAGGCCTGTTATGGCCCTTAGGTTTTCCTTGAGTTCCTCCCAGAGGTCGCGGTTCTCGCGGAAGAAAAGGTTTAGGGAGCTCTCTATCCGCTTGTAGACGTCCATTCTGGAGTTCGGGTTCACCCCCCTGAAGTCCACTAGGACGTAGGGAAGGTCGAGTTCGTTCAGCCCCACGAGGAGGAGGGAAGTCTTCCCCAACCTTCTGATTCCCGTGATGACCGTGAGGGGGTTGTTCGAACGGAGGGAGTTTTCAAAATCGCTCAGCTCCTTCTCACGGTCATACAAATCCTCGCGCTTTCTCTTGGGTCGGATATCGAAGTACGTAACTACCACCCCAGTAGTTAACTACCGGGGCAGAAGTTATAAGGGTTTTGACGGTCCAAAGCTCGGCAGGAGTGTATAGGAATTCAGCCCTTCAGCTTCGTCTCGCCCTCCTTTTCTATGGCCTTCAGCGTGGACTCCAGCCTGCTGAAGAGCGCCTGGAGGGCCTCCCTGGGGGCCTTGGCGTAGTAAACGTAGCCCAGCCAGCCCCTGTTCACGAGGGTTCTCTCGACGAGGCCCAGCTCGAGGAGGTGCTTCAGCTTTTCCCTGACGATTCTCTCGGACAAGCCGAGGGTTTTCGCAATCTGCCTCGGCGTCAGCGACTCCCGCTGAAGGAGGGAGTAGATTTTTATCTCAGACTCACCGAGTTCAAAGGCCTTCAGGCTTTTCGAGAGGGCACGGAGCACATCCTCCATCGGCAATCCCCTGAAGATTTTTCTTCATACCCATTCACTAGTTCGTGGAAAGGTTTATAACACTTTCTTCAAAGGATGAGCGGTGATAACGATGACATCGATTTCAGCCGTTGTCAGAAACCTCCGGCCACTGGAGGGAAGGGCATACATAGCACTGATTGGGTTCGCCCTTCTGATGAACTGGAACAATACCGAAATAGAAAAGTTAACTACGGCCTTTTTGGCTGGAGTCCTCTTCGTGTGGTACGCTTTCTCAATAAACAACTGCTTCGACGTTGATACGGATTCCAAAAATCCAGTGAAGGTTAAGAAGAACCCCATAGCCTCCGGAGAACTGTCGTTTAGAGAAGGGCTGGCGATATCTGCTCTGCTCGCGGTGACGGGGCTCGGGCTTGCACTGACCACAAATGGAACTGCGTTTGCGGTTTACGTTGCAATGCTACTCCTAGCTACTCTCTATTCGGCCCCACCAAGGCTTAAAGCGAGGCCCATAGTTGACGTGCTGTCCCACGGGCTGTTCTTCGGGGGCCTGCCCTTCATCTACGGAGCGCTCATCGATGGAAGCCTTTCAGAGGCGGAAATCCTGATAGCCACAGGGATAACCCTCTACTCCTTCGCCCTCGAGCTGAGGAATCACCTCTCGGACTACGAGAGCGACCTAAGGGCTGGACTCAGGACAACCCCGATAGTCATTGGGAAAGGGAGGAGCGAGCTCCTCGTGGAGGTTTTCTCAGTCCTCGCCATCGCGGTAACTCTGTACACCCTCAAGCCCCACCTGATAATCGCCTCCTCCCTGATGTTCGCGGGGCGCGGGCTGGGGGTTGAGAAGAGAACCGTCTACCGCATCTTCGACGTGGCGATGGTCGGGGCAGTTTTAGCGGCTGGAGGGACGGCGTTATGAAGAAAAGAACCTTTCTTTCAATCCTCGCCCTCTTGTTCTCGGTAGGCTACATTGCCCATACAATAGAGGTGGAGGAACTGGGGGAGGCAATCTCGACGGCCGACCCGAGGTTTCTCCTCCTGGCTTTTGGGATGGCGTTTTCGGCTATACTTGTCTCAACTCTGAGGTGGTACATCGTCCTCAGAAAGCTCCAGAAGACGAGCTTCAGGAAAACCTTTACCGCAATTCTGAGCGGTTTCTACATGATGGCCTTCCTCCCCCCGAGTGTGGGGCACGTTGCCAAGGTGAAGCTCGTCGGAGGGGACTACTTCAAAGCATTGTCCGCCCTCGCCTTCGGGATTTCCCTGGAGGTTCTAATCATCGCCGGTATCTCCCTCCTCGTATTCGGCGCCACTAAGTGGGGTATCTTTCTGCTTGGGGTTCTCTTCCTAATCCTGTTCTACGATAGAGGGGCTTATACGCTCCTCAATAGAGGGATTGCCCTAATCCAAAGGCTCAGCCCCAAGCTCGCCGAACGGCTTGGAAACTACCTTGAGAGGACGTATTCGGGGTGGAGGTCCTCAAGGAGAGACTCGACGACCTTCACGCTGTCGCTTCTCCTCTCTGTGCTCGCGGTGCTCCTGCAGGTTGCTGGAATAATCGCCGTTGGAAGGGCCTTCGGACTTCCTGTTGGCCTGCTGGATGCATTCAAGGCTTTCATACTCAGCACCCTTTTCGCGAGCCTGAGCGGTATCCCCTCGGGAATCGGGGCAAACGAGCTCGGTATAACTCTCGCCCTCGGCTCGTCAACGAAGAGCACCCTCGTTGCCTTCACATACAAGTTCATCTACCAGTACCTCTGGTCGCTTGTCGGAGCGGTCGAGTTCTACAGGGCGGTGGGGGGTCGGTCATGAGGATAGCGCTCGTGAGCGACTGGTACTACCCGAAGGTCGGTGGCGTTGCGAGCCACATGCACCACCTTGCGATACACCTGAGGGAGAGGGGCCACGAGGTCGCAATCGTGACGAACGACCTCGAAACCGGGAAGGAGGAAGAGCTTGAGAAGCTGGGCATCGAGCTGAGAAAGATTCCAGGGACGGTGAGCCCAATCCTGGGCATAAACCTCACCTACGGCCTCAAATCCAACAGGGAGCTCGGCGAGTACCTGAAAGATTTCGACGTGATTCACTCCCACCACGCCTTCACGCCACTGTCCCTCAAGGCCGCGAAAGCCGGCAGAAACCTCGGGAAGGCAACTCTAATGACGACGCACAGCATATCACTCTCCCACGAGTCCTCGCTCTGGAAGGCCCTCGGGCTGACGTTCCCCCTCTTCAGCCACTACCTGGGCTTTCCCCACAGGATAATAGCCGTCAGCAAGGCGGCAAAAGCGTTCATAGAGCACTTCACGGACTCCCCCGTCGAGATAATCCCGAACGGTGTTGACGACGAGCTCTTCAGGCCCATTAGCGAGGGGGAGAAGGAAAAAGTCAAGGAGGAGCTCGGCATCGAGGGGCGCGTTGTCCTCTACGTCAGCAGGATGTCACCGAGGAAGGGGCCTCACGTTCTCCTAAACGCCTTTCAGAGGATTGCGAGGGAGTTCGATGACGTCGTTCTCGTGATGGTCGGCTCGGGCGAGATGCTCCCCCTGCTCAAGGCCCAGGCGAAGTTCCTTGGAATAAGTGAGAGGGTTCGTTTCATGGGCTACGTCCCCAACGAGCTCCTGCCTAAGCTGTACGCGTCGGCTGATGTCTTCGTGCTCCCTTCCATAACGGCTGAAGCCTTTGGAATAGTGGTCCTTGAGGCGATGGCCTCGGGAGTTCCGGTGGTGGCGACGACTGTTGGTGGGATTCCCGAGGTGGTTGAAAGGAGCGGAAGCGGTCTTTTAGTGCCCCCAGGGGATGAACTCGCACTCGGGCAGGCCGTAAGCAGAATTTTGGCGGACGAAGATTTTGCAAGGGAGCTCAGGGAAGCGGGGAGAAGGGCTGTCGAGGCAGAATACTCCTGGAAGGTCGTGGCTGGCAAGATTGAGAGGGCCTACGAGGAAGTCCTGCTCTCCCTCGGCTGAGCTACCTTTTTTAAGGGACGTTTCCAGGGAGAGACGGCGATGACGAACCTCACGGTAGCTGAAACGTGATGAGGGGTATACTGACTGAGCCGTTAGGCTTTTATCTTCCCTTTCTTGAAGAGAAGCGAGCGATGACGACCTCTAGGGTATCTGAGTCCGTGACTTACACGGCAAAAATGATGAGAACCAAGGGCCGAGCTCACTCCTCTTCAAGCTCCTCAATTTCCTCAAGGATTTCCTCGAACTTCTTGAAGTCCTCGGTTTGGGCGAGAAGCGTTATGAAGTCATCTATCTCCTGCTTTTCTAAAAACGCCCCGGCGAG
>Ga0256836_1000999_pt1 | contig 13362 bp, 13 predicted proteins | sample 4561380metaG_FD_185974 | JGI IMG/M metagenome (GOLD analysis project Ga0256836, IMG submission 185974) | Hydrothermal vent microbial communities from Guaymas Basin, Mexico - 4561-380 | ecosystem: Environmental > Aquatic > Marine > Hydrothermal vents | place: Mexico: Guaymas Basin | collected...
GGATGGGCACAAGTAAATTATCCTTATGGTGATGGTGAAGAAGATGCTTATCAAAAACTTATGTATGATTTGTATTATATTAAAAATTGGTCTTTATCTCTTGAAATTCAAACTATATTTAAAACTGCTATGGTAATGATAGGGAGAAAGGGGTTATAAAAAGTTTAATACTTTTTTAACCCATAATAAATATAATTTACAAAATAATAAAAAGATTTAAAAAGATTTAACTTTTCAACTTCTCTATATATCTTCCATTGATAAGAAGCTGCTTTTAATTTATTAGAAGAAACAGAGTTTTTTCTAATTCTATAAATAGCTAATGGTTCTAATATTCCTTTTGTAGTATTAATTTGTTTTAAAATTTTCAGCCACAAACCATAATCTTGTCTTTTTAAAATATTTGGCATATAAATTTTTCCAAGTTTTTTAGTGTCATAAATAGCAGTTAAACATCCAATTGGATTGGTTTTTAATATTGAACTGTAACTGGCTTGCATTGGTGGTATAAAAACTCCCAAATCACTATCTTTTTCATCTATTAATTTATAAGCACTATATGTAAAACTTAAATTATTTTCTTTCATAAATGATAACTGCTGCTCAAGCTTTTCAGGAAGCCACAAATCATCAGCATCTAAAAAAGCAATATATCTTCCTTTTGCTTCTTCTATAGCTCTATTTCTGGCTACTGCTGGACCACTATTTTTTTCAAGTTTTATAAGCTTAATTCGACTATCTTGTTTACAGTACTCCTCTATTATCTCATTAGAATCATCAGGCGAGACATCATCTACTATTATCATCTCCCAGTTTTCATAAGTTTGAGATAAGACTGATTCAATAGTGGCTTTTATAAACCTTTTACTATTATATGAGGGGGTTATTATTGATATTAAATTATTTTGCATTAAACACCTTTTTATTATTATATTCAAAAATCATTAAAAAAATACTGGCAAAAAAGAAATAATCTGAGAATATACCTATTGAAGATCCCATGGAACCAATAAAAATAGAAGGAATGGATACAAAAACCACTAATTGAATATTTGTTAAATTTTGCTTTATTAATAATTTTACAAATAATACAATTAACGAGATATAAAGTACCAATACGCCAATACCTTGCTCAACTACCAATTGAATTGGTAAATTGTGCATACTCTTGGCTGACATTAATTGATATTCAGGTTTTTCTAACATTGTCAAACTATTCCCTGCTCCAATTCCAAAAAAATGAGAATTAACAAGTTCTGTAATTCCATAAATAATTGTATTTGCTCTTGTTGTCTCACTTCCTCCCATATCTGGAAAAGGAGTTAATGTAAGGATATGTGATATTGGCATTCCAAGTAATTCATAAATTGATATATCATAATCACGAAAAGATATATAGATTTCATCATATGGTAAAAAAAATAAGAAAAATATCAAAAATAAAAATAAAAACAATGTAATATTCTTAAAATAAATATTTATTTCAAAAATATTTTTCTTAATATTATAAAGTAGTATGGCAATTAATATTCCAATCAAAACTAATTTAGAATCATTAATATAAACGATTATGATAATAGATAAAAGCAATAATAATTTTATTTTATTTTTTTCATAAACCAATAAAAAAGGCACAAAAGATAAAAATATTGTCCCCAATTCATTTTGGTTCCAATTAAAAGCACTAACTGAGCCATCATAATAAACTGCTGTATTTGGTAAACGAAATTGAAAAATCATTTCTAATATCGCTATAAGTATTGATAAAAGTAAAAAACTATATAGAATTTTATATACAGGACCAAAGCCTTTTTTATCATAGATATATTGAATAATTAAAAAAATATTTAATATTGATATATAATGTAAAAACAATACACCCATATGTAAGAAATCTGATGAATAAAAAAAACCTATTAAAATATTATAAATTATTATTAATCCAACAATAATAATTGATTTTTTAGATTTTTTATAACCTAAAAATAAAATTAACAAACTAAATGGCATTAAAACTCTATAAAGACTCATTGAAGATGATTCATTTAAACGCAAAACAGCATGCATAAATGATAAAATCAAAGTAGTATAGAAAAAATATAAAATAAATGGATGTCTAATATTTCTTTCTTTCATACAAATTTTCCTTTATTTTTTAAAATTTCATATGCTTCAGAATCCCTATATTTAAAAACCTTAGCAGGATTCCCTCCTGCTATAGCATACTTTGGTATATCTTTAACAACAACGGCACCTGCTTGAATTATTGCACCTTCACCTATTGTTACCCCACCCAATATAATTACTCTATCTCCTATCCAAACATTATCTTCTATAATTATATCTTTATCTATCATCTCTTTTGTATCATATGGAATAGCGTCTGCATCATCATATTTGTGATAAGAATTTATTATTAATATATCCTTTCCACTATGAAAATTATCTCCAATAATCACCTTACCATTTCCTCTAATTATCATGCCATTAAAATGACAATTATCCCCTATAAAAGTATTTTTTGTAAATCTTGAATAGAAATTGACTTTAGGTTTGCTTTTATATGAACCGATTTTTTTTAATACAATAAAAGTAAAAACAAATGTAAGAATCTTTTTAATATATCTCATTTTAATATAACCTTTTTATTAGTTTTAAATCAATTAAACATACTACTACAAAAAACAATCCCCATGTAATAGCAGTCGCATAAGCAACCCCAGTAACACCAAAACTATGAATAAAGTAATAATTTAATATAAGGTTTAAAAAAGCTCCCAGAATAGTTATAGAAGCTAACAGCTTTGTCTTTTTTTCATAAAACATAATATTTGTAACTAAAAAATAAAACGACTGAAACACAAAACCAAGCAACAACCATCCAAAATATTCTTTTGCTATATAAAACTTTTCATCTACAAATATATAAAACAATACATCTCTTAAAAAGTAAACACTTAAACCAACAAGGGAAAAAAAGATAAAAAGGTAAATAGTAAATTTAAAAACTTGTTTTATATTTTTTTCTTTTAGTAATTTAAAAAACATTGGCGACCATGCCTGATTTACTGACATACTAACTAAAAGCATCAATGCAGAAAGTTGATATGCTATAGTATATAATCCTACTTGATCGTTACCTACATAATAAGATATGAAATATCTATCTGACATAGCCATAATAGTACCACTTAATGCATGTGGTATAAGTGGTATTCCAAAGTTTAAAATATCTTTAGTATATTTAAATGTAATTTTAGACAAGTAATTCATTTTATATAATAAAGATATACCAATAATTGAAAAAATAAAAAATGACACATAGGTTCCTTCAAGCCTACCTATATATCCTAATTTATACACGACAACTAGTATATAAGACAAACAAAAATCTATAATAGTTTGTCCTAGTGTAAAAAGTCCAAATCTCATAGGCTCTTGTCTTGATTGGAATAAACCTAGAACCACACTACTAATAACTCTTAAAAAAGCAAATACAACAATCCAAAGAATGAGTTCACTTTTTATATTCAATAGTGATGATAATTTATCACTAAATATAAAAACAATACTAAATAGTAATAAAAAAGATATAAAAGAGATACTTAATGCATTAGTAATATACGATTTTAAAACATTATGTTTTACTTTAAAATATTCCACATTTATAGCAGCATTTATATTTAGTAAAATCAAAGGTGTTACAAAAAGAATTGTAGTCTCAACTAAAGATAAAACACCAAAATCTTCAATACTTAGATATGCTGTTAAGATTGGTAACAATAGTAATGGAACTAAAGATTTTAGTGCATTTGTACCCCCATAGATAATGATATTTTTAGAGAGTAATTTAGTCATTAAGATTTTTAACTTCAAAATATTTTTCATAATAACTATAAACATTATCAATAGCAATTTTATATTTAGAATGACTATAGTCAAACCTAAAGCTATGAGCTTCAATATTGTATATATTTTTCATTGTTAAAAGTGCTGTAGAATAAAATGAAGCTACATTATAAGGTATTTCATCATTATATAAACCATATAACTCAACAGGATAATCCAACTGCACAACCTGAATATTTTTGAACATATTTAATTTATCTAATTTTGTTTTACTTTCACCTCTATGTGAAACATATATTATCTCTTTTGTGGCATAAAATTGTGCAATTTTTATCAATTGTTCTACATAATATTCTTCTGTAACTATCCCTATTTCAGATAACTTTAACCCTAAAAATAAAATCTTATTTTTATTTTTATTTAATTTTTCTATTTTGCTTTGAAGAGAGGTAAAATCATTTTTTACTATTGTTTGATTTTTATATGTTTTTAAATCATACATTGTAAAAAGATTATAATTTTTTGTATCTGTAAATTTTTTTTGTATATCTATAGTTTTTGCACCATCATCAAGAAGTATGATTTTTTCTTTATTGACATTTTTCATAATAAGATTTAAAAAACTTGAATCATAATTACCTATAAAAATAGTATCTATATCTTTAGGTATTTTATAAATATATTTGTAATAAAACAACTTAACATAGTCTTTAAATCTTCTATCCTTAGTGCTTATAGTTATAAACTCTATATTTTTTATATTTAATTTATCTATTACAAATTTTATTTGTTCATCATTTTGAAGCATATTAGAGAGTCTAGCTATTATTTTATAGTCAGTAATAGAGTATTTTTCAACTGCTTCACATGCATTTAAAAGTTGTAATGGTGATTCTATAAAAAATAAAGATTTCATCGTTTTATTAACACCTCAGCTAATTTAAAATCAATCTCTTCATCTATATCAATAGAATGTTTTCTATCCATAATATAAGCAAAAATATTTTCCTTTAAAAAAAAACTTTCTTCTTCCAAAAGTTTATCAGTTTTACAAATATATATTGCTCCATTTAATCTATAAAATTTATCTAAATCTTGACTTCTTTTATTTAAAACTTCCTCTTTTAAGAAATCTCCCATAGACAAAGAAGAGTCCAAAGTATTTGACCATAATGGAGAATGTTCCATTTCGCATACACTAACAACCGCATTTGCATTTTTTTGCTCTAACAACTCAATAGCTTCATCTATATGTTTTTCATTTCTAAGAGGTGATGTTGGCTGTAATAATATTAAATAATCATATTCCTTATAATTATCTAATACATGTTTTAAAACATCTATAGTAGTAGCAGTATCTGTAGCTAAATTATCAGGTCTTTTTAAAGTATCTACTTTATATCTTTTAGCAATATCTAAAATCTTATCACTATCACTACTTACTACTACTTTATCTATATATTTACTATTTTTTCCTGCTTTTATACTCCAACCTATTAAAGGTTCTCCATTTAAATCTAATATATTTTTATTTGGGAGTCTTTTACTTCCACCTCTTGCCGGAATAATTGCTAAAAATTTTCTATCTTTATACATCAAAAATCCTTTTATATTCCATCTGTGCTTGTTCAAACTGCTCTATTCTTCCTATATCAAGCCAATATTCTCTTATAGGAAATGATATAGCATTTTTATTTTGTCCTATAAGTTTTTCAAAAAGTGTAGGCATATCAAAAAACTCATTTTTGGGTATTATATCAATCGTTTCAGGATTTAATATATATATCCCTGCATTTACAAAAAATTTATGAATTGGTTTTTCATCAATAGAAATAATTTTTTCATTTTTTACATTTACTACACCAAAAGGCACTTGATACTCATATTCCCTTACTCCCATTGTAGCAATTGCTTGATGTTCTAAATGAAATTGTAACATATTTTCAAAATTTATGTTAGTAAGCAAATCTCCATTCATAACAAAAAATGGCTCTTTTGGCTTTCGATTTAAAAGACTTAAAGCCCCAGCAGTTCCCATTCTTTTATCTTCTAAAACATATTCTATATTTACATCAAAATTTTTCCCATCACCAAAATACTCTTTTATCATCTCTGCTTTATAATTTATACATAATACAAAATTAACAAATCCATATTTTTTGAAATTTTCTATAATAGTTTCAAGTATAGGTTTCCCTCCTACTTTTAATAAAGGTTTAGGAGTATCATCTGTAAGAGGTCTAAGTCTTGTTCCTAATCCCCCTACCATTAAAATTACTTTATTTGAATACTTTTTTTCTTTTAAAAGATCATCAAGTAATAATATATCAATCACTTTTTTATTTTTATCTACTATAGGAATTTGATATATCTTTTTTTGGATACAAAGCTTTATTATTTCTTCTTTATTATAATTCTCTTCTATTACAAAAGAATTTTTATTATAAATAGTTTCTATTTTATCTTCAAGTGAAAATCCATTTAAAATAGCTCTTCTAATATCACCATCTGTGATAGTTCCTAATAATTTATTCTCTTCATCTACTACTATTGCTGATTTTATAGCACCTTCATCTATAATATATAAAGTTTTCTTTATAGTGGTATTAGGAGATATTAATACATTTTTCATAAAATTTCCTTTATACTATTTACTAAATATTCAAAATCCTCATCATTATAATTTTCAAAAAGGGGAATTGAAATAATTTCATCATATAAAACATTATCTATATTAGGTTTTGGCCAATGTATTGGTAAAAATATCTGTTTTTTAAATAGTTTTTTTCTAAAAATATCTCTATCTTTTATTTTAATGACAAAAAATGAATATTTTTTTGGATTTTTATTTATACAAAACTTTCCAAATGCTTTATATAATATATCATATCTTTTTTTTCTTATAGTTTGAGATTTTTTATAATCAAATAAAGATAATAAATAAATAGATTTATCTGATATATTTCCTATACTTTTAGATTCATCTAAATATTTTTCCCCCTTATTAAAAATATTCAAATACTCTTCTTCATTTCCCTCTTTTTTATAAATAAAATCAAATTTTTTATCTTTTGCTTGATATTTAAAATTACTAAACTTATTACTATTATTTTTATTTAAAATTATATCTAAATTTGTTTTAATTAAACTACCATCTGCTAATTCTGAAATTTTCCTATAACTATTAAATCCAAACCAATTTTTAAATCCCCTATTTTCAAACTTATCAAAAAACACATTATCTTCAATTACAATTTTAGTATCTAAATCTAAAGATACATTTTGCAATATTCCAAAGTAATTTATTATATATAATACATCAAAATTTTTATTTTTAATTGTATTTTCATCTATACTTAAATCTTCATTTATATGATAAAACTCATATTTAATATTTTCATTTTCCAAAGTATTGACTACAACTTCACATAAAAAATCAGGTAATAATACCTTCTTATTTTTAAAATTTCTTAAAAATACTCTTAATGAACTTCTACCAGAATCTGTATAATAAATACTTTCATTAAATTTACACTCAATCTCACCACCAATAACTCTCATATCAACACTTTAAATCATAAAATTTTTTATTTATTATTTTTTCTAAATTTATATTTTTTAATAACTTAATTATAAAAGGTAAAGTATCATTTTTTTCATACGGATTTTTTATTGTTTTTAGTTTATCCTGAAACTCTTTTGTATATATTTGATTTATTGCATTTAATATTTCATTTTTATCTACTTTTACATCTATAACTGATTGAGCTTTAATTCTACCTTTTTGTCTATCTCCTATATTTATAGTAGCTATTTTAAAACTTGGAACTTCTACTAAACCACTTGACGAATTACCCATTACAATATCCATAAATTGTAATGCACTTAAATATCTTTTTCTACCTAAAGAATCAAATAAAACACTATTTTTATAATTTCTTACAAACTTTTCAAGTTCTTTATTTATTATTTTACCACCTTCATCAGCATTTGCTTTTGTAAAAATTATATTTGTATTTTCTAATTTAGATAAAGCACTTAATATCTCTTTTATATTCTTTTTTATATTTTTAGTATCTAATGTTTCAGGATGATATGTAAATAATATATTTTTTTTATTTAATTTAAAATTTATAGATTTTTCAAACTCCTGTTTTGATAAAAGATTATCTCTCATTCCAATCAAACCTATCTCTCCTACATTATACACTCTTGAAGGGTCTTCTCCTAATTGAATAACTCTTTTTTTATATTCTTTCGTAGCTACTAAATGAATATGGGCAAATTTTGTAATAGAATGCCTAATAGAATCATCTAATGCACCTTCTGTTATTTCTCCTCCACTAATATGAACTAATGGAATTTTTTTTACAAATGATGTATAAGCGAATGCTAATGCTTCAAATCTATCTCCTAAAACTATACATATATTAGGTTGTAATCTATCTAAAGAATCCGCATAACCTATAATACCAAGTCCAGTTGATTTAGCAATTCCAGTAGAAGAATCAGATAAAAGTAAATTTTCTATTTTTTCATCTATATTAAATCCATCTTCTTTTATCTCTTTATAAGTATTGCCAAATTCACTTGATAGATGACTCCCACTTACTAATATTTGCAATTTTAAATTTTGTTCCTTTTGAATAGCTTTCATTAATGGTTTTAAAAGTCCATAATCAGCTCTTGTTCCTGTAAATACACAAATTTTTCTCATTTTATACCTCTATTACTTCATCTATTTGAAAATCTTTATTTGCAGTTTTTCCAATTATAAAATCCCAATATTTAGCTTCAATACCATAACCAACTCTTTTTGTAGTCAAATTGTTTTCACTAAATTTTTCACCCTTTTTTATTTCCTTTTGTGCCACTATACTTTTTCTAACAATCTTTATATTTGGTTGTTCACTTGGACTTGGTTTTTTAATTCCATCTCCTAATGCTAACTCTATATTTCTTATAGCTGTTACCATATTTTTAAGTTCTTGTGGGTCTAAACTAGCTTTATGGTCAGGTCCATCCATATTTTTATCCAGTGTAAAATGTTTTTCAATTACTTTTGCTCCTAAACTTACTGCTGCAATCGGGATTTCAATCCCTAATGTATGGTCGCTATATCCTACATTTACCTTAAAAGTTTCTTTAATTGTAAGCATTGCTTGTAAATTCACATCTTTCATAGGAGTAGGATACTCTGTATTTGCATGTAATAGAGTAATATTTTCTTTTTTTGTACCTGCTTGTATAATAGTATTCAAAGCTGTTTCAATTTCAGCTATATTACCCATTCCGGTAGATAAAATAATTTTTTTATTAAAACTAGCAATTAATTTTAAAAAAGGAATATTTGTAAGTTCACCTGAACCTATTTTAAAAATATCTTGTAAATTCAATAAGAATCTTGCACTTTCCGCTTCATCTGGTGTAGATAAAAACATTATTTCCTGCTTATCACAATACTCTTTTAATTCCAAAAAATTATCATAACTTAACTCTAACTTTTTTAACATATCATATTGAGATTCTTCTACATTTGTATTTTCAATCTGATACTTAGCTTGAATAGCTTCTTTTGTAACTAATAATTCTGTCTTCCAAGTTTGAAATTTTACAGCGTCAACCCCTGCTTCTTTTGCTTTATCTATAAGTTTTTTTGCTAAATTAATATCTCCATTGTGATTAACTCCAGCTTCTGCTATTATAAATACACTCATTTTATCTCCAATCTATATTTTGAAAAATATTTAATATCTTGTTTATTTTGTTTTAACCATAAATTATTTAAATAATCATACTTTTCTTTATTATAAATATTCCCAGCTATATAAAAAGGTTTAATTAGTTTTGAAAACTTTTTTTTAAATTTATATAAAGAATCATTTTCATCACCACTAAGCCCACCTCCTAAAATAAAATATTTTATTCTTAATTTTTGAGCCTCTTCAAACCCTTTATGCAATAAAGCATAATTAGCATTTAATCTATAAGACAATTCACTATTTGCTGATAGATGATAATAACTAAATTCACTAAATATAAAAAAAGCCATAGCGATTATCTCATCATTATATTTAACTTCATATAATTTAACATTTTCTAAATCCAATAAATTATTAAAATAATTTTTCTTAAAAAAATAAAAATTATCTGCACTATTTTTTTGCATAGTATAATAATATAACTCTGTAAATTTATCAATATTTTTGCTTTCTATAATTTCTAATTTTTTTAAAGAATTTTTTACTGTATTTCTAACTTTTGATACATAACTACTCATAACATCTTCATTTAAATTTTTGATAACTACATTTCTATCTAATATACAAAAATCAAACACTTCTTTTGAAAACTCATTAAAAGGATGAAACCTTATAAATTCAGCAATAATATTTTGTTTTTGACATTCTTTTTTATACTCTTCTAAAGCATTTTGAAGAAAATTTTTATCATTTGTATTAGATACAAATCCACCATATCCATAAGCACTTTCTAAATCATATATTTCTTCTTGAATTTTAATATTACCTACTTTTAAAATAGGTCTTTTGATAGAAATATTATAAAAATAGAAATTTTCCTTTTTATATTCAAATTCAAAGACTTCTTCATTTTCTTTTAAATATAATTCTATATACTTCCTATTATAAGATATATCATTTAATAAATTCAAAACACCACTCCACTCGGAATATTAACTACTCTATCTTCTAAAAACTCAGAATTACTTAAATCAGTTTTTTGACACTCTTTATACATAGGAAGTTTATTCATTAAAGTCCAAATAGGTCTAGTCATTACACCATTTTCATTTGTGCATTCTAAAAATTCATCTCTTTTTTGTCTATTTTCGAACTTTACAGCATTTAGCCAAAAATTACTTTTTGCTTCTTTTAGCTCATCTACAAACATATTGCAAAAAAACTCTTTATATTTTTTTGCTAATTCTCTTTTATTTTTTAAATACTTATCAAGATTTTCAAGTTGAGCTAGAAGTAACGCTGCATTTATATTTGGCATTCTATAATTATACCCTATTTCATCATGAAAATATTCCCATTTATGAGGAACTTTTGCAGTAGTTGAGATATATTTAAGTTTTTTTGCTATTTCTTCATCATCTGTTACAATAATTCCTCCACCACCACTTGTTACTATTTTATTTCCATTAAAACTAAAAACTCCTATTTTTCCAAAAGTTCCAGTATGTCTATTTTTATAAAAACTTCCTAAACTCTCGGCACTATCTTCTATAAGTTCTAAATTCCATTTATTACAAATATTTTTTATTTCATCAATCCTACAAGGATGCCCAAAAGTATGCATAGGTAATACTGCTTTTATTTGTTTTTTTGTTATTTTATTAATACATTTATTATCTTTTATTTCACAATTTTGTTCTAAAAACTCTTCTAAACTTTTAGGACTCATTCCCAATGTATCTAAATCTACATCTACAAAAATTGGACTTGCCCCTGTATAATTAATTGCATTTGCAGTCGCTACAAATGTAAGAGGTTGAGTAATTACTTCACTATTTTCATCTACTCCTAATACCTTTAAAGCTAAAAACAATCCATTTGTTCCATTTACTACTGCAATCGCAAATTTACTTCCTACATAATTTGCTATCCATTTTTCTACTTCATCTACATATTTACCTACACTTGATACAAAAGTAGAATCAATACATTCATTTAAATATTTTTTTTCATTCCCTATAAATAAAGGTTCGTGTAAAGCTATAAACTTTTTATTTTTATAAATATTCTTAATAAAACTTATAATATTTTCACATTTTTCCATCTAAATATTTCCCTTTTTCTATATGCTTAAATTCAGGTAACATATATTCAAATAATTCAACTATCTCTTTTTTATTCCAATTTAAACTTTTTTTATATACATCTATTTTATTTAAAAAATATCCAAGTTTTTCATTATCAAAAATAGGTTCATTTTTTATCACACCTAAACCATTAAATCTATCCCAATCAATCACATTTTCATCTGTGTAAAATTCTTCAAAATCTTTTTCTCCTGTTGTATCACTTTTTGTAAATAAACAAGGCCAATATTTGAGTTTTGAATTTTGAGTGTTTATTTTTGAATTAAAAAACTCTCTTGCTTCATCTTCATCTTTACATAAATAAGGTTCATATCCTTTCATTTTTAGATAGTTTATTGCTATTTCAGAAAAAGTCATTAAATGTAAATTTTCACTAAGTTTTGGGAAAAATATATCTCTATTTTCTCCAAATATAGCACTCATAAGACAAAGTTCTCCACTCTCTTTTGGTGTTACAAAATATCTTTTTATATCATTTGGAGCTACTATTGGTTGATTTTTTTCAAGTCTTTTATTAAATGAATGAAGTAAACTTCCATCACTAAAAGCAACATTTGCAAACCTTGCAGTTGATACATTTATATCCAAACTTCTTCTCATCAAAAAAAGTTCCATTATTCTCTTACTTGCACCCATCATATTTACCGGATTTGTAGCTTTATCAGTAGATACACAAAAATATTTTTTTGCTTTATTTTGAATAGATTGAAGTAATGTTTTTTCTGTATTTAATATATTCACTTCTATCATTCTCATTAAAGTAAAAGGATCTTTTTCACTTCTTACATGTTTTAATGCAGAAAAATTTAAAACATAGTCAAATTGTTGATTTTTTATAAATGCTTCATATTCAAAACTTCCTACATCAAGTGCAAAAGTTTTAAATTCTCCATCAATATACCCTAAACTACTTCTTAAATCTCTTACAACTTCAACTAAATTATTTTCACTTATATCCACTACATATAATTTTTTAGGATTTCTTTTAAAAATTTCTTTTACTGTAGCACTTCCTATACTTCCTGCTCCTCCAATTACTAAAAATGAAGAAGAAGAAATAATTTTATTTAACTCTTTTTCATATTTTTTAATATCTGTTTTAAAAAGTTCTTTATCTCTTCCTATAAGTTTTAATATTTGCATTATATCATCTTCTCCCATTCAAGTGCTTTTTTACAAATTAACTCCAAATTATCATATTTAGGTTGCCAATTCATCTCTTTTTTTATTTTGCTGTTATCTGAAATCAAAAGTGCTGGATCCCCTGCCCTTTTTGGAGCAATTTCTACTTTAAAGTCATTTCCACTTACTTTTTTCATAGTTTCAATTACTTCTTTTACACTATAACCTTTTGAATAACCTACATTAAAAATATTACTGTTATTATAACATAAATACTCAATTGCGTCAATATGTGCTTTTGCTAAATCATCTACATCTATATAATCTCTAATACAAGTGCCATCAGGTGTATCATAATCATCTCCAAAAATATACATTTTATCTCTTTTTCCTAATGCAGTTTCGGCTGCTACTTTTATTAGATGAGTAGCATTTTTAGTTGATTGACCGATTATTCCCTCTTTATCGGCACCCGCTACATTAAAATATCTAAAAATCACATATTTCATATCACTAATTTTAGATATATCTTGAATTATTTT
>Ga0256836_1001001_pt1 | contig 13356 bp, 15 predicted proteins | sample 4561380metaG_FD_185974 | JGI IMG/M metagenome (GOLD analysis project Ga0256836, IMG submission 185974) | Hydrothermal vent microbial communities from Guaymas Basin, Mexico - 4561-380 | ecosystem: Environmental > Aquatic > Marine > Hydrothermal vents | place: Mexico: Guaymas Basin | collected...
TATGTTGTTAATACTTATTTACCTGAAAAAATTAAGGATGAAAGCACATGGTTGCCATAATTTGAATAATTTTTGATTTTAACTTAAAAATAATTCTCTTTTTCAAATCTTTATCTTTAAGCTTTGGGCATCCCTTATTGTTATGGTTAATCCATATATTCAAATTATTAAATTTTAATAATTAAAATAAAAACAAAAATTTTTAGAATTATGGCGCAGGGGCTGGGATTTGAACCCAGGCGGGGCAAAGCCCCACTGGATCTCAAGAAAAGATTGCATGGGCACTTGGGGAGGGTTATAATTGGGGCTATAAAAAAGCCCATTTGGACGAAAGACGGGAATATAAACATCAATACTCTAAAACAATTTACTCACACTCAGGACTATCAGAAATTAGACTCAAAAACTAAGCATCAGATTAATTTGGCTATAACTCTTAGCCATTTAAGAAAAAAGAAGTGATGATTATGGAACTTAACTGTCCTCTTTGCGGTTCTTCTAATTTTATTTTTGATGAGAAGAGGGATGAGTTATATTGTTCTATGTGTGGGTATGTTGTTAATAGTATAGCTGCTGTTTTAGAAGTTAAATATGACATGTTAGGCTTGAATAATCTTGGAAAGAAAATTCAGCTGTATAATAGGATTAGAAGGTATAAGAAGAGAAAGGGCAGAGAAAAGATGCTTAAGAAGTTTGAGAAGATTGCACTTAAGTATGGTAAAAGAGATGCCATTGCCTATTTTGATAGATTTTTGCAATATAATAATCAGAGAGGGTTACCTAATAATATAATCTCGAGAGACATGGAAAAGTTATTTTTGGAATTCTTTACTGAGAAAAAAGCTGTGGTAAGATGACAGCTAAAAAATTTATTTTGCTGTTTTATTTTTCTTTGCTGTGTTTAGATATAATTGTATCATTTATATTGTATATTATTGGCTCTGATTTAGCAGAGATTTTAACTCTTGTAGGGATTGGAATATTGGTTTGGTGGTTCTTTTTGTATTTTTTGCCAGATAATTTATATTTATAAATTTAAATTTGTTTTTCTTTTTTATGTGGATAAAATTGCCGAATTCTGAACTTTTCGGTAATTTTGCTTTTTTCCAGCTCAAAGATTGCCGACTTCACCAACTCGGCAGGCACTTTTTTTATAATAAGTAATTAAGGGGGAAGATAAAAAACAATCATATATGGTTGTGCCACACTTTTGAATAAGGTTACTATATTATATGGAGGTGTTAAAATGCAGGGTTCAATGTCATTACAAGAGCTTGCAATACAGGCAATTTACACAATACATAATATTCTTAATCAGATACAGCTTCCAACTCAGACGAGATTAAAAGCGATTATCGACAACACAAAGTTTTTACTTGCAATTACAGAGCCACTGTTAGATGAAAATAAAATAAAAGAACTTAAAGAAGATTTAAAGAAGGCAGAAGATGCTTTAATGAATTTCGACAGGGTTGAAATCTCTGAAACTGATAAAATTAGCACATTTATGGAGATTCAAGCAAAAGCTGAACAAAAAATGAGAGCAAAGGAAAAATACATCATAGATACTTGTTTATCAATCGTATCTGAGATAGTAAATGAAACTAAGGGGCAAGTCTTCTGGCAGTGAATAAGGTTACTATATATAATGAGGATGTTGGAAGGTGAGATGTATGTCAGCTGCGTTGCCATTCAGGGATGAAACTGTAGTTGAAGATGTAATAGGAATCATGAAGATGGGCAAAGTCAGAGAGTTCATAGATAAATGGAAAGGAGTTATATTTTCAGACGCTTCAATGAAAGAAAACTTAGAACTATTAGTTAATGCAGTTAAAGGAGATGAGCAAGCAATTGCTGCATTGATGACAGATGATAGACCACTACCATTTGCTCCACAATACACTTATTCACAAATGCATTCTCTTGTAATCTCAACTTCAATGAAAGCTTTAAAGAGAGTCCCAGCCAACGTAGAGGTAGCTGTTGCTGGTATTGTATTGTTAGTTGCATTGATGATTGGTATATTGATAATGACCCAGGTTAAAGGAACTGCAGTGCAAGTAGCAAAAGAGAATAATGACACTGAAGCTCAAAACTTAATTACAAGCGTTTTTAACACTGGAAAAGCAGGTTTAGTCATCTTGGCATTATCGGTGCTTGTTTTAGGAGCTGTTGTTATAATTGGTTATTTAAGAGGTATGGGGGGAGGTAGATAATGGTAGCTGGAAGAAAAAGAACAAGAAAGAGAAAGAAATCTGGGAGGAGGAAGAGAAGAAGGTAATTTTTCTTGATTCTCATTTTATTTTTTAATACTGTGGAAAATTCTGATTTTATAAAATAGGCAATGGGGGAGTATGATAGATTTGACGATTTACATATTACTGTGGATATTGGCATTAATCTTCTTCGGGGCAAGTTTCATAACATACGGAGGGAAACGGATAATTTTCAATGTAATTGCTTTCTTAGTATTTTTAATACTTGGGATGACGGTAGATGTGCATTCAACGCATGCAATTGCAGTAAATGGAACTGTTGAGATTATAAAAACGCACTATGAGGGAGTAAGATATTTACAATACATTAGTTGGTTGTTTATGAGCATCTGTATAATCAGAGGCATACAACACGCATTTTTAGCATTTTCAAAGAGTGGTGATGAATAATGGATGAGTTAGATGCTTTAAAAGCACAAATTTTTTCGATGTTGAATCAAAGCACACAAGAACCACAGCAAACTTCTCTAAAAGATAATTTTGTTTATTTTGCCGCAGAGGCATTTGAGATTGACAAGGATATTCTGAAAAAATACTGGGGATTTTTAAACAAAGATATCACAACAACACATATTTCAGACAAGAACATTGATGAGTTGAGATTTTTAGCGACTGCAGTTTATTTAGAAGAATATGAATCAATTCCACCAACAGAACTCTCAGAAGAACACAATAGACAATTTTGGAATTTAGATGTGTCAGTGCTGACAAGAGCAAAGAAAAGTATATCTGGTTTCTTAATTAAGAAAGCTACAGAAAAGCATGTTTCATTAAGTTCTGAAACTTCAAAAGAGAAAAAACTATGGTGAATTAAATGATGGGGAAAAGAGCTAATGAGGTTTATAAGTATTTAGCGGGTGTTAGAGACATCAAAATACCTCTTATATGGAAAGTGCTGTTTGCTCCAATATTTGGGATTTTTCTATGTTTGGCAGGTTTTTTCTTGCTTTACACTCCATATTATACATATAATATTGCAATTTACGGGATTTTAATAGTAATACTTGGAATTTGTGCATTGGTGATTTTGTTAATCAGATTTTATGCACCAGAATTTGTTTTGGAGCTTATTAAAATTAAAATGTTCAGGAGGGTGAATGAATGCTTAATAGTATTCGTTGATGAGCTTGGAATAATGGACACATCGGTGGGGGAAATAGATTTCTCTATTAGAGAAGTGAAAGACAAAGCCACAGGATGCAGATATGAGTTTTCAGATGAGGATATTGTTTATTATTACAGAGTTCCAGTTTTATTTGTTAATGGAGCATCAGGAAGAGCAATCCCAGTTAAATATGCAGAGGTTATTAACAAGCTCAAAGAATTTGGGTTTAAGACAGTTAGGGATGTCAAAAAATTCTTAGAGAAATTGGATAAAGAAAAAGGAGAGAAATTAGAGAAATTGAACAAGTTAAAAATTGATTATCAGGTTTTGAAAGACGAAAAAATTAAAACAGAGATTGAAAAGTTGGAGGCAGAGGTTAAGCAAATTGATGAAATGATAAAAAAAGTTGAAGAGGCTGTTACTACACTTCCATATCAAACAATCAAACTAAAAAATGTTATTAAGGTTCTTGGAAATGAGAATCCTGAAATAAAGATGGCAAAAGCTCAAAGGTATTATTTGGCTGGATATACAAGGGGATTAAAAGACGAGGGCTTTATACAAATCCTCAAATGGATTACTTTGATTGTTGCATTGATAGCCGCACCAACAGTAACTTACATCATAGTAAAATCCTTTGGTGGATAATTATGCCAAAATCCCTCCCAATTGAAACTATTGACTTTTACACAGGGGAGAGAATTGAGTATATTACATTTAATGAGTTAGAATTGATTTGCAATGCATTATGGTCTCAGTATAGGATTTTACAACATAGAAAGAAAGGAAAAAAGTATCTTAGAGATTGCTTTATATTCTCATTTTTATTTTTTACAGGGGCAAGAATTACTGAATTTTTACTATCACAAAAATTCTGCATAGATTTTGAAGAAATGAATTATTACATCCCACAATTGAAAAAGCAGTATTGGAGAAAATTGCCAGATGACCCATATATTGACCCTTATGAGAGGTTTGAGAATGGGCTAATTAAGTATGTTGTCATCCCAATAGACCATACTCACGAAGAACACATTAAATATTGGAAAGAATGGCTGAAAGACAGAAACGATGAAGATTTTTTAGTGGATATAAAAGAAAGGCAAGTTAGAAATATTGTTTATAAGCATTCAAAGGAGTATATTGGTAGGAAAATACATCCTCATGCTTTACGGCATAGTTTAGGAGTTTATCTAACTAATGAGCTGAAATTGCCAGTTCAGGATGTGCAGAAGATTATGAGACACACAAATAGTGATGTAACGTATAGATACGTTAGATTAAAACAAGCTGACTTAAAAGAAAAGCTAAAACAGGCGTCAAAAGAGGGGTATTATGAAACACCAAAATAGATTATTCAAAATTTACAGAATGCAGTCAGAGTATGGAGATGAGAGTGAATATTTAAACAGATACGACTTAATTAGGCATCACATTCTCTCAATTGCTACTACAATCCATAATGTTGCAACCAATCCGACGATTCGTCCTCAAGAATTAATAAAGAGAATTGGGAACTCAGCAAGGATTATTTGCGGATGGGCAAATTTACACTATGATAAAGAAAAAGATGTATTTGAAAATCTTGCAATGGCATTAAGGCAAATTAGGAGAAATAATATAATTTACACAAAAGCTGGAAGAGCTGACATTTTATTGAGAACTTTAAAGGATGTTGTAGATGCAATTAACTTAACAGAGCTTTATGAGCTGAAATACATAGGAGCTTTGTATTTGTGGGCAGTTTCTAACATAGTTTATGATATTCAGTTGGAAAAGCCAAAAAGAGGAGAAGACATTGCAGAATATGTTGAAAATTTGATAATTGACTACTATAAACACAATGTATTGCCTAAGCCAGTGGAAACTATCTATGTTGATTTAAAGAAAGACGATAAATTTGCAAGTGTGTTTTTTGACGACATTTACACAAGAATTGAGAGAAACACCAACAATTTGATTTTTATAGAGGGGGAACATGGTGTAGGGAAGTCCTACACAGCATTACATTTAGCAAAAGAGATAGACTCTGACTTCGAGCCAGAAACACAGCTTGTTTTTGACATCCCGCAGTTTATTGAAGCTTGTAATAATATGAAAAGAAAGAATTTGATAGGGAAGGTAATAGTTTTTGATGAAGTGGGGGCGGCGGCATCAGCATTGACAAGCTGGGAGTTTGAAAATATTTTATTTGACAAATATCTACAACTATTTAGATATCTAAGGTTAACAGTTATTTTTACGGCGAGAGATATTTCAGACACCATTAGAAGGTTAAGGAAAAGAGTTACCCATTATATTGTAATGGAAGAACCGCAAAAGTGCGAAATTTATAAGGTTAAAAGCAAATTCAATATCCAGAAAGATAAGTTGGAAGTTGTATATGAGCCATATTACTATGAAGACGGCTATAACGTTTATTTGCTAAAATTCAAAGTTCCAAAAGTTCCAGCTGACTTAGCAAAAATCTATGAAGAATTGAGGGATAAAAACGTAACTTCAAAATATTTGGAGAAAATAGAGGAAGAAGTAAAATTAATGAGAAATGATAAGCTTTTAACTGACATTGCAAGAGATTTCATTGAGAAATACATTGATTGCGAAGAGGCATACATCCAAAAAGGGCCATACAAGGGAAGAATATCAACAGCATTTTTAGCTGAAAAATACAATATTGGAGAGAAAACTGCACGGAAGGTTAGAAATCTTATTTATAAACTGCTAAAAGAGAAAGAAAGAGAACAAGTTGCAGTCTCTTCTCCTGAATAAGGTTACTAATATTATTGAGGGAAAAGATGAATACGGCAATATTAGTTTATTTAATTGGTTTAATTTACTTTGCTTATGAGGATTATAAATACATGAGCATTCCACTGTTGCCAGCCATACTATATTGTATCTTATTAACTGCATTTGGTTCTTTGAAGTGGATAATCATTGGAGGGGCATTAGCAGTGTTGTTATTTGCTTTAAGAATGTTTGCAATAGGAGATTTACTTATAATGATACCAACAATATCCTTATTTGGATTATTTGGGCTTTTAGGCGTATTGTTGGCTGGTATAATTTTACAAGCATACGGTTTAATTACAAAAAAGAGAAAACTACCTTACATTCCTTTCTTATTAATTAGCATGGTGATATTATGCCTAATTGGATTAGTAGGTTGATGAAGAAAAGAATTGAGGCAGCAGGATTTGCATCTTTGGAATTACTGATATTTTTCTTTGTAATTAGCTTACTTTGGTTTCTATTAACACCAATTGTAATTTATTTTTACAAATTATCAATAACTAACACAACACCAGACGTTTGGGATTTGCTGGACTTGATTAAAAAAATCTACTTAGTTTATCCAGTAATAATCCTATTCGGAGGCATAATTTGGTATTATTTAGCTGTCCAGAGAAGAGAAGTTACATCTGGTGGAATACCATGAAAAGGGCAGTTTTGTTTATTTTATTACTTAGCATTGTGGGGGTTGTTTGGGCTAATGAATATCCATATTGGATAGAAGATTTAGGGGATGGGCATTACAATATTTGGACAAAAGTAAACGTAAGTGCAAATTCTGAAAAAGTGATTTATATAACTAAAACAGAGGGGTATAAGCCAGATGGAGATAAAGTTTTCGAATTCTTTGATGATTTTGAAGGAACGAGTTTAGACACAAATAAATGGCAAGAATATGGAAGTAGTGTATCGCTAAATAACGGATTATGTAGTATAACTGATGATGCTATCGGGCATTATATTGACGATATCAGGAATAAAACAATAACAGCAAAAATAACAGAATATTCAAGTGGAGGATATGGTGGTTTTGGAATTTATGAAACATTTAGTATGCACGAAGATGTAGCACACGAAAAAGGGTTTTGTTTCAGATTTGATACTACTAATACTTTATCGGTTTTGGACTGGAATATTGGTTCTGACCCATCATCAAGAGATAGTAAGTTATTAACTAAATCAATACCCGCACTTTTTACTTTCAAAATTAATGATGCAAACATAGAATGGGTTTATAACGATGAATTGTTATGGACTAAACAACTTCCAATTACTAAGGCCTATCTAAAATTTGTCGCAAGTCACGGAAACAATATGAAAATTGACTATGTTTTTGTTAGAAAATATGCGGATATAGAACCAACAACTACAATATCAAAAATTAACAACAATCTATACAAAATGACAATCCACAATCCAAATAACTATCCATTAAAAGATTTTCAAGTGAAAATAGATGGAACTGGCATTGTAGAGAGCAAAACAGACAGCTTACTAATAACTGACACTTTATCAAATGAAAATATAGCGATAGACATTTTAAACGCAAGTAATGAAACTGGATTCGTAGAATTAAAAATTTACAATTATACGAAGACATCATACTTCATAATCGACTGGGATGATGGTACAACTGACAATATTACAGCTTTGGAGAATGAAACAACAGTAAATCACACTTATGATTTATTGCATTTGATAAAATCTCCAATAAAAATTAAAATCACTGGATATGATGATTTTGGAAATATGACTTCAGCAAAAACAGTTGAACTAAATTTAATCTACCCATTGGAAAAATTCATCGAAAATTCAGTTGTGTATTATGAAATAAGAATAGCAAACCCATACAATGAGAACATAACAAACTATGACTTGGATTTAAAACTAACGGCAGATAATTTTGATTTTTGGGACACTAATTTAAAACCTTTGGGGACTAACATCTATTTCAGAGATGAAAATCAATATTTAACACACTACATGTCTTATTTCAGCCAGGCAGAAGCAAAAGCTGAAATACACGTTAATATTCCTCTCATTCCAGCAAATTCTTATAAAACAATCTATTTAGCATTTGCAGATAATGATGTGCCTCAATACACGTTCACAGGAGACAACAGAACTCTATTATACATTGTAATCCCACATAAGCAGGGAACCCAATTATCTAATTCAGTGAATAATGACAGTTTAATTTTCAAATCTGCTGACATTGCAAGCTTTAAAAACATAACAGTGCTGTTTGTTGATGAAAATAGCTTAATTTCAGGATGCACAAAATCTGGCGTAATACAGTTTGTAGATGACTTAGGGCACAAGGTTGTTTATACCTTCAAATATCCAAGTTTGGCTATTGTTAGAGTTTCAAATCTAACGCAGAACGGAACAATTATCGTAACAACAAATGACGGTATTGTTAGAAGAGTTAGGTATTCAGACGCTCCGGGCTTTGCTAATGTGATTTTAATTCCAAATTATGGAGTTGCCCCGCTCTATGTGAGAGGTTCGGGGCATGTTGTAGTTAAAACAGGAGGATTTGTAGTTACTGAGGAAGAAGCTCCTTGCACAATTCCACTTGCAATTGGACAAACATACGATGTCTATATTGATGGAAATCTTGTAAAATCATTTACAATGACCGAACCAACAACAATAACGGCTATCCCAACTCCAACATCAAATAACATCATTACTTACAACGAAATAAAAAGAATTGACAATAAGACAGTCCAGCACACAATAATAACTTCTGTAGATGCAGAGCTCATAATAAAAAACGGAACTGAGGTTGTAAATGAATATGAACTGCCAGCAAATGAAAAAGTAACAATTACAGCAAAAGTTGGGGAAAAATACGAAATTTACGTAGATGACACATTGGTAAAATCTGGAATTTACAAAAATAGGGACTTAGGGCTTTTAATTACTCTAAAAGATTGGATGTCTGAAAAATGGTATATGATATTTGCAACAATCTTAGTTCTCTTCACGTTATGGGCAGGAACTTGGATTTCAGCACATGTAGCAGTTATGTTAGCAACATTTGAGATTCTCCTATTCATCTACATAGATGTCTTCAAATTCGACCCAATTACAAAGACGATATTGCTTATATTGGGAGTGCTGATGTTTGCAATAATGTGGATGAAAAGGTGAATTCTATGAATTATACAAAATATTTAGTTGCTTTAATAATTTTCAATTTCTGCATGGCAGTAGTTGCCAACATTGATTATTTTTCAGAGATTACTCCAAATCCTGATTTATCTTTAGTCGAAAGCAATACGAAATCAGCAGAGCAAGGAGCTATGTCAATATTTGACACTGCAACATTCTTAATTGATGTAGTAATTTTAGCATTAAAAATAACAGTTTTAGCTCCTTACTATACAGGAAAAACTCTGGAAATGTTCGGGCTACATCCATTGATTTGTTGGATGATAACAGGAATTAACTATTTAGTTTATGTCATGTGGATTATTGACATCAAAAGAGGAAAACCATTCTTCTGAGGGATACTATGGTAACAGCCCCTCCATTCAACTATACTGCCCCCCAACCCAATTTAGATTACTCCACACTCACAAACAACATCCAGCCAGACAACATCTCATCCATTATGAACATTCCTGTAAGTTTTATGAAGTATAGTGTTGGGGACGCTTGGCCCTTGATAGTGTATATTGGTATTGTAATGACATCAATGATTAAACTCAAACATCCCACTATGGTTGCCTTTACTTCTTTCTTTGTCTCTACCGTGTTCGCCACTTTACTACCAAAAGATGACTGGTGCAAATATGCAATGATGATAATAAGCGTTGGGAGTTTAGCAGCTGCAATATACACATTAGTAAAACTATAATATGGTGAGAATATGACACTTGTTCCCATTGCAATGGTGTCATTCTACACACATGAAGGACCGGGGACAGGAGGAAGTGCAACTGACAATGTATATGTAACATACTTAAATGAAAATGGACAACTTACAACACTCGACACCTCATCTGCTTCATTCATATCCTACTCAAGCCATGTAAAATTCCATGCTCACCCTACTGGCGATGATTTTGACCCATGGGAGGACGATATTTTAGAATATGAAGTTAGATTCTCCCCAATGTTTCAAAGCTTGTGTGGGCAGGGTTTTAGAGGGTCAGTGCATTTAGGAAACAACACCCCAGATGCAGTATTGGAATATGATTTGAACCTTCTACTTCCAGCGATTAGTAAAGCAAGCAACAATCCAAGTTTAAACAATGAAGAAATAAACAAAGAGATAATTGACAATGCAGAGTATATGCCAAGTGGAGGATTTTTTGAAAATATGTTCATCAATTTAATGATAGACTATCAGAAATATATGCTAATGAGACAACAAGCATTCAGTAACAACGGAGCATTTGGATGGCTAACACCACAAAACCTGTATTTAGGTCCACAATACTATGGAGAAAAAATAGGAGAAGAAATAGGAGGATATTGGGGAGGCAAGGCAGGGAGATTCTTTGGAGATTTAATTGGATTAGTTGGAGGAGGTGTAGTAGGATTAATAGAAGGAGTAGGATTCTCAATAGGGTATGCAGCTGCAACAGGAGACATCTTAGCACCATTGTATGAAGGTTACAATCTTGGGAAATCATTTTTATCCCCAATCATTGAAGCACCATCAATGGCATACATGATTGGAGAAAAAACAATAAACTCAGTCATGTCAGGAAAAAATCAATTCACAGATGAGGATATAAACAAAATAATTGACTGGGGAACTGCTTTCGGATTAACAGTGATTCCTACTGCAAAAGCTTCTGGTGTTAGGGTCAGAGACATTTCAATAGCAAGATATGATAGCCTTGGAGCTAATCCAAAAATATCAAAAGTCAAGTATGGATATGCATTATACTTTAGAGATAAGCCAATTATTGGAATCTCACAAGGGAAAATAGTTACTGATGGAGTTCCAGCTCCTAAAAATGTATTAGAGCCAGGAAAAGCTTATGTTGCAATTGATAAGTATCAAATACCGCACTTTAAGAAAACTTTAGAAAGCTTAGGTATAGACACTACAAGAGTGGATTCTGGGTTAAATATTGCCAATACGGTATATCAACACGGTGAGGGGATTTTCAAGCCAAAAACATACGAAATATATTCTGAAAACATTCCAGAACCTGCAAAACCGGCAGTAATTAATGCAATGAAAAGATATGTAAAAGAAGGGCATGGTGAAATAGAAGTATATGGTTCAAACGTTCAAAAAATGCAAATTGGAGACTATCAAACAAGACCTGTTAAAGATATTGAAATTGCTGTGAATGACCCAAAAACTTTTGTCAGAATTCTTGATGAAGAGCTTCAAAAACATGGAATTAGAGATTATATCATTGGAAATCCTGAAAGTGAATGTCCAAAAGTTTATTTTGGAGGTTTAAAAGGAATTGAAATATTTAAACATGATACAACAATTATGGGTAGATTAAAAGATGCATTAAAGAGAAGTAATTTTGAAGCAGACATTGATTATGGGTTCAAATCATTAAAACCAGAAAAAATCGGAGAGTTTAACGCCATGCCACTTCCAGAACAGACTACAAGAAAATTCGGTGGAGGACATGTATTAAGGCAAACTGAAAATGGCAGCTGGGAAATCCTCCCAAAACATGAAGGTAGATACAAAGATATAACTGACTTTGTAGATATTGCAGTTGCATATTACAATGAAAAGGGTATTATTTCAGCTTCTGACATCATCAATTATGTAAAATCCACACCAGACTACATTGCTGAAAAAGTGACAAGCCCAACATTCCATTATATTAGACAATATGGAAGAATTCCAACACTTGAAGAAATAAAATCATTCACTCAAAATAAAATGAAAATTAATGATGTAGGTTTAAATTCTGCAAAAACATTCTCAGATGTTACAAAAATCGTTGAAAATAACATAATGAGGAATGATAAAATTATTAAAAATGTAGAAGGCTTTAATGATATTACATTTAGAAATGACAGAGAATTTTTATTCAGAATCACAAAAGAAGACGTTTCAACAAGCTTAAAAATCAGAAATAAAATAAAAGATTTCATGGAATATCCATCGTTAGCTATTGAATATTCTCCATCAATGGCTCTATCTTCGATATCCATATCAATACCAAAAATTAGGACAAACATTAACATAAGCCCTTCAATAAATAAAAACAATGATAAAAACAAAAACAATACTTTCTCAACATCTTTATCAACTACAACATCAACAAAGACATCAACCTCAATATCTACAAGTATTTCTATCCCTCCAAGCATACCACCATCAACACCACCATCGTTTCCTCCATCCCCACCAATAAAACCTCCAAGTCAGCCCCCCTCTCAACCACCTTCTCCTCCTTCCCAGCCTCCTTCTCCTCCAAGTCAGCCACCTTCACCTCCTTTAGTTCCTCCAAGTATTTCAATACCCCCTTCCATACCACCATCGTTTCCTCCCTCTCCTCCAATTGACATTCCATCACTAAAAGATAATAAAGATAAGAAGAAAAAAGAATTTAAGATTCCAAAACTACCAATTCACATCAAAAAGCCAGATGTAAAAAAGAATAAAAGAACATGGTTTTTAAGGGATTTATTAAACCCAAATAAAGCATTCAAGGATATGGAGGAAACAGTTGCAAAGAGTATTAAAAACATTAATATAAATATAAAAATATAAGTGAGAATATGCTCTCTTTTATTAAAAAACTCTTTTCTTTTTTATTTGGTGAGAAGAGAGAAAATTACAATTACATCATAGAAATCAGACCCACTTTTGAAAAACGGTTAGGGCATTTAGAAAAAAGTTTTAATTTTTAAATGGTGAATAATGGGTAATCATTGGAGGATATATATTAGATTATATCTACAAAATAATTTCAAAATAAGCTTTTTATAAACAAATACATTTTAATTAATGCAATAAATATAATTGCCAATACTACCCCTAATAGAAGAATACCTACCCAGAATAGGAAACCTCCAATAATTGGCAATCCAAACCATTCAAATATTCCCTTTAATACTTTATGCCTCTTAAAGAAATAATCCGACTTACTTGCACTACCAAATTTTTGAGAAGCATAAATCTTATACTGCTTATATTTTTTACTCCACTTTAACGCCACACCAACACCAATATGC
>Ga0256836_1001003_pt1 | contig 13327 bp, 15 predicted proteins | sample 4561380metaG_FD_185974 | JGI IMG/M metagenome (GOLD analysis project Ga0256836, IMG submission 185974) | Hydrothermal vent microbial communities from Guaymas Basin, Mexico - 4561-380 | ecosystem: Environmental > Aquatic > Marine > Hydrothermal vents | place: Mexico: Guaymas Basin | collected...
ACGAAATACTTTATCTCCGTCACGCAATGCTTTTCTAAGCATATTAGCTACAAAAATAAGTATTTTGTCTCCGGCAATATGTCCATATTTGTCATTTATTTGTTTAAAATCATCAATATCTAAAAGAAGTACATGCAGTTCATGTTTTAATTCTTTTTTATCACATATGTTGTTAAGATAGGTATCAAGTGCCCGTCTGTTAAATATTTTAGTAAGAGCATCTAAATTTGAGCTGCTTTCAAGCTCTTTTACCTGTGTTGTAAGGTCTGAGATAACTTGGTTTGCACGTTTTACTTCTTGTGACATATGATTTTGAATTTCTTCAATCTTTGTTTTAATTGAAGACATATCAATAAACTCTTTTTCATTGGTTTGAATAACTTTTTCTTGAGCCTGTGTCAATTCTTTAAATTTATCATTAGTTTCTTTATATGATGAAAGTGTCTCTTTTGCAATCTCTTTATAAGTATTGCTAAAAGCTAATTTTGCATGTTCCACAGAGTCTATATCATCATCTTTAATGTTTTGAATGGTTTTTACGGCATCTTGCAAATAGGTAATAACCTGTTCTTTATTTGGTTCTTTTTGAGAATCAATATTGTCCAACAAATCTTCGTGCATTTGGGTTACTAATGATTTTAGGTCATCTTTTTTCATGAATCTCCAGATAAAAAATATATTTGCAATTATACTAATTTAAGCATAAAAAAAGCTTTTCTCATAGCTATTTTAGCTATATTTGGCTAAAATTGCAAAAATAATATTATATAAGGTCTAATTAATGAGTACTTGGAGCCCGTCAAGCTGGAGAGAAAAACCAATATTGCAACAACCGACATATCCTGATAAAACAAAACTAGAAGCGGTTTTAAAGGAATTGAAAAATTATCCACCGCTTGTATTTGCAGGCGAAGCACGTTCACTAAAAGAACAACTCGCAAATGTATCACAGGGGAAGGCTTTTTTACTTCAAGGTGGAGATTGTGCCGAGAGTTTTAGTGAATTTCATGCTGATAATATTCGTGATACTTTCAAGGCATTAATGCAGATGGCAGTTGTAATGACATATGCCGGTGGACTTCCTGTAGTAAAAGTAGGTCGTCTTGGTGGTCAGTTTGCAAAGCCGCGTTCCTCTAACACGGAAACATTGGGAGATATCACACTTGATTCCTATCGTGGTGACATCATTAACGGTATAGATTTTGATGAAAAGTCTCGTACACCGGACCCTGAGCGTATGATTAAAGCATATAATCAGGCAACAGCTACGCAAAATTTACTTCGTGCTTTTGCATCGGGTGGACTTGCTGATCTGCATCAGGTAAGTAAATGGAATCTTGATTTTGCGCATAAAAGTGAAGTAGGTGAAAAATACGAAGCATTGGCAGAAGATATAGAAAAATCTTTAAAATTTATGGAAGCCTGCGGCGTTACGTCTAAAACATACAGAACATTGCGTGAGACTGACTTTTTTACTTCGCATGAAGCGCTTCTTTTACCGTATGAAGAAGCATTTACAAGAAAAGATTCCATTACCGGTGACTGGTATAATACAGCAGCACATATGGTATGGATAGGTGATAGAACTCGTCAACTTGACGGTGCGCATGTTGAGTACATGAAAGGTATTAAAAACCCTATCGGTATAAAAGCCGGTCCTACTATGGACCCTGATGACTTGGTAAGATTAGCTAAAGCAGTAAATCCTGAAAATGAAGCAGGGCGTTTAAATATCATAGTAAGAATGGGTGCGAACAAAGTAGGCGAGCATATGCCTGCATTGATTCGCGCAGTTGAAAGAGAAGGTTTACATGTAGTTTGGTCATGTGACCCTATGCATGGCAATACCATCAAATCATCAAACAACTATAAAACGCGTCCGGTTGATGACATTTTAACTGAGATGAAACAGTTCTTTCAGGTGCACAAAGCCGAGGGTACATTTGCCGGCGGTGTTCACTTGGAGATGACGGGTAAAAATGTAACGGAGTGTATCGGCGGTTCATTTACTGTAACAGAAGAAGATTTAAGCTCTCGTTACCACACGCATTGTGATCCACGTCTCAATGCAGACCAGTCGTTGGAGTTGGCATTTTTAATAGCAGACTCCCTAAAAGACGCAAATAAATAGGTGTCTTTTTCGGAAGCGATGCTTTAGCTTCGCCTTTTAGGCTTTTAAGTAAATTAGCCTTGTTTTAGATAATTTATTATCTCACCTGAAAAATATTTTCTTTTTGTACGGCATGAAACTCCGCTCCGTAGCAGAGTCTTTGCTGTATACCTCCACGCGCTGTTAAATCGACAATTATTCCCAGATTTTTTGTTTGTATACTTGTTGCAATAGTCTCATATATTTCATAGGCAATATCTTCGGCATTGAATTTTTTGTCTCTGAGCGAAGTTAAATACTTTTTAAAATCACGCAGGTCAAATGTTTCACCGAGTGAAGTAAAATTAATGTAAACAGTACCTCTGTAAGGCTGACCGCTTTGTGCAAGAAATAGCAGTTCGCGAGACATATATTGTATAGTTGTGTTTTCTTTTACATGTAAAGATGTTAGTTGCATATTATCCTATTCTTTGCGGATTAAGGTTTCTGTTGAAAAATCTATGTTTTTCTAACTCTTTGTATTTAGCTTCATCTTTTGCATAGCTAAACGTCGGGTGTATGCTGATATTACCCCGAGGATAAAAGAGACCGATAACTTCAAGATATTTTGGCTGCATGAGTGCAACTAAATCTTTACCTATTTTATTGACGACATCTTCATGAAACTCACCGCTGTTTATAAAGCTAAAAAGATAGAGCTTGAGTGATTTGCTCTCAACCATTTTCACATCAGGAATGTAGTTAATAATGAGCGTGCCAAAATCGGGCTGATTTGTTTTAGGGCAAAGTGAAGTAAATTCGTCTGCATTGAGTGTAACCCAATAATCCATCTCGGGATGGACATTTTCAAAGGTTTCTAAAAGTTCGGGTGCATATTCATATTTATACTCTGTATGTCCTGCTCCAAGCTGGGCTACCTCTTGGGCTCGTTTTGCTTTATATGCTTTTTCATCCATTGTTTATCTCTTCTTCTTTTTCTTGAATCGTTAAAAGTTCTTCAACTTTTTCTTCATACAATTCCTCTATTTCAGCTAGTTCCTTGGCAAGTTTGCTTAGTCCTATCTCTTCATAGCATTTTGGATCTGACAAGCAGTTGTTCTTTTCATCTATTTTTGCTTCAAGTTCTTCTATCTCGGTTGGAAGTTTTTCTAAGGCTATTTTTTCTTTAAAAGTGAGTTTTAATGTTTTTGGCTTTTGTGTTACATGTAACTTGGGTTTTTCTTCTTTGGTTGCCTCTTTTTCCATATTGTGAAGCTCCTGGACTTCTTTTTCAATTTCTAAATACTCAGAATATTGTTGGTGTGACTCTTCTATAGTTTTATCAGGTTTGAAAATAAAGAGTTTTTTCGCAATTTTATCTACAAAGTATCTGTCATGTGAGACAATTATGACAGCACCGCTAAAGTTTGTCAACTGTTCTTCCAAAATATTGATAGTTGGAATATCCAAATCATTTGTCGGTTCATCCAAAATGAGGATGTCGACATCTTGTGTAAAAAGCAGGGCAAGGGCAACACGATTTTTTTCACCGCCGCTGAGAACGCCTATCTTTTTATCTAAAAATTCACGAGGAAAAAGAAAGTTTTTAAGGTATCCATATACATGTAAGTCACTGCCACGAACATTTACTCTGTCTCCACCATGCGGACAAAAAGTCTCTATAAGATTTTTGTCATCATCAAGCATCTCCCTGTGCTGATCAAAATAACCAACCTTAAATTCTCCGCGTTTTATCTTTCCGCTTGTTGGTTCTATGCGTCCGAGCAGAGCTTTTAAGAGTGTTGATTTGCCACTGCCGTTTGGTCCGACGATAGCGATAACGTCTTTTTGCAGTATACGCGTTGAAAAATTATGCAGCAGTTCTTTGTCCCCGAGTTTGAGTTCCAAATCTTCCACTTCAAAGAGCATTTTTTGTTTATTTACGCTTTTGTCACGATTAAAGTGTTTTGCCTCGCGTTGCAGTTCAACAGACATTTTACGAATTTTTGCAGGGTTTGTTTTTGCATCTTCTCGTAGTTGCATCAAACGCTCTTTGCGTCCTTCATTGCGTTTAAGTCTTGCACGCACACCTCTGGCAAACCATTCATTTTCTCTTTTTAAAATGCCAAGGAGGTTGTCATGCTGTTTTTGCAAGGTTCTGAGATACTCCTCTTTTTGTGTGAGGTAATCATTGTATCCGCCTTTGTACTCACGAAGTGCGCAGTCTTCTACTTCTACTGATTTTGTAGCAATACGGTCGATGAAATAACGGTCGTGGGAGATAAAAACAAGTGTGAACTTCTCTTTAAGGATCAGCTCTTCTAAAAATTCAACCATATAAACATCCAAATGATTGGTAGGTTCATCAAGCAGAAGTACGTCAGGTTTTTGCAGTAAAAGTGAAGCAAGTGCCACACGACGCTGTTCACCCCCGCTTAAAAGCATAACAGGTTTGTCTTCATAGGCTTTGAGTTGAAAATGTTGAATAATACGCTCTATTTTGTCATCTAAATTCCATGCATTGTGGTGTTCAATGTATCGTGAGAGTTTTTCATGCTCATCTAAAAGCACTTTATTATCAAAATCTTCAGCGAGAAGTAAAGAGAGTTTATTATATTTTTCTTTTGCTGCAGTAAGCTCTTTGAGTCCGGCTTCTACGGCTTGGCGGACACTGTGTCCTTCTTCAAATTCAGGACGCTGATCGAGCATTTTTACTTCTAAGTCATTTTTTATGATACGTCTTCCGCCGTCAGGGGTAAGTGTGCCGTTGACAATTTTCATTAAAGTAGATTTTCCACTGCCATTTTTTCCGATAATAACAATACGCTCACCCTCATCGACATGAAAGTCAACTTCTGTGAGAATTTTTTGTGCTGAATAGTGTTTGCTAATTTTTTGTAGGTCTATTAATGCCATAAATATTTACTTTTTTTAGTTTTTCTAATCATAACATTTAAGCGGTTAAAAGGTGCTTTTTTATAAAAAGATGGATTCCAAAAGCAAGACTCCCTACAATAAAACCGATGAAGAGTTCTCCGAGTAAACTTGGCAAAAAATGTAGGTATTCATGGAGTTGCGGAAGGTTATGCATAAAGATTCCTCCTGCTACCAAGAGCATTGCCAAGGTTCCTATGACAGTGAGAGCGCGGATTACTTTTGGTAGAGAGACTACGAGGCTTCTGCCTATTTTGTGCAAGAGTGATTTTTCATTTTTGGCACGCCCTATAAGTGAAAAACCAAAGTCATCCATACGCACAAGCAGAGCAACAAGACCATACACACCGATAGTTGCCAAGATGGCAACGACTGTTACGGCGATGATCTGAATAAACAGAGGTTGCGAAAGAACCGTTCCCAGTGCAATGATGATAATCTCTATGGAGAGTATGAAGTCTGTGGTTATGGCAGAGTTGATTTTCTCTTTTTCTATTTTGAGTATTTCTTCTTCTGAGAGTTCTTGTAGTTCGCTGACATGCTTTTTATGATGAGGATAAAAGTATTCATAAATTTTTTCTACACCTTCATAAGAGAGGTAAACTCCTCCAAGCATAAGTATGGGAACAATGAGCCATGAAGCATAGGCAGAGAGCAAAAAAGCGATGGGCAAAATGATGAGTTTGTTTCTAAACGAGCCTTTTGTGATGGCCCAAAGCAGAGGAAGTTCACGAGATGCTGCAAAGCCTGAAGCCTTTTGGGCATTTACAGCTAAATCATCGCCTAAAATTGCAGTAGTTTTCTTCGCAGCTATCTTGCTTACTACGGCAGCATCATCCAAAAGTGTTGCTATGTCATCAAAAAGAGCAAAAAATCCACCTGTCATTGTATAAAATCCTGTTGTAATATTTTATTTATAGTAGCATAAAATGAGAAATAATCTTTTTGTAGCTATAATGCTTCCATAATTTAAAGGAGCGGCTTTATGATTAAAATATTATTGTTCTTTGCACTGCTGACATCATCACTGCAGAGTATAGAAATGGGTAAGAGCGGAGGGTGCACACTTACACAGAGTAATAGAGTCAAGATCGGGTATAACAACACGGCAGTAAAAGAGTTTACATACACACCAAAAGCTTTAAGCGGTGGAAATTTCAGGCAGTTGTTTGTCGGGGCAACATTACATGTAACTCTGCCAAATACGCATGAAAAGCTTTTTGTACATGTACTTGACTACAAACCAAACAAACGCATAAAAGGAAAGCCAAAAACCGGTAAATTTATTACACAATTCACATATAAGGGCAAGAAAAAAATTATTATTATGAATTATATATTTAATAGGGGAGTGATGAAAGTATATGCTCAACTAGACAAAGCAACCTTAAAAGAGATGAGCAAAGAAAACAAGATGAAAATATGGTTTGAAACAGACATCAAATACTCTTTGTGTCATGTGAAATAGGTATTTTACCTAATTTGTATTCCTATTTTTGATATCATAGTAGATTAAAATGAAATGAGAATGAATTCATCTTTCATTTATAATTAATGTTAATATGCTATTATAGAAAATAAGGAATGTATTATGTCAGATATTTTAGAATATATAAAAAGTAATAAAGCCGAATTATTTGAAACTATATTGAATGAGATATCTGAATATAAATACAGAAATGCACGTTATGATGTAGAATTTTCTATAGTAGCTGTTTATTGTGAAAATACATTTGCTGTGGATGTTGAATTACTAAAAAAGAAGTTGAGACAAACTGACAGATTAATATATTTAAATGATCATTTATGTTGTATCATACTTGATGGAATATCTGCAGAGTTGTGTGCAAAAGCTGCTGAAAATGTAAATTATCACCTTTTACAGATAAATGCCAATAATAAATACTACCTCAGTGCTGCCGATTCACAAAATTATAATCCAAAATATATAAATATGATTCAAAGTTTATTAGACAGATTAGAATATGCTATTGAAAATAATTTACAAAATATTGTCATATATCAAGATTATGTTATTTAAATTATAATACTATACAAACTCATTTAAAGGATTTTATTTGGGTTTATTTATACATATTCATCTTATTGCTGCTATTGCCTGGATAGGCGGTTCTATATTTATGTTTGTTTTAGGTGTTACACTGCTTGATAAAGAGAAACAAAAGCAGGTTTATCCTCATATCGGGCCTATTTTTGGCTATTTTGAATTAGTTTCTATTGTTATATTATTATTGACAGGTACTGTGATGATTGTTGATAATGGACTCTACCATATGCTTTTAACGCATGATGACAATATTATAGTACAAGCACTCAGAAAGAAATTATTTATTGTAGCTATTATTGTTGTTGCAACTATTATTCATTTTTTTATAGCATTTCGTACAAATGGTAAAGAGAGAACAAAAATACAAAACATTATATCGCGCGGATCTTCTTTACTTATATTCTTTTTAAATCTTTTTGTTCTGCATTATGCGATTATGATTCGTGCAATGCTTTAATTTTACTCGTCATTTTTTGGACATATCTCTTTTGCTGTAAACCATTTTGCTATACCTTCATCATTATAATGATATTCTCTTTGAGACGGAGGTATAACGCTGTTTCTCATTTTAGCTCTTACAATACCAACAACTACAAACATTATAAGTAAAGTTGCTCCTGCTATAAAATAATCATACAAATACCACGCTGTTAAAGCAGTTATAAGAGGAGTAAACTGTAATAAAAATTTTATTAACATTGCAATGAGTTGACACTTTTTTGTATGCAAAACAGGCGTAGGTTCTATTAAATCTATATAATTATTTTTCATTCAAACATTATATCAAAAATAAAAAAAGAACAAACTTGAGTTAAATTGACTAAAGAATATTGATAAAACTTGCAACTATTAACTTTTTTTGGTAAAATACTGTCAAATTTCAAAAAAAGGATTACTATTATGGCTAAACATCAATTTCAAACAGAAGCAAATCAAATTTTACAACTAATGATTCATTCACTCTATTCAAACAAGGAGATTTTTCTTCGTGAATTGATTTCAAATGCATCGGATGCACTTGATAAACTCAATATGTTGGTTTTAACAAATGAAGAGTATAAGGGCGTAAAATTTGATCCTAGAATCGACATAAAAAGAGATAAAGAGAATAAATTACTGACTATATCTGATACCGGAATAGGTATGAACGAAGTAGATTTAATGAACAATCTTGGAACAATTGCAAAATCAGGGACAAAAGCATTTTTAGAAAATATGACAGGCGACCAAAAAGTTGATTCTCATCTAATCGGTCAATTTGGAGTAGGTTTTTATGCTGCATTTATGGTGGCTGATACAGTTGAGGTTATCACGAAAAAAGCAGGTGAAGAGCAGGCATATAAATGGATAAGTACGGGCAACGGCGAATTTGAAATACAAGAGACTACAAAAGAGGGTCATGGAACAGAAATTATTCTGCATTTAAATGAAGGAGAAGAGGAATTTTTAGAAGAGTATCGTATCGAAGCAATTGTGAAAAAATACTCTAATCACATTCCCTTCCCTATTTTTATGGACAAAGAAAAGCATATTCCAGCAGTTACTGACGATGATGGTAAAGAGACAGAGCCTGCACGTACTGAAATAGAAAACGTACAAATCAACTCTGCAAATGCTCTTTGGACAATTTCTAAAAATGAACTGACTGATGATGATTATAAATCATTTTATGAAACATTGGCACATTCAAATGAAGAGCCTCTAAAATGGATGCATCATAAAGCAGAGGGTGCTATTGAATATACAACACTCTTTTATATTCCAAGTAAAGCACCGATGGATATCTTCAGAGTAGATTATCAACCTGGTGTAAAACTTTATATAAATCGTGTGTTTATTACAGATGATGACAAAGATTTAATGCCTACATACTTACGTTTTTTACGTGGTGTAATTGATTCTAAAGATTTACCGTTAAATGTTTCTCGTGAAATCTTACAATCAAATCCTGTAATGGCAAAAATTAAAAATGCTTCGGTTAAAAAGGTGCTTTCTGAACTTGCAAAAATGATGAAAAAAGAACCTGAAAAATATGATACATTCTATACAGAATTTGGGAATGTTCTAAAAGAAGGGCTCTATAATGATTTTGCAAATAGAGAGAAAATTTTAGAATTGTTAAAATTCCATACTTTAAATTCTGATGAAATGACAACTATAGAAGAGTTTGTCAAAAATATTAATGAAGACAAGGTAAATGGCGAAGCCAGAGAGGGTGATCTGGATCAGAAGAAAGAAATTTACTATCTAGCAAGTAAAGGTTCTATAGATATGCTTAAACATTCTCCTGTTCTAGAGAAATTTAAAGCACGCGGTATAGATGTATTGCTTTTAAACGAAGAAGTAGATACTATCATCTTCCCAATGGTTACAGAGTACAAAGAGTACAAGCTTATACCGGCAACAGATGCAAAATTTGAGGAGAGCGAAGAAGATAAAAAAGCAAAAGAAGAGTTAACAAAAGAGTATGAAGGACTTGCAAAAGAGTTTAAAGAAACTCTAGGTGAATCGGTCAAAGAAGTTGAAGTGACAACTGAACTTACTGAATCTCCTGTGGCACTTAAAATAGACAAAGAAGATCCTTCTTATATGATGGCACAGATGATGAAACAAATGGGACAGGGTGGTGATGTGCCGGAGCCAGCACCAATTTTACAAATCAACCCTAAACATGAATTGATTGAAAAGTTAAAAAATTCAAGTGATCAAAACCTAATTGAAGATGCCGCACATGTATTATTTGACCAGGCAAAGCTTTTTGACGGCAGAGAACTTGATGATACAGCAGACTTTGCAATGAGACTCAATAGAATCATTACAAAAGCGGTATAACTTTTTTGAATGAGTGTAATTGTAGCACTCATTCAAACTCTCTCCTATTATTTCTCATTTTCTAGTTACTTAACACAAAAATATGATATCTTATGTTTATGTTGAAAAAATTGAAATTCTTTATGAAATCATCAAATGATCAATCTGTTACGCAAATGTTACATGATGCAAAAAAAATATGTGCTGTATTGGCAACAGGTATATTGAGTAATTTAAAAATACAGAATTACAAGTATGATATCTCAATTGCTGTACGTGAATTAGGATTAGATAAAGAACTAGTAACTCAACTAGTTGATGATTATGTAGCACAAGTTATTAAAGCGGTTGTTCAATTTGAAGATTACTTGAGTACACTTCAAAATTCACAAGACAATCATAATGATTTAGATTATACTGCATTTCGGGAATTGGCACATAAAAATCTAGGTGTTGCAAGAAATCTACGTATAAAAGATGCAGAAATATTACTGTATGAATTGATGAAAAAAGATGATTTGGATTATCTGCTTGCCTGCTTAGAGGCTTTAAAGGTTTGTGCTATTAAGTTAAGCCCAAAATGCGCTTATGATACTCTTAAACTCATTGAAGTGAAAAGTGCTTTGTAAAACGCTTATCTATTTTTTAAAGATTGGGAAACTTGTTCAAGTTTTCCTTTTGCTTTCATGGATACTTTTGCTTCTTTTTTATGTATAGGAAGAGAAAATGCCAAAAGTATAAAAATAAATGAGAAGACAATTGCACTTAAAATACTAAGAACCAGTTTGAGTTTAAAATCTTTCACATTTTTCCTTTAAGAATTTTCTTTTTGCTCATTTGTCATATAAATCCAAAATTCTTTATGGCTGTAACCCTTGTTAAGAAAAAAGAGTTGTAAAATTGCTACTCTGTAGAGCGTTACAAGCATTTTGGCATAAGGAATAAGAAGACTTAATCGTATTAAAAGAGGTTGTTCTTTGTCTCCTTTGGATTCTATCATCTCTTTCATTCCAATATTGTTACTCAAATACATTCCAAACATAATGGAAAATGCAAAATTTAAAATGAGTCCAAAAATTATATATGCTATAAAATTTTGTTCGTACATACCTGCTATCATCTGAAAAAACTTCCTATTTTTTAATTATATATGAGTATTTTATCCAAAAAGTATTAGTGTTTGGTTTAAGTAATAAAATTAAATTACTAAAAAGTAACAATACTTTATTAATTTAAAAATAAACAATCTTTTAAAAACTTTATTTAAACATCTTTATACTATACTAAGCCCACAAATTATGAATAAAGGGTGATTTTATGGAAACTAACCTCGTAATGGAGGGAGTTAAGTTTATGTTTTTAGGAATGGGAACTGTGTTCACGTTCTTAGTTATAATGATAGGCGCAGTGAACCTGATGTCATTCATTATACATAAGTTTTTCCCTGAACCACATGCAGCGGATGATACTGTATCTGGCAGTACACAAAAAGACAATAAAAAAATAGTTGCGGCAATAACTGCTGCAATAGCACATCATAGACAAGGTTAAGGATAATAATGGCTAAGAAATTTATAGATGTAATGGATACAACTTTCAGAGATGGATTCCAATCAGTATTTGGTGGACGCGTATTGATGGAAGACTTTTTTCCGGCAGTTGAAGCCGCAAAAATGGCAGGTATTAACCACTTTGAATTTGGTGGTGGAGCAAGATTTCAATCTTTGTACTTTTATTTAAGAGAAGATGCATTTGAAATGATGGATAGATTCCGTAAAATTGTAGGACCTGAAGCAAACTTGCAGACACTCGCGCGTGGCGTAAATACTGTGATGCTTGATACAGGTTCAAAAGAACTTATAGATTTACATGCAAAAATGTTTAAAAAACACGGAACAACTACGATTCGTAATTTTGATGCATTAAATGATGTGGAAAATTTAAAATATTCTGCTGACAGAATTAAACATCATGGTTTAAAGCATGAAGCTGTTGTTACAATGATGGATTTACCACCGGGATGTCATGGTGCTCATAATGTTGAGTTTTACGAAAAAACACTTCGTGATATTTTAGATAGTGGTCTTCCGTATGACAGCATTTGTTTTAAAGATGCAAGTGGTACGTCTAATCCTCAAAAAGTTTTCGAAACAATTCAAATGGCTAGAAAGCTTTTAGGCGATGATACTCATATTCGTTTACATACACATGAAACTGCAGGTGTTTCTGTTGCTGCTTATATGGCTGCACTTGAAGCAGGTGTTGATGGTATTGATATGGCTGCTGCTCCTGTAAGTGGTGGTACATCGCAACCTGATATTTTAACAATGTTACATGCAACAAAGGGAATGAATTATGACCTTGGTGGACTTGAACTTGGTAAAATTCTTACATATGAGAAAGAGTTGCAATCATGTTTGAGTGATTATTTTATGCCTCCTGAAGCAACAATGGTTTCTCCAATTATTCCATTTTCTCCAATGCCGGGCGGTGCATTGACTGCGAATACACAGATGATGCGCGATAACGGTATAATGGATAAATTTCCAGATGTAATAGCTGCAATGCAAGAAGTAGTAGAAAAAGGTGGTTACGGTACTTCTGTGACACCTGTTTCCCAGTTTTATTTCCAACAGGCACTTAATAATGTAATGCAGGGACCATGGAAAGTAATTGCTCCGGGTTATGGAAAAATGGTACTTGGATATTTTGGAAAAACGCCGGTTGAACCGGATCCTGAGATAGTAAAAATTGCTTCTGAGCAGTTAAAACTTGAGCCAACAACCCAAAAAGCACTTGATTTGGCTGATGCAGATCCTGCAAAATCTTTAGAAAGTTGGATTAACAGACTTAAAGATGAAAATATAGAAATAACAGAAGAAAATATTTTTATAGCTGCAGCATGTCAGGAAAAAGGAATTACATACCTTAAGGGTGAAGGCGAATTAAATGTTCGTAAAATATCAGAAATGAAAAAAGATTGTGAAGAAGGAAGTTCAATGGGTAGCGGAAATTATACAGTAGTTGTAGATGGTCAGAAATTTAGTGTTCAAGTAGCAGAGGGTAATGCAGATATTCAAGTGACGGCAGTAAACGGTGAGAGTGCTGCTTCAGAAACTTCGGCAGCTCCGGCAGCATCAGGAAATGATACAGAAATTAAAGCATTGCTTCCGGGTAATGTTTGGAAAATTGTTGCCAATCCGGGTCAAAGTGTAAATGAAGGTGACGTTATTATGATTCTTGAATCTATGAAAATGGAAATTGATGTAGTAGCACCTCGCGGCGGTGTAGTGAAGTCTATCAACGTAGCTACAAATGATAAAGTTGTAGAAGGTCAAGTCGTAGCAGTCTTAGGATAAATAAATGAAAAATATTGTAATTAAATTACTTGCATCCATGATGCTTTTCGCATTTGCCTTTTCGGC
>Ga0256836_1001005_pt1 | contig 13311 bp, 11 predicted proteins | sample 4561380metaG_FD_185974 | JGI IMG/M metagenome (GOLD analysis project Ga0256836, IMG submission 185974) | Hydrothermal vent microbial communities from Guaymas Basin, Mexico - 4561-380 | ecosystem: Environmental > Aquatic > Marine > Hydrothermal vents | place: Mexico: Guaymas Basin | collected...
AAGATGAATTTAGAACAGTTTTTAGAACTTTTTAATCCTTTACCTGGAAACCACTATCTTCAAGTTACATCTATCATAGATGAAACAACATTCGCTCTCAATGAGCTGATAAAAGGGGTGGAGGGTGAGCTGCGTTTAGCAATCTACTCTGAGAAAGAGTATGAGCTTGCAGCAGAACTCTCCGATGCAAAAGTGCAGTTTATAACAAAGCAAAATACCCCGTTTCGAGCGCTGCCTCGAGATAACGATCTTGTAATTTTCAAAGATATCTTCACACAACACAAAAACCCTGAACTCCTCTTACGCATAGCATATACGACACTTGCCAACACAGCAGATATCATCATCATGCAAGAGAAGGGAACGATGGATGTTGAAGCAACAAAAGAACTTTTAGAAAAGTTTGAGTTTCGTGCTCCGAATTATATTGATGTACTGCCTGAGTATGACCTGGTTATGGCAAAAAAGATGCATATGTGGGGTAATGGACTTTAGTCTTTTTCATTATGTAGTTTAGAAATCATCCTCTTCAAACTCTGCATCAGCTTTTGCATCTTCTAGTCTTTGTAGCTCTTCGTCACTCATCATCAGTACTTTTATCTTTTTACTAAGCATTGTTCTGTCGGGGAGTTTCGTAAAGTAGGCATAGACTCCATAGAACATGATAAACGCAGTAAGTGTGACAATGATTTTTTGTGCCGGTGTAAATCTTTGGATAGGCTCTTTAATTTTCATCTCGCAAACACCACCGGGACAATGTGTGAGTTCCTCTTTTTTAAAGAGACTGAAGATTTTACATCCTAAACAGATGGAAAAGGCTGCTTCAAAAAAGAGCAGTGCCATACAGATAAGACAGACAAGCACTTTAATAGGGTTTGGTTGAAAATCAATGACAAGATAGTAAAACATTGGCCATGCCAAGATAAAACCAAGTGCCCATGCAAAGCGTTTTTGTGTTGCTCCTACATATTCCGGTGTCTGGTTTTGTACAAAAAAGCGCCCAAGTAACAGACTGGGAGCATAACGGGGCTGGATAACTCTCATAGTAAAATCAATCGCAAAAAAGGTGACAAAGTATTTTGAAAATACTGCCGTTCCCAGCATTACACCATTAACAAGTCCTAAAAAAGCACCGACAAAGAGTATTGCCGCAGCTGCTCTTGCTTCTCTTTCATTTAAAACTCTTACTTCATAGCCCGGAACCTTTTCACCGTAAGTAAAAAAATCTTTCATTAATTTCCCTCTTCTGTTTTTTTATGAAAGAGTATAGTAGCATATACTCTGATAATAATTATCCCTCAAATGCATCAAATGCAGTTTTTGCATTTGCCATAACGATGCTACTTTGTGAATGTTTTACAATCCGAACTAGAAATGCTAATTCTTCTTTCGTTATTCCCATTTTCTTCAACATTTTTGTTTGTTCTAAAATACACTCTTCGCTTCCAAGAGCGATTGCTGCTGAGAGTGCAATCATCATAGATGTTTTTGGATCAAATGGATTTTTTTCATCTTGAACACTGAATTTGCTGCTCATTGCCTGTTCTATTAAAAATCTTGGATCTATTGCTTTTGCACTGTTAAGACTTTGCGGAAGTGCTCCCATCTTTTCTATCATCATTGCTTCAACTTGTTCTGGTGTCGGTACATTCATTTTTATTCTCCTGGTATATTAAATTTTGTTTAAAAGATAAGTTATATTTCACTGTTACTCTAGTACTTCTTCTATTTTATTAATCGGATTTGTTCTTTTGTTGTCTCTGTCAAAGATATACGCATACATTGGTATATAGACAAGTGTTAAGAGTGTTCCAATCAGTAAGCCGCCAATAGCTACATCAGCCAAAGGACTGAGTCTCTCTAAGCCGACAGCCTGTTCTAGTGCGATAGGTATCATTCCTGCAATCGTTCCAAACGCAGTCATCATAACAGGTCTAAAACGTACACGTACAGCTTCTTGAGCACTCTCAAACGGTGATTCGCCTTTCTCTCTGTAGGCTTGATAAAAGTCTATCAAGAGTACTGCATTTTTAATGATGATACCAAAGAGTAAAAGTATTCCCAACAAGCTTGGCATACAGCTTGGTTTTCCAAAAAGTAACATCCCCCACGCAGCACCAATAAGTGAAAGTGGAAGTACCAAAATCATAATAAATGCCATACGAACTGACTTGTAAATAGCAATCAGTGTCATAATAAGGATAATAACACCAAGTCCTATCGCTTTTAACATTCGTGCAAAACTATCATGAATCTGTGCAATATCTCCGGATTGCGTTACCACAACACCATCAAGTTTCACATCTTTTAAAGCAGCCTCCGTATCATCTGTAAGATGAGTAACAGGTCTTTTTGCACGGTAACCATTAACATCAATACTGTAAAGCATCTTGTCTCTTTCTATTTTTGCAAAAGTGAGATGGCGCTTTAATGTTGCCAATGCAGAGAGAGGAATCTCACCTGAAGGTGTTACTATAGGTAAAAGTTTTAACGTCTCAATATTTTTAGAGAATTTACCTTTTAGGTAGAGTCTTACAAATTGTGTGTTCATTGACTCAAGATTTGCATTAAGACCTATTATCTCTCCTTTGATAGGGAGTTGCATAGCAATCTGATAAGGAGTTACTCCATAGCTTAAGGCTTTGTTCTCATCAATATTAAGCTCAACTTCCATAAAGTCTTTGTCCCAACTTGTTGAGACAGAAGTCAGTCCATGTACGCTTTGAACAGCTTTGCTAACTCTTTGTGCATCATTAGCCAAGCCATCAACAAATGGAGAACTGAGACGCACATCAACTGTCGCTTTGATACTTGAGAGTGCGGTCGCACCAAAATCAAATACATCATTGCGTTTAATTCCTTCAAGGTGAGAAATTTTATCTCGTATGATATCTTCAAGCTGCCACATAGTTTGCTTTCTTTCAAAACGGTTTACTGCGTTTATTGTGATTGTTGCTTCAGATGGCAGGTTCCCGCTGCCCAGACTAAGTACACCCGGTTCCGTACCAAAGGCAACAGAACTCATTTTAAACCATGGTTGTTGTTTCAGCCATGCAAGCAGAGGTTGGAGCTTTTTTTCAGCACTATCAACTGTTTCATTGGAACTAAATGCAATTTGCGCTTTGATGATTCCTGTATCCATCGGAGGCATTGCATCTTTACCGATTGTCGGCATAATGTTTTTCATACTCAATATTAAAACAGCAATAACACCCATAGTAAGCATCATTCTTCGTAAAAAATAGAACTTTCCGTTTGAAAATTTGATAATGCCTACATATGGCGAAACCAAACGACCGATTGTATTTTGGTAAAACCACTCAAAATATCCCTCTATTTTGGTTTTGCCTACACCATTTTTATAGAGTTGCTTTGAGAGTAAAGGAATAAAAGTAATAGATAAGAACCAACTTACGATAAGGGCTATAATAAGTGTCTCAATCAAAGGTTTGAAGATTTTTTCCGGGAATCCACCTACGAACATAAGTGGAAACAAGATCGCAATAGTTGCAATAGTTCCTGCAAATACAGGACTCAAGACCTCTTTTGTCCCTTTGGTGATGGCATCTTCAAGATTTTCATGCCCCTCTGTTAAATGCCTTTCAATGTTTTCAAGTACAACGACGGCATCATCTGTCAGCATCCCAAGTGCTAAAATAATAGCAGTATAGATAACGATATTAAGCTCTCCACCTGTAAGCCAGATAATAGCCATTGTTGAGAAAAATACCATAGGTATTGAGAGTCCTGCTGCAATAATCGCACGGAAATTTCCCAAGAATATCATAATCACTAAAAGTGTATAGATAACAGCATCACGCAAGGCTTCGAGCATATTGTCATTTGCCTGCTCAATTAGATCTCTTTGTGTATCAGCTATCTCAAACTCTATGTTTGGATACTCCTGTTGTAGTTTTGCCATCTCTGCACGTGCAGCTTTACTGACATCAAGAACACTTCCACCGGGAGCTCGCTGAATGGCAAGGGCAATAGCATCTTTACCATTACCCAGATAGCCACTTGTCCTTTTCTTATAAGACCATTTTACATCTGCAATGTCACTTAACCTTACATTTGGCATAATACGGAGCTGTTTGAGTCTTTCAACATTATCTTTTTCACCATAAAAAGTAACAGTATAAAAATCATTCTCACCTTTGATAAAACCTATTGGCATATCACGATTAAGTGCACCAATAGCTTTTGTAATCGTCTCAAAATTCACACCATAGCGTTTTGCTTTAAAAGGATCAACTTCAATATTAACAGCACTTTCGTAACCCCCAAAAACTTCAACATTTCCTATCTTTTCATTTGCCAAAAGTGCAGGTTTGATAAAACTGTCTGCAATCTTACGAATATCTGCAAGTGTAATAGAACTGCTTTTTGGACTCAGTGCTATCACATCTACAGGCAAAGTAAAGTCTCCTGCCGTATAAATCGCAGGATTTGTCCCCTGTGGAAGCTTTGCTTTTGCGATAGAGAGTGCATTTGCAACATCAACTGCTGCTGCGTTTAAGCCCTTTTCATAGTCAAAATCAGCTTTTACAATGGAAAAACCAGCAACATTGACACTACTTACATCAGTGACGAGCCCAAGACGAGAAATCTCTTGCTCTATTGGTTTTGAAACAGTTGATGCCGCAACCTGAGCAGTAGCTCCCGGAACTTGGGTAATAACAATAACCTGCGGTGGATTTGCATCCGGAAAGAGATTTTTTGGCAGGGTAGCAAGTGCTATGATACCCATAATAAAAAAAGCCGCTATTATCGAGTAGAGAAGATAGGGGCGTTTATAGAAAAAGTCAAACATCCTTTACTCCTTTACTTTTAAAGCATAACCGCTTGCCAAACGCAGTAGAATATCCGGTTTTGCAATAACTATATTTTTACCCTCAAGGTTTTCAGCTATGACTATACCTTGCTCAGCGCTTTGAACAATATGCACCTCTTTCGCTTCTGCCTTGTTTCCTTGTATGAGTAGTACATAGCTTTTCCCATCACGATTTAAAAGTGCATTAAATGGTAAAAGCATTGCTTTTTGTTGGAACACTATTACATTCACTTCAACTTTGTCTCCACTTGTAAGCTTCGTATTTCCAGTATATACTTTATATTCAGCAAGACCGTGAAATGTTGTACCAAGTGTTGTTGCACTGTACTCTTTTGCTTGAAGTTCTACTCCCTGAATAGGCATGTCACTAGGAACTCTTACCATTAGATAAAAACCGTTTTTAGAACTGATTGCTACAAGAGGTTTTCCTGGTGCACTAAGGGCACCTTTGCTTGCAAATGTTTTAGCAATTACACCATTTACAGGAGCAGTAATAGTCGCATAGGAGAGATTGTTTTTAAGTTCTATCTCTTTTTGTTTGAGTGATGCTATCTGTGCTTGTGTATTGGCAATCATAGTCATCTCTTTTTGTGACTCTTCGACAGAAGCACCCTGTACTTTTAAAAGTTCTAAAGTTCTTTTGTGCGTTGCTTCGAGATTTTCTAATGCAACATTAGCTGCCTGCAGCTGTTTTTCAACACTTATAAGAGAGCTTTTAATAGAAGTAGTATCTAGTTTTACAACTACCTCTCCTTTTTTTACACTTGAACCACTTGGCTTTATGCTGAGAATACGTGCTGCAATTCTTGAAGAAAGTTTTACATCTTTGTCATTTGCAACTTCTGCAAGATAAGGAAGCGTAAGTTTTGCCTCTGTTATCTTTGGAGAGATTTGCGAAACAACGATTGGATAGATTTTTGCTTTTGGTGTATTTGCATCTTTTGCACGAGCCTTTTTAACTGCCTTAACTCCACCAACAACAAGAGCAGCTACAACAACAACTCCAACACCTATTTTTACTATTTTACTCATTTTACCATCTCCTCAATATTATTTGCGTATATAACAGCCAAACTCATAATTGTTTGCCATTTTGTAGCTTTTGTTTTATACAGGTTTGCTTCTTGTGTTACTACTGCATCTTCATAACGAAGGTACTCCTCTGTAGAGAGCCGTCCGTTGTTGTAGTTCACTTTTGCAATAGCTAAAAGCTTTTTCTTATTTTGTACACTTTGTGTATAGAGTTTTAATGAATTATCTAAAAGTGGTAATGATGTTTCAAGCATTTTTGCTTCTGCGTTTAGCTCATCACGCACTTTTTCAAGTTCAATTTCTGTTGAGTGTAATTCAATCTTTGCCAGTGAAATAGAATCATATTGACTCATTTCAAGAATAGGAATATTCAAAACAACACCAATATTTCCATACTCTTCATTAACATCTTTGTTATTGTTATATGCCTCTGCTTTTGAAAAGACATAACTCCCATGTGCAACAAGTGTTGGATACAACTTCTCTTTTTCTGCCTGCGTATTGATTCTGTCTGCTTTGATCTTCTCTTGAAGCGGTTTTAGCGAACCAAGTACTCCTTTTTCAAATGTTGCTGTTTGATGCATAACAACGGGTCCATTTAAGTGAACACCTGTTAGGCTCTCAATCGTATTGATAAGTTTTTTCTTTTGTAACTCTATATTGTTCTTTGTGATGGAAATTTCGTTGAGAGAGTCATTGATTTTATAAAGAGCAGAAGCAGGTGAGCGACCGTTATCGACTTTTATCTGAATCGTTTTTTGCGTTTCTAAGAGTGATTTTTCTTTTCCGTTCAAGGCTTTTGTAAGAGAATCAAGATAGAGAAAATTTGCATTGGCACCTACAATTAAAGCTTCATTTTTTAAAATATTGATATGCTTTTTCGCTTTTGCACTACGTTGCATCGCCTCTGCTTTTTTTGCTGTTGTGTAAAGAGATTTGACAAAAATTGGCATAGAAAATTTTGCACCAGCTTTGTAAATATTATAACTGTATGGTTGGGCAATAGCATTATCTTGAAGCATTGGTTTAATTCTATTTGGAGCGAGTGGCAACAAATTTGTAGGATCTGAATAGTTGTCATATGAAGCAAAAATATCTATCTTCGGATAGAGCGCTGAGTTTACCATCTCTTTTTGTATTTCGCTTTTTTTAACAAGCATTGTGTCTGACTTTATTTGTGCATGGGACTTGAGCGCATCAAAAAGCTCAGGTATGCTCTGTGCTTCTAAAAGCCATGGCAAGGCCAGAGTAAGCAGTACTTTTTTCATCTATTTTACCTCCAAGGATTTTTTTATAGTTTCAAATATATATGTCGATACTTCATCAACAGAACAGCTGCAGCATGTATCTACACTTGTATCAAGTTGCATTGCTTTTTTACGTAGTGGTTCTGTTGTGACCATCAGGTTTAAACTTCCTATTATCATAAAGTGTACTACCATAGGTATAGAGTGATTAAATACTTTTTGAGTTTCGCCTTTTATAAGAATTTCACTCAGCAGTATAAATAATCTTCGCATACTTGCAAACATCATTTGGGGTAAATGTGCTCCACTGTCGCTTAGCTCACGTAGTAAGAGAGCCGGAAAGTAGGGGTGTTTATAAGCATAGTCTGCATATGTCTTTATAAAAGCATGCAACTCATCTGTTGTAGAGGTGCAACTTTCTCTTGCACTCACTACTTCATCATAAATAGCATCAAAAAGCCCGCTCATAACTTGAGCATACAAACCTGCTTTATTTTTGAAATAGTAATAGATCAAGGCCTTGTTAACACCACTTGATCTTGCAATATCGTCCGTGGTTGTGGCATCGAATCCTTTTACAGAAAAAAGTGCTCGAGCTTCTTGGAGTATTTTGGCTTGGGTCGCTTTGGCATCTCTTTTATGTTTTGACATTTGACTCCTTTAATATGATATAACTAACTGTTTAGTTAATTATATCATATTTTCACTGTTTTTCAAATATATCAGCAGAGTGCTTGCATAGTATTACACAATGAGGTTTTTATTGTCTTTTCTATTGTATTCACACTGAAAAGTTGTATGCTCTATATCAAAAGTATTATGAAGTTTTTTTTCCAATCTTTCAATCACTTGATTTGACTTGGATAATGTCACATCTTCGTTAAAATCCAAATGTGCTTCTAAATGAACTCTGTGATCATCAAGTTTCCATATATGTAGGTGGTGTACATTTGCAATCTCTTTTTCCTGTGTTATCAACTCTACTACTGCATCAATATTGATACCTTTGGGCGTAAACTGCATCAAAATGGCACTTGACTTTTTTACCAAGTCAAACGATGCCCAAATAAGATACAAAGCAATTGAAAATGAAATGAGCGGGTCAATCCAAAATATTTTATAATAGTACATCAAGACACCACCAAGTACAACTGCCACACTTGTCATCACATCCGTTAAAAGATGTAAATAGGCTGCTTTTATGTTCATATTGTCATGTGCGTCATCTTTTATAAGCAATACACTGACAACATTCAATACAATACTCAGCAATCCAAGACCAATAACCCAAGCAGAATTTATTGGTTCGGGGTGATAAAACTTATGAAAAGCTTCTATAATTAAAAATATTGCTATTCCTATTAATACCGATGCATTAAATAAAGCAGCAATAATTTCAGCTCGTTTATAGCCAAATGTTTTGGCTTTTGTATTTTCTTTGGCTGCTAATCTGTTAGCGACATACGCTATAAGCAATGCTAAAACATCACTGAAATTATGCATTGCATCACTTAAAAGAGCAAGTGAGCCAGAGAAGATTCCTCCCACGATTTGAGAGAGTGTTATAATTATATTTAGAACTACTGTAATGAAAAGATTTTTTCCGCTTACATTATGATGATGATGGTGGTGTTGAGACATTCTTTTCCTTTAATTATTTCATGTTTTTCAAACGATACTCCACTGCAATGGCAAAAAAATGATGCAAGTTATAATTCTATAGGCAACCTTATGCTAAATGATGCCCCAAAATATGTTTTACTATCTACTGAAAACTCTCTATTTTTATTATTAAGTGAACCGCCAAAAAGCTGTTCAATAATTCTTTTACTCATAAAAAGTCCTATACCGGTTCCCTGTGATTTATATTTTGTTGTAAAGTAAGGCTCATATATTTTTGCTGCAACATCTTGTGGTATACCACCGGCATTATCAGTAATATTGACCACTATATCAGCATCTTCTTTGAATATTTCTATATACACAATTTTCTTTTCTATACTTTTTTCTTTAAGTGCATCTTTGGCATTGTTTAAGATATTTAAAAAGACCTGTGAAAGCTGTGAACTGCTTCCGTTTACCAACAACTCTTCTTCTCTTTTTTGATTGAAAACAAGCTCAATGTTATTTTCTACATAAGTGGCTTCCACAAGTGTGATTGATTTTTTCACAACATCCTCTATTTTAAATAGCTCTTTTGCTTTGTTGTTTTTATAAAAATCTCTAAAATCATCAATAGTCTGAGACAAATGCACGGTATATTCTTTTATTTTGGCAAATGTTTCGTCCAGCTCTTCATCACTTATAAGATGGTTTTTATATCGTATTCTCGAACCGCTTGCCAAGGTACTTATAGAGCTTAACGGCTGCCTCCACTGATGAGCTATGTTGCCTATCATCTCCCCCATGGCTGCATATCTTGACTGCTGTATGATGAGTTCATCTTTTTCTTTTTCATTGCTTATATCTTGAATATTGGCAACAACAATTTTTTTGTCCTTCTCCGCCTTTGCACCAAAAGAAATTCTTATTGGAAATACTGTTTTATCTTTTCTCTGTGCTTCTAATTGAAAAACAGTATCTTTGTGCTTTAATTCTCCGGTTTTCATAAATTCCAAAAGACCTTTGTTATGTGCATCTAAAAATTTTAAAGGTATGATTTTGTCATCATTGAGTTTTGTATGGAGCATTTCTTTGGCACTGTATCCGAAGATTCTTTCTGCACTTTTGTTAAAAGTCAGTATCTCTAAGTTACCATTTATGGCAATAATTGCATTAGTGTTTATTTGAGTAATCATATCTGCATACTCTTTTTGGGCGTTTAGCTCTTTTGTTTTTGTGTTAATAATACTATTCGCCGGTCTGAAAATAAAAAGAGCTTCAAACGCCAGTGTAAAGAGTGTCAGCAACAAAATATAAAATTCATTTTGCTGTAGTTCTTTTGTTCTTGCTTCCGCCTCATTTTGGTAAACAGATACAGCATAGTCCAAATCTTTGAGTAACTTTTGAGAATTATTCAAAAGATATGACAAACTTCTTCCGTCTCGGTTGTTTAAAAAACTGTTAGCTCTTGCAATGTACTCTTTTACTTTAGCATCCAACATCACAGGTTTGGAAAAATAAATATCATGCAACTCTTTTGACATTTTTCTCGAAATCAAATCATTATGTGATTTTTCCATTAAGGAGATGGCTTTTTTGAAACTGTTTTCCTTGTAGCTAAGAGCAAAAAGCGGAATCTCCTGTGAAAGCATCCTTTGTCTTCCGCTGACATTAATAAGTTCGGCATCTTTGGTCTGTGATTTTATAAGATGCGTGAGATTAAGGTAGCCAAGGGTGGAGAGTATCGCTATTAAAGCCAGAGCAAAGATGTACTTTTTTGTAAACGAAAATGAAGATAAAAAATTCATAGCTAAAAATCTTGAACCGGTTGGGAAAAATAGTATCCTTGAAATTCATCAACACCCAAAGAGTTGACCACATCAAACACCTCTTTTGAATGCACGAACTCTGCAATAGTTTTTATTCCCAACACATGAGCAAAATCTATAATGGTTTTTGCAATAAGGTAAGAATTCTCATCCGTATCTATATTTTTTATAAATGAACCGTCAAGCTTGATGTAATCAGGTTGTAGTTTTAAAAGATAAGCAAAGTTGGAGTATCCGCTTCCAAAGTCATCAAGGGCGATTTTACTGCCCAACTCTTTAACGTGGGCTATAAAGCTGGAAACTTTTCCATAATCTTCAATACTTTCACTCTCTAATATTTCAAATACTATGAGAGAAGCTATATTGTTCTTTACCAGCTCTTTTGTAATAAAATTAACAAAATCAACATTTAAAATATCTTCAATAGAGAGATTAATACTTACTGTAATATTTGTCTCTTTTACTTTTTTAAATGCTTTCATAATGACAGTTTTTTCAAGATTTGCATACAACTTCACTTTTTTTGCTATATCCAAAAAGTAAAAAGGAACATGCACCACATCCCCTTCAATAATTCGCATAAGTGATTCATACTTCAAAACATTGCCGTCTCTGTCTACAATCGGCTGGTAAAAGGGAACAACAGTATTGTTTTTAAGTGATTTTTCTATAATGGAAGTCCACTTAATATCATTTTTGTACTCATTTTCCATGTTGCAGTTATTGCCATAAATAAGATATTCGACTTTGTCTGCTTTGGCTTTTTTAAGTGCCATATCAGCTTTTGCAAATGTATCTGTTTTCTCAAATGAGGCACCGATTGTCACTGAAATTCTTATTTTAATATCAAACTTTGTACTGTATACAGGATTGTCTTTTATGAGTCTATTAATAGATTTTAAAGTTTGCAGACATTTCTCTTCATGAAATTCACCATCTTTTAATAAACTAAATTCATCAGAACCTGTTCTGTAAATATTGCATTCGTTCTCTTTTTGTATATTTTTCAATAAGTGAGCCACAGAAACAAGAACAGTATTCCCGATATATTCCCCATATAAATCGTTAATGGTCTTAAAAGAGTCGATGTCTATTATCAATACAATCGGATTTTGTAATAATTGAATATCTTTAAAAAATGCTTTTCTGTTTTTTAAAGATGTCAGCTCATCTGTAAAGAGCCTGGTATATAACTCTTCATTTTTTTGTTGTAACTCTTTTGTTTTTTCATGAACCTTTTGCTCTAAGCTCTGATTCATCTGCGCAAGGGAGAGTTTTAATCTTTCATTTTCAATGCCAATGGAAGCTTTTTCTATAGCATGTAAAAGCAATTCTATGTCAATAGGCTTAAGTATATATGCTGTTACAGACTGGGATATTGTTTGCAGCATATACTCAGCATCATTAAACGCAGTGGTATAAATCACTGGAACATCAGGATCAAGCTTTCTGATGTTATCAATCATCTCAATTCCATTCATGTGCGGCATTAAAATATCAGTGATAATCAAATCAATATCTTCCTGATTTTGCTTGAAGATTTTCAGTCCATCTCTACCATCAACGCCGACAATAACTTTTTTAACAAAAGGTGCAATATTTTGAGTTACATCTTCACGAAGTACTTTTTCATCTTCGATATACAGAACAGTAAATGTTTTTATCAATTCAAAATTCAATTTGTTTTGCCTTCTTAATAAAATTTCTATTATTTTTTCAAATTGTCTTTCATTAGTTTTTCAAATGCCTCAGTGAGTTTTTCTGCTGAGATAAGACCTTCTGTAAATATTTTACCTTCTAAAACAAGAGTGGGATCTTTTGTGATACCTGCTTCTATGGCGCTTAAGGTGTCGTACTCATAATTAAATAATAATCGTAAAGGGAGATGCTTAATACTGCAACTGAGTCTTTTGGATAGTTTGGCAGTTGAGACTCTGTCGCCATAGAGTAGGGCATGAAAAAGAGGGTACTCACTATGCGCTGCGTTTAGTATCTCGCCATTAGCCATTTCATGACATGCGTCACCCATAAATCTACTCCTGTTTATTATCTGTTTGACAACGTAGAAGTTCCGTATTTTTGATTTTTTCAAGTTTTGCCAAAACATCGTTTAGTTCCGTCATTGCTTCATCATACTCTTTTTGTATCTTGGCTTTTTGAGCTTCTACTTTTTCTATTTGGTACTCTATCTCTTTCATGGGAATCGCACATTTTTTTGCCATATCTTCCTCTTTTTCCATCATCCAGTCAATAATACTTTTTAAGAAGTGATTCATTTTTTATATCCTTTTAGTAATTTACACTTTAATTATAGCTCATAACTTGATTAATGCTTATTAATATTTCAAATTTAATTTGCTATACTTTAGTTAAATTTATATGAGAGGTTCTTATGAAAAAACGATTGACTACTTTAACTTTGGCGACTCTGTTGAGCACTACTTTACTGCTTGCAAATGAGGAAGTAAACGCAGAAGATGAAGGTGAAAGTTTTCGCCATAAAGAGGAAAAAGTCTATTTTGTTGTTAAAGGACTGACAACGGCAGGTGATACGATCACAGAAGAAGAGGCGAAGATAGAAGGGAAAAACGGTCGTGGTATAGGTGTTGATATAGGTTACAGAACAGGGATGGGAGTTAATTTTGAAGTCGATTATGCCTATACAAAGTTAGATGTCACTGAGAAGGGTGGAGCTGAAGAGATCAGTACTACAGGTGATTATCACAGTATTTCATTTGATCTATTGTATGCTTATCACATCAATGAA
>Ga0256836_1001006_pt1 | contig 13303 bp, 14 predicted proteins | sample 4561380metaG_FD_185974 | JGI IMG/M metagenome (GOLD analysis project Ga0256836, IMG submission 185974) | Hydrothermal vent microbial communities from Guaymas Basin, Mexico - 4561-380 | ecosystem: Environmental > Aquatic > Marine > Hydrothermal vents | place: Mexico: Guaymas Basin | collected...
AACATACATATAGTACAAAATCCACCATTAGCACGCTCTTTATATGCAGAAGTTGAAGTGGAAAAGCCAATTCCCGAAGCACTTTTTGCTGCTGTTGCAGAAGTCTTGGCTTATGTTTATAAAATGAATAAGAAATAGTATATAATTTTACAAAAAGAGTACGAGTGGTATTATTTAGTAAATTTGAGGATGCAAAACATATTGTAATTGAGTGTGATAATGACACTTTCTGTAATGGATCTGCCTTATATACATACATATTAACGATGCATAAAAAAGTTTCTTTTGTCTCTTTAGAAAAGATAGATAAAAGATATGCATTTCTCCCTTGGTATGATAAACTTCGTGAACATTTACCTAGTGGTGCTGATTGTGTTGTTTCTTTAGAAAAAATATCATTATATGAAGTTTTTTTACAAGCAAATATCAAAATAAATAAAAAAATGGCAACATCACTTTATGCAGCTTATTTAGTAGACTCTTGTAAATTACAAGGGGCTAAAGTTGATGGTACATTTTTTGCTCGAATGAGTGAATTGATAACACTCGGTGCAGACTATAAGGAGTGTAGAAAGTATCTTTTTAAGAGTGAGTCTTTAAGCTTATTTAGACTCAAAGCTTTGATGTTTGGAAAGATGATGCTCAAAGATGATGCAAGAACTGCTCTTTTTATTTTAAATGAAGATGATATGAAATCATCAGGAGCCAGCCTTAATGAGGCTATAGAGATATCAAAAGAAGCACTTAGTATTGTACATGTACAAAAAGTGCTTTTATATGATGAAACAAATAATTTAATACATATGCAAGAGGAAATATAATTGGGATACAATAATAAAAAAAAGTCATCATTCGGAGGCTTATTAGCACTTACTTTAGTTGTTGGAGGAGGTCTATATGTTTATTTTTCAAACACTTTTGAAAGAGTTGCTCCAGAGGTGAAAGTTGCTTCAAACGGTTACTGGAATCTAAAAAAACCTTTAAAAGTTCAGTTGAGTGATGCAAGTGGGATTAAGTCTTATAAGGTTATTTTACAAACACCTACTGATCAAACAACACTGATAAATGAACAACTTCTCGCACCACAAGCAAGTATAAACCTAGAGGTAAAACCACCTAGAACTGCCTATAGTACAAAAGATAAAGAGATAAAAGTTATTATTGAAGCTACTGATGGCAGTAAATGGAATCTATTGAAGGGCAATAGTGTAACAAAAGTACTTGATTTGAAAATAGATAAGAAAAAACCACAGTTAAGTATAGTGAGTAACTCCTACAAAATTTCAAAAGGTGGTTCTGCACTTGTTATTTTTAAAGCAAAAGATGATAATTTAGATGAACTTTATATTGAGGGAAATGATCATAAACATTTTAAACCACAAAGTTTTTATAAAGATGGTTATTATATCTCACTACTTGCTTGGCCTGTAACTGATAGTAGCTTCAAAGCAACCGTTGTAGCAAAAGATAAAGCTGGAAATATATCTAAGTCTTATGTGCCTTTATACCTGAAACAAAAAGATTATAGACTTTCTAAAATCAAACTCAAAGATAAATTCCTAAAAGGAAAAATTGCGGATCTTGCAGAAGAGTTCGTTGAAACAGATGGTGTAGAAAATCCTTTAGAACAATTTAAAATCATTAATGAAGATGTAAGAGCAAAAAATGAGATCTTAATTCATAAGATTACATCAAAAGTGAATGATGATGAGCTAGTAAAATCTTTTAAAATCAATAAAATGTACCCTCTTAAAAATGCTCAAGTTGTTGCACACTTTGGGGATCATAGAAAATATTATTATAATGGTGAATTTATCTCTGAAGCTTATCACTTAGGATTAGATTTAGCATCAAACGCGATGGCTGAGATCAAACCTCAAAATAAAGGGGTAGTCATTTTTAGTGATTATAATGGACTCTATGGAAATATGCCTGTGATTAGTCATGGTCTAGGTCTTTATACTATCTATGGACATTGTTCAAGTATTAAAGTAAATGAAGGTGATGAGATACACCGTGGAGAGACTATAGCAAATACAGGAAAAAGTGGCTATGCTATGGGTGATCATCTACACTTTGGTGTTTTAGTGCAAGGTATTGAAGTTCGTCCACAAGAGTGGATGGATAAACAGTGGATAAAACTCAATATCAATGATGTTATAAAAAATGCTAAAGAGATTATAGAAAGAAATTAAGGAAGATCTGATGTATCAAACAACAATTAAAAAGAGTGTAGAACTTGTAGGGATTGGACTTCATAAGGGTTCACCAGTGAAGCTTCGCTTAGAACCTTTAGAATCTGGTAGTGGCATTGTATTTTATCGTAGTGATGTTGATGTTGCTATCCCTTTGATTCCAGATAATGTTGTTGATACAAAAATGGCTACAGTGATAGGAAAAGATGGACATGTAATCTCAACGATTGAGCATCTTCTCTCAGCTGTATATGCTTATGGGATTGATAATTTAAAAATTATTGTCGATGCTGATGAGGTACCTGTTATGGATGGGAGTAGTGCAAGTTTTTGTATGCTTTTAGATGAAGCAGAGCTTAGTGAGCAAGATATCCCTAAACGTATTATGCGTATTAAAAAAGAGATAGAAGTACGTGAGGGGGAGAAGTATGTAAAACTCTCACCCTCACCAGATTTAAAGTATGACTTTACTATTAAGTTTCCTCACCCCGTTATCAATACTCAAGAGTATGTTCTAGAGTTTACAAAAGAGTCCTACAAAAATGAGATTGCACGTGCTCGTACTTTTGGTTTCTTACATGAAGTGCAGTATCTTCGCTCAAAAGGTCTAGCTCTTGGTGGATCTTTAGAAAATGCCATTGTTCTTGATGAGAAAAAGATTCTTAATCCTGAAGGATTACGTTTTGATAATGAGTTTGTTCGTCATAAAATTTTAGATGCTATTGGTGATATGTCACTTATAGGGATGAATTTCATAGGTAATTATGAAGCACTTGCAGGAAGTCATGACTTGAATCATAAGCTAACTCTTGAGCTTTTAAAATCACCAGAAAATTATGAAGTTGTAGAGCTTGTTGGTGCTAAAACAGCGGAGTTAGAAAAAGCTTATGCATAAAAAGGTAGATCTTGTTCTTATAACACTTACATCCCCTATCAAGATAGGTATATATGAAGAGAGTATGCTTATTGAAACTATAGAAAGTAGTGGAAAAAGTTCAGATGTTTTACCTACAATATTTCAAGACTTGATGAGAAAATATACTATTGAAAAATTGTTTTATGCTAATGGTCCAGGAAGTTTTATGGCGATTAAAGTGGCCTATATCTTTTTAAAATCTTTGAGTATTTTAAAAGATATCCCACTTTTTGCAACAGATGCCTTTTATTTTAATGAAAATGAGCCTATAAAAGCGATTGGAAAGCTTCATTTTGTTAAAGTTGCATCAGAAATAAAAACTCAAAAGTTAGAAACAGTGCCGGAAGTGAATTTTACCCTTCCTGATGTACTTGATTATAACGAGTTTAGTAAAAATGCAACACCACTTTATATGATAGGTGCTGTTGGTTAAAAGAGGAGTCATAAGTGACTATAAGTGTACCTGCAACATCTGCAAACCTCGGACCAGGATTTGATTCTTTAGGTCTTGCTGTAGATCTACGTAATCGTGTAGAGTTCCATCCATCAAAGTTTTTTAGTGTCAGTATTAAAGGGGAAGGGGAAAATAATCCTCGTCTTAAGGGTAATAACCTTTTTATCTCAATTTTTAATGAGCACTATACCCGTTTGACAAAAAAGAAACAAAATTTTAAGTTTACATTCTTTAATTCAATTCCAATGTCAAGAGGACTAGGAAGTTCTTCTGCCGTTATAGTATCTGCTATTGCATCAGCACATGAAGCTGCAGGGATTCGTGTAAGTAAACGCCGTATATTAAACCATGCACTTGTGTATGAACCACATCCAGATAATATCACTCCAGCAGTAATGGGTGGTTTTAATGCTGCAACAATTGAGAAAAATAAAGTATTTTCACAACGTAAACATCTTCCCGATTACCTTAAAGCTGTAGTGGTAATACCTAATAAGCAGATGAATACATCAAAATCACGTACAATTTTACCTAAGTCATACTCTAAAGAGAACGCAGTATATAATCTTTCCCATACTGCTTTAACAGTTGCAGCATTTTTTAATGAAGATTGGGAAATGTTAAAACTTGCAGCACAAGATAGATTTCATCAAAAAGCTCGTATGAAAACACTTCCAGAACTTTTTGCAGTGCAAAAGGTAGCCTATGAGTCAGGTGCCTTAATGAGTACACTTTCAGGGAGTGGAAGTACTTTTTTCTCCCTTGTATATGATGATGATTCTGCAATGATTGCAAACAAGTTTAAGCAGAAATTTCCAGACTTTGGTGTCAAAGTTTTGGATTTTGATAACAATGGACTAATAATAGAGCGATAAACTCTATTAAATAAAGCAAGATTTAGATATAATGGCGAAAAAATTTCATCTACCAATCAGAATGTGTGTTGCATGCAGAAGCAGAGATGAGCAAAACAATCTAGTGCGTCTTCAATGTAAAGATGGCGAATTAGATTGTTTCAATGGTCGTGGTAGAAGTTTTTATTTATGTAAAGAATGTCTTTTAGATGAGAAGAAAATCTCAAAAACTCTTATGCGACAATGCAGAAGTAATCAAAAAGATAAGTTTATGAACAAACTAAAGGAGATCATCACTGATGACAGATAAAGTTAGCGTTAAAGAAATTGCAGACGAGCTAGGGATTGCCTCAAAAGATGTCTTAGAAAAAGCTAAGGGTATGGGAATTGAAGTGAAAGCTGCACAAAGTAAAGTGAGCATGGAACAAGCTGAAGCGATTGCAAACTATATTATGAATGGTGATGATGAAAAACCAGCACCAAAGACTGTAGCAAAAGTTGTAAAAAAAGCAAAAGAGGAACCTTCGAAAGAGGAAGAACCTAAAGCTGAAGTTACTGAAGTTACTACTGAAAAAGAAGAAGAAACTAAATCTGAAACAACTCCACAAGAGCCAGTAAAAGAAGAAGTTAAAGCTACAGAAGCAAAGCCTTCAGAAGAAAAACCTTCAGAAGAAAAACCTTCAGAAGAAGAAAAAGCTCCTGAAGTGAAAAAAGAGGTTCCAGTAAAACCTAAGACTACACTTAGAGTTGTACAACCATCTTTAAGACCAGCTATTAAAAAATCTGGTTTAAAAATTGTGAAGAAGAAAAGACCAAAAGTTGAAGAGGTTTACTCTGCACCACAAAAGCAAGTAAATGTTTCATCTTATGGAAAAATGAGTCAAGAAGTTTTAGCTGAACTTGCTCAAAAGAAAAGATCTTCAAAAAGAGAATCTCCTGTATCTAAAAAAGATCAGGGTAGAAAAATGGATATTTTCGGTGGAGCTATGTCAGATGTATCTATGGATATGGATGATCAAGTAACACTACTTGACCTTAACTCAACTGAGCGTGCTCCACTTCCTGTAGAAGAGCCTAGAAAACCAAGAGCTCCTAAGCCAGCTGGTAGAAATGGTAACAAGAAACAAGCTCCTCGTGGACGTAAAGTTCGTAAAGATGTGAAGAAAAAATATAAAAAATCTTCACATGAAGAGGAAGTGGTAACTGAAGTAGAGATTCCTGAAGATATTCGTGTTTACGAATTTGCAGAGGCTCTCAAACGTCCAATGTCAGACATTATTAAGGTTCTTTTTGATCTTGGTATGATGATGACTAAAAATGATTTCCTTGGAAATGATGAGATTGAAATTCTTTCAGAAGAGTTTGGTGTTGAAGTAACAATTATCGATCCTAAAGATGAGTTTACTGTTGAAGAGGATGATGTCGAAGCAGATCCAGATGCAACCGAGAGAGCTCCTGTAATCACTATTATGGGTCATGTCGATCATGGTAAAACTTCACTTCTAGATGCAATTCGTAAAGCAAAAGTTACTGAGGGTGAAGCTGGTGGAATTACACAACATATCGGTGCTTATACAATTGAGCAAGATGGTAAACCAATCACTTTCATAGATACTCCGGGACATGCCGCATTTAGTCATATGCGTGAAAAAGGTACAGAGATTACAGATATTATCGTAATCGTTGTTGCTGCTGATGATGGTGTTAAACCACAAACTCTTGAAGTGATTAAACTTGCTAAAGAATCAGGTGCTCCAATTATTGTTGCATTAAATAAGATGGATAAAGAGACTGCTCAACCAGATATGGTTAAAGGCCAAATGGCTGAGCATGGTATCAATCCAGTTGACTGGGGTGGAGATATAGAGTTCGTTCCTGTTTCTGCAAAATCAGGTATGGGTATTGATGATTTACTTGAAAATATCCTTACAACTGCTGAGATCTTAGAGCTTAAAGCAAATGTAAATGCACCTGCTAAAGCAGCTGTTATTGAATCGTCTTTAGAAAAAGGCCGTGGTCCAGTTGCTACAGTTATTGTACAAAATGGTACTTTAAAAGTTGGAGATTATGTTGTATGTGGTGCAGCCTATGGTCGTGTTAAAGCGATGATAGATGAACACAACAAACAGATCAAAACTCTTTTACCATCACATACCGCAGTTGTTGCAGGACTCAATGAAGTTCCAGCATCTGGTGAGTTTATGATTGCAATGGATAGTGACAAAGAAGCTAAAGAGTTTGCAATGAAACGTCATGAATATGACAGACATAAAGAGCTTTCAATCTCTACGAAGTCTTCATTAGAAGATATGACAGCGATGATTGCAGAGGGTAAACTTAAATCTCTTAAAGTGGTACTTAAAACAGATGTTCATGGTACCCTTGAAGCGATTAAATCTTCTATCTTAGCATTACGTAATGATGAAGTAAAAGTGAACATCATCTCTAGTGGTGTTGGTGGAATTACTGAAAATGATGTTGAGCTTGTAAACAACTCTGAAAACTGTGTACTTCTTGGATTTAATGTTCGTCCAACTGGTGCAGTAAAAGCAGCAGCGAAACAAAAAGGTGTTGAGATTAAAACATACTCAATCATCTATCAACTTATTGATGATATTACTGGTATGCTTACTGGTATGATGGCTCCAAAATATACTGAAGAGAACACTGGTCAAGCAGAAGTTAAAGAAGTATTTAAAATACCTAAGGGTGTTGTTGCTGGTTGTCTTGTTGTTGATGGTCGTCTTATTCGTGGTGGTATGGTTCGTGTTATTCGTGATGGTGTTGTTCATTACGAAGGTGAACTTACTTCACTTAAACGTTTTAAAGATGATGTTGATGAGATCGGAAATGGTTATGAGTGTGGTGTTGTTATCAGTGGTTATGACGATGTTATACCAGGTGATGTACTTGAAACATTCAAAAAAGTTGAGCAAAAAGTAGAGTTATAAACTCATGACTGAAGCACAAATAAAACTTAAGAGAACTGAATCTGTTCTCTTAGAGTTAATCCCCCAAGCACTTGGAAAAATGAATGACAAGAGACTTCATGAATTAGATATAGTTGAAGTTGTCTGTTCTCGTGGTAAAAGTGATGCAAAAGTTTATATCAACCCTCATGAATTTACAGAACAAGAGAAACGTGACTATCTTAAACTTTTAAGAAAGGCTCGTCCTATTGTTGAGACATATTGTCTTAAAGATCAGGGTTGGTATAGATGTCCAAAGTTTACTTTTGAGTTTGATGAGCAATTGAAAAAGACACAAACACTTGAAGAGTTATTTAAAAAGATAGCAAAACAACCTAAAGAGGATGAAGAATCATGAGTTTACAAAGCGATATAGATTCACTAACAAAATCAGTTGGCTTAGAGCTTTATGATACAATGATTGTGAATGAGGGTGAAGAGACTATTTACCGTGTAAGTGTTATCTCTCCAGATTTTGAAGATGGAAAACGCAAAGGTGTGAGTTTAGACACTTGTGTGGAACTTACACACCTAATCTCTCCACTTTTAGATGTAACTCCTCCTGTCTCAGGTGACTATAGATTAGAGGTTGGTTCTCCAGGTATTGAGAGAAAACTAATAACACTTGATCATTTCAAAAAATCACTAGAGGAAAATGTCTCTGTTGTCTATGGTGAAAAAGAGAAACTTAAAGCAAAACTTATTCAAGTTGATGGAAAAAAGCTTACTTTTGAAAAAGAGGGTGAAACATACGAAGTAAATTTCGATGATGTTAAAAAAGCAAAAACTTACTTTGAATGGTAGTAGATCATAAGTTTTTTATGGCTCTTGCCATTAAAGAAGCTTGGAAATATCAGGGTTTAACATACCCTAACCCTGCTGTAGGATGTTGTGTCCTTGGTGAGCATGGTGAAATACTCTCAGTAGAAGCACATCATAAAGCAGGCCAGCCTCATGCAGAGGTCAATGCACTCAAACAAGCTTATTATAAACTGACAAACGACAGCTATATCTTAGCACTCACAGACTCTCTAGATATCCATACACATCTCTTGCAAAACCATCAGGGTATATTTCAAAACTGTTCTTTATATAGCACACTAGAACCATGTTCCCATTATGGAAAAACACCATCATGTGCAAGTTTAATATCTGAACTTGGTGTTAAAGAGGTTTATGTAGGATCTTATGACACTAATGTAGCAGCTCAAAAAGGCAATATGATCCTTCAAATGAATAATATTGAAGTGTATAGTGAGATTATGATGCAAGAGTGCGATGCACTTTTAGAGCCATTTAAAAAGTTTTTAGAGGGTCATTTTGTTTTTTTTAAGTGGGCACAGCGTTTAGATGGATCAACAGGTGATGGGATTATAAGCTCAAAAGAGTCCCGTAAAAATGTTCATGCAATGCGAGATGTATGCGACTTGTTAGTGATAGGTGGTAATACTGTAAGAGAAGATAGACCAACACTTGATGCAAGACTAGTAGATGGCAAGGCTCCAGATATACTTATATACTCTAGAGAAAAAGAGTTTGATAGAACGATACCACTTTTTAATGTCAAAGGACGTAAGGTCTTTGTAGAAGATAATTTTTTTAAAATAAATGATTATAAAAATATTATGATTGAGGGAACACAAAGTATGTATGAACTCACTCAAGATATAGTGGATTATTATCTCTGTTATGTTGCTCCACAAGCAAATGATTTTGAAGTTTTAAACACAACTCAAGAGAGCCAAGATATAATACTATGGATGAAAAAAAGGATATAAATTTATGAGTTCTCACGGAAAACAAAATAAACAAAAGCAAGAAAAAATTGTCTCTATGTTTGATGATATCGCACCAACTTATGACACAGCAAATCGTGTAATGAGTATGGGTGTTGATAAATCATGGAGAAGAAAAGCTTGTGATTTAGCATACAAATACTATGCAAAAGACTCTATAGACAGAATCGTTGACGTAGCCTGTGGTACAGGTGATATGATGGATTTTTGGAGAGATAGAAGTGAGAAAGCTGGCATTGCTATTGGTGAGATAGTGGGAGTTGACCCTTCTGTAGGTATGGTAGATGTTGCTCGTAAAAAGTATCCTAAATTTAATTATCATATCGCTCCTGCTACTGAGATTCCTTTAGAAGATGCAAGTGCAGATTTTGTAAGTATCACTTATGGAATTCGCAATGTTGTGGAGAGAGCACAGGCTTTAGATGAGTTTAATCGTGTTTTAAAGAAGGGTGGACTAGTAGTTATTTTAGAGTTTATGAAAAATGAAAACCCTTCACCAATCGCAAAAGTGATGAACTACTATACAAATAACATACTTCCTAAAGTGGGTGGTTTTATCTCTAAAAACCTTGAAGCTTATGAGTACTTACCTAACTCAATTGAGACTTTCTCAACCGTAGCAAATATGCAAAAAGAGTTAGAAGAAGCAGGCTTTGAGATGCTTTATACTAAAAGCTTTTCCATGGATATCTCTACACTTCTTATCGCTCGTAAAAAATAGTTTTCTATGCATACACTTAGTGTTTCAGGACTCAACGAGCAGATAAAAACTCTCTTAGAAACAAGTTTTGAGAGGGTCTTTGTTGAGGGGGAACTCTCCCGCATCACGTTTCATAACTCAGGACACATCTATTTTACTTTAAAAGACAGCTCTTCAGCCATTAGTGGTGTTATGTTTCGAGGCAATGCTTCAAAGCTTAAATTCCGTCTTGAAGAGGGGATGAAAGTTCTTATTGATGGGGCTATCACTCTTTATAAACCCCGTGGTTCTTACCAAATCAACTGTTTTTCTATTGAACCAGCAGGGCAGGGTGCTCTCTCTTTGGCTTACGAGCAACTCAAAGAGAAACTCTCTGCTCAAGGTTATTTTGCCCCTGAGATTAAAAAACAACTTCCACTTTTTCCAAAAAGAGTAGCTCTTATCACCTCTGCAACTGGTGCAGCCTTACAAGATATGTTACGAGTGGCAAATAAACGCTACCGACTTTTAGAGATAGATATTTATGATGTACTAGTGCAAGGTGAAGGTTCTGCTGCACAGATTGTAAATGCACTTGAGTATGCAGATACCCAAAACTATGATGCGATTGTACTTTCTCGTGGTGGTGGAAGCATAGAAGATTTGTGGAGTTTTAATGAGGAGAGTGTTGCAGATGCTATCTTTAGAGCATCTACTCCTATCATCTCAGCAATTGGACATGAGATAGATTATCTTATATCTGATTTTGTTGCAGATGTAAGAGCAGCGACTCCTAGTGCTGCTATGGAGATTTTACTCCCTGATACGAATGAACTTTATCTCTCTTTAGATTCTCTCTCAAATCAATATACACAAATTATGGAGCAAAAACTTAGTCGAAAAGCCCAAGAGCTTCATCATCTTCAAAACTCATTTGAACAACACTCAGTTGAGAAAAAGATGGAGCAAAATCTCCAAGAGATTCAAAGACTCAAAGAGCAGTTGAGTAGAAGTATAGATTTTAAACTTCAAAACGCCACTCAAGAGCTAGAGCAACTTAAACAAAATTTCCCTTATGCCATAGACTCTCTGATCAATCTTGCTCAAAATCAACTTAGTAGTTTACAAAAGATGTTAGAATCCAACCATCCAAAATTAAAAACAAAAAAAGGCTTTGCCCAAATCTCTCAAAACTCTCATGTAGTAGATATTGACACTTTAAAAGTGGATGATATCTTTGAAGCACAGAGTCAGGAGTACAGTATTGTGGCTAAAGTATTAAAAAAGGAAAAGATACTATGAATTACCCATCATTTTTTGACACTATAGAGTCTATACAACTTAAAGATCCACTCTCCCAAGTACTGGGTGCATTTGAAGCTGGAGAGTATGAGATAAGTTACTTAGAGGTTGTCAAAGCAGCAGGGCACTCTTGTCCAACTGTAGCTGGAGCTTATATTATTACTCAAGAAGCACTTAAAGTACTTTATCCTGAGGGTAGAGCAGTTCGTGGTGCTATCAAAGTAGAGTTTGAAGAGGACTTAGAAGATGGTGTTGCCGGTGTTATAGCTAATGTAGTCTCACAGATTACAGGAGCTACAGATAAAAGTGGTTTTAAAGGGCTTCAAGGGCAGTTTGCTCGTCACTCTCTTATGCATTTCAATGCAAACATAGATGCTTCAGCTAGATTTACAAGAGTAGATAATGGGAAAAGTGTTGATGTTACTTATAACCCTGGTTCTGTTATGCCTGATCCACAAATGATGCCACTTATGCAAAAACTAAGTTCAGGCGAAGCAACTCCAGAGGATGTAAAAGCATTTGGAGCTCTTTGGCAAGATAGAGTAAAAAGAATTTTTGAAAATCTCTCTGAGGTAGTAGAAGTTGTAGAGATCTAGTCTTATTTTAAGACTAGATTTGGAAAGTATGTATAGAGGGTTACTGCTGTTGATGCAGAGAGCTTTTTCATAAGTTTATCAAACTTATCCTCTTTGTTCCAAACAGGGTTTTGTACCTTTGCAAGCTCTGCAACTCTTTTTTTTGCATCATAAGATACACCAAGTGTATCGATAAGTCCAACATCCTTAGCTTGTTGTGCAGTAAAGATGTGAGCATTGGCATAAAGGTCGCGTTTTTTGATATCTAAGCCCCTCGCATCAGCTACATCTTGTGTAAACATATCGTATGTTCCTTGGATCACCTTATTGAGCTCATTCACCTCATAATCAGTCCACTTTCTATCTGGTGTACCTATCTGTTTGTATTTACCAGCTTTTACTGTTTGTGTTGAAACACCGAGTTTTTCCATGATACCACTTAGGTTTGCACCTTGCATAATTACACCGATGCTTCCAACCATACTTCCTGGATTTGCTATGATCTCATCTGCCCAGATACTAGCATAGTAACTCCCACTTGCAATTGTCCCTTTTGCATACACAACAACAGGCTTTTTCTCTTGAAGACGTTTAATAGCATAAGCTATCTCTATAGAGGGTGAAACAGCTCCACCAGGGGAATCAACACTTAATAAAACACCTTTAATTGCATCATTTTTTTCAGCTTTATCTATCTGACTTAGCACTTCACTTACATCCATAATAGGACCAACAAGTTGAATCTCTTGAAGGTTTGTTGGGCTAAGTTCTTGTTCGCTTTGAGGTGCAAACAATAAAAATAAAATGAGCAAAAATATCATTGCCTTGAAATGTTCTTGTATAAATTTCATCGGTAGAGTGATTGGTAAAAACAGTTTTTTTAGAAAATTCATGAATCTTCCCCTTTTTGAAGTTGACCGTTAATGTAAACTTTTGATATATTATAGCGATGAAGAATTAAATGGATAGCTAACTCTTTACTAGGCTCTTTATCTAAGTCTAAAATAAGCATATCAGCATTTTTACCCTCTGCAATCTCTCCTGCATTGACCCCTAGAGCATTTGCAGCATCTATGGTTACACTACGAATGAGCTTTCTTGCTAAGTCTAACAAAGGAAGTTCTGAGTGCATAAAAAGAGCTACCTTCATCTCTTCAAAAAGATCAAGTTTATAGTTTGAACTGAGTCCATCAGTTGCCAGAATCCATCTGATTTTTTTAGTGTCGAGAGCTTGGAGGTCTATGGCTCCATTCCCTAAGAGTCTATTAGATATTGGACAGTGAATGATAGTATGTCTACTTGTTGCAATTCTCTCAAGCTCATTTTCATCTGCTTTAACAACATGGGTTAAGAGTGTAGAAGTACCATCAAAATGTTCCAAAAATTCATCTGCATCACTTACATTTGTATTTTGTTTGAGAAGTGTTTGAAAAAATTCTTTAAAATCACCATCACTTTTATCGAGCCAATCGCGTTCTGCTTGTGATTCCATAAAGTGTGCGGTAAGAGGTAACTTCTGTTCTCTTACAATCTCTAAAGCCTTTTTAACAAGAATGGGATGAA
>Ga0256836_1001007_pt1 | contig 13299 bp, 11 predicted proteins | sample 4561380metaG_FD_185974 | JGI IMG/M metagenome (GOLD analysis project Ga0256836, IMG submission 185974) | Hydrothermal vent microbial communities from Guaymas Basin, Mexico - 4561-380 | ecosystem: Environmental > Aquatic > Marine > Hydrothermal vents | place: Mexico: Guaymas Basin | collected...
CATGATGAAAAGCTGATTCCTACAATCATAAGAAACGCACTTTCCGGAAATCCAATTCCAATATATGGAGATGGCAAAAACATAAGAGACTGGCTTTATGTGCTTGACCACTGTAAAGGTATAGACCTCGTATATCACAAAGGTGGAGCAGGGGAAACGTATAATATCGGTGGAAGGAATGAAAGAACGAATATTTACATAGCAAACAAAATATGTGAAATTTTAGATGAACTGTATCCTGTTGAAAATAATTCAAACCTCAAAACTAAAAATTCAAACTTAAAAAGTTATAAGGAACTTATAACTTTCGTATCCGATAGACCGGGGCATGACAGGAGATATGCGATTGATGCAAGTAAGATAGAAAACGAACTTGGGTGGAAAGCAGATGAAAATTTTGAATCTGGAATTGTGAAAACTGTTAGGTGGTATTTGAAGAAGTATAAAGGATTAGGATATTTAAATGATAAATGTAACTAAAACATATTTACCCAATAAAAAAAAGTATATTCAATATGTGGAAAAGATTTATAAAAACGGATGGGTTACAAACAACGGTCCTTTAGTACAAGAACTTGAACAAAGACTGGCTGATTATTTAGGTGTTGAAAATTTAGTTCTTGTAGCAAATGGAACTCTTGCTCTTGAAGTTGCTTATAGAGCATTGGAAATAAAAAATTTTGCCATTACTACTCCGTTTAGTTTCGTAGCCACTACGAGCTCATTGGTTGCTAATAATATTCATCCGATTTTTGTAGACATTAACGAAAAAACATTTACTATTAATGAAGAAACAATTGAAAAATATATTACCAAACATACTTCGGCAATAGTTCCCGTTCATGTTTTTGGTAATGCTTGTAATGTGGAAAAAATAGATGAAATAGCAAAAAAACATAATTTAAAAGTAATTTATGATGGAGCACATGCTTTTGGAGTGAAATATAAAAACACTTCTTTATTAAACTATGGGGATATTACTACGCTTAGTTTTCATGCAACGAAACTTTTTCATACTATTGAAGGAGGAGCTTTAATTACAAAAGATAAAGATTTAGTTCAGAAGATAAGATATTTGATAAATTTTGGAATAAAAAACAAAGAGGAAATTCCAGAACTTGGAGTCAATGCTAAAATGAACGAATTTGAAGCTGCGATGGGGCTTTGTATGCTTGATGAGATTGATTTGATTTTAGAAAAAAGAGAAGAAGTATGGAATAGATATTATAAAGCATTTAAAGATATTCTTCAATTACAGGCAAGAAACAAAAATGCTACAAATAATTTTTCTTACTTTCCGGTAGTTTTTGAGAGCGAAGAGCAATTAAAAAAAGTTGAAAAAGCTTTAAATGAGAGTGATATTTTCCCAAGAAGGTATTTTTATCCTTCTCTTGATACTTTAAGTTATATTGAACCAAAGCAATTTATGCCGCTTTCAAGGGATATTAGTACAAGAATTTTGTGTTTGCCGTTATATCCTGAGTTGGATAAAAATAATCAGGAAAAAATTATAAAAATAGTCAAGGAGAATTTGTGAATCAATATAATATTTTAGTATTTCCTTGTGGGACAGAAATCGCTAACGAAGTTATCAGTTCAATAAAAAATCATAAATATTTTAAATTATTTTATGCTTCAAGTGAAAAGTTATCTTATTGTAATTTTATAGGTAATAAAATATATCAGTTGCCTTATGTTTCTGATAAAAGTTTTTTGTCGTCTTTAAATGAATTAATATCTAAATTAAGAATAGATTTTATTATTCCTGCTCATGACGATGTAGCTTACGAATTAAGTAAAAATTCTAAAAAAATTAATAGTAAGATAATAGGTCAATCTTTTGAAGTTAATAATATAGTTAGATTCAAAGACAAAACATATGACTTTTTTAAAAATATTCTACCAATCCCTAAAATATATAATGATATTCCAAAAAAAAATGATTTTCCTGTTTTTGTTAAACCTAAAAGAGGACAAGGTTCTTTAAATGCACTTTCTTTAAAAAATTTAGATGAATTTGAAAGTTTTTTTAAAACACATTCGAGAGATGATTTTGTAGTTATGGAATTATTAACGGGTAAAGAATTTACAATTGATTGTTTTTCACACAATGAGGAGTTATTATACTTTGGGGCAAGAACAAGAGATAAAACAATGAAAGGTATTACTGTTGTTTCAAGTTTTGTAAATGAAGATAGTTTAAATAAAGAATTTAAAAAATACGCTAATACAATTAGTAAAGAACTTAAAATGCATGGAGTTTGGTTTTTTCAAATGAAATATGATAAAAACAATAAATTGAAATTATTGGAAATAGGTCCGAGAGTAGCAGGAAGTATGATTTTAAACAGAATGAGAGGTGTGAATTTTATTGAATTGGCAATTTATCAGGCATTAGGAATGGATATTAAAGTTAATGTAAATCCAGTATATGATTTAAGAATGGGAAGAGCATTACATTCGATATTTAAAACGGATATAAAATATAATAATTTATATATTGATTTTGATGATACATTATTATTAGATGAAAAGCATTTAAATATTGATTTAATGAAATTAATTTTTAAAGCAAAAAACGAAGATAAAAAAATATACTTAATTACAAAAAATAAAAAAAATAATCTTACAAAGATTTTACATAAATTTGGAATTATGCATATATTTGATGAAATTATTCATTTATATGAAAATCAAAAAAAAATTGACTTTATGAAAAAAAATTCAGTTTTAATTGATGATTCTTTTAAAGAAAGAACCGAAGCATTAGATGCTGGTATTTATAGTTTTGATGTAAATAGTATAAATGTTTTATTGTAAAGAAAGAATAATATGTCTTTAAAAAAACAGGCGATTACTTCAATAATTTGGGATTTTTTAGGAAAAATTTCCATACAGGGAAGTAATTTTATCGTTTCTATTTTCTTGGCAAGATTGTTAAGTCCTACAGATTTCGGGTTGGTGGCTTTGGTAATGGTTGTACTTAATATTTTAAGTATTTTTATGGATGTAGGACTTAGCAGTGGGCTTATACAGCGAAGAAGGGTTTTGCCTATACATTTTTATTCCGTATTTTATTTTAATCTATTTTTTGCTGTTTTTTTAACTTTAATAACATTTTTTAGTTCAGGGCATATTGCTATATTTTTTAAACAACCTGAATTGAAATTATTAATTGAAGTTATGTCGATCATTTTTGTTATAAATTCTTTTGGGTCTATACATAGAGTAATTTTGATAAAAAACCTTCAATATAAAATATTAACTAAAGTAAATTTTTTCTCTTTTCTAATAGGTGGAATAGTTGGAATTGTTTTGGCATTAAATAATTTTGGAGTTTGGAGTTTGGTTTTTCAAAATATTATCGGAAATATATTGGGGACTGTATTATTATGGAAATATTCATTGTGGAGACCAAAATTTCTTTTTTCTTTAAAGGCATTAATACAACTTTGGAGTTTTGGATTCAAGATGTTTTTAGCAGCAGTTATAGATAAGGTGTTTTCTCAGCTTGATTATTTGGTAATAGGAAAAATTTTTTCACCCGCAACCCTTGGATATTTTCAAAGGGCAAAAAGTTTAAATTCATTGATAATAAGCTATTCTTCCGGAAGTATTATGCAAGTTATGTTTCCGGTGCTTAGTAAGATTCAAAACGATTTGGAAAGATTTAGAAATGTTGTTTTAAAAGTTTTAGCAATAATATGTTTCATGGTGTTTTTTTTAATAGGATTTTTTTATCTAAACGCAAAAGAAGTAATTGTTTTACTATTTTCAGATAAATGGTTGCCTTCTGTAGAAATGTTTAAAATTTTGGTTTTAAGTGCTTTTGCTTTTCCTATAAGTGCATTGCTTGTAAATATTTTAAGCAGTAGAGGAAATTCAACCGATTTTTTAAAATTAGACATATATAAGAAAATTTCTTTAAGTTTGGTGTTTTTCATAGGATTTCATTTTGGGATATATGGATTTTTATACGGTTTAATTTATCAAGCTTTTTTTGCTGTGTTTATAAATGCCGTGTATGCGGCAAAAGAGATTAAATTGGATAAAAAAATATTTTTTAAGGTTATGTTACATCATGCTATAGTCGGAGTGTTGGGAGTAATTATTACTTATTTTATTATTCAGTTTCTTAAAATAAATAATTTATTTTTAAGTTTAATATTTAAAGGATTGATTTTTAGTGTTGTGTATTTATTGTTTAGCTTTATATTTAAAGTTGATGGAATTAAGATAATTATAGAAGAAATAAAGAAATTTTTTAAAGGGCGAAAGAATGCTTAGAAGTGAACAGGAAATTATGAAAAATTGGAAAGGAGATATTTCCAAGCCGGTTGTAAGTATTTGCTGTATTACGTACAATCATGAAAAATATATCGAAGATGCTATAAGAGGATTTTTAATACAAGAAACTGATTTTCCTTTTGAGATAATTATAAGAGATGATGCTTCAACTGATAGTACTTCAAATATAATAAAAAAATATCAAAAACAATATCCACATATTATAAAACCTATTTTTGAAAAAGAAAATACTTATTCAAAAGGCATTCCTCCTTTTCCCATTACTTTTAAACAAGCGCAAGGAAAATATATTGCTCTTTGTGAAGGAGATGACTATTGGATAGATTCAAAAAAATTGCAAATTCAAATTGATTTTTTAGAAAAAAACAATGATTATGTATATACATTTCATAACGTAAAAATATACGATGAAATACATAATAAAACCATTGACAATGCTTCTTTAGTAAATTTGTATAAAATTAAGAAAAAATCGTTTGATTGTAAAGATATTATTTTAGGACAGTTTATTTCACAAACTTTGAGTATGGTTTTTCGAAATATTTTTTTATTACATAATATCGAATATCCACAATGTTTTGATAAATTACCTTTTGGAGATAAAAGTTTGGAAAAATTTTTGATTTCATTTGGGAAAGCGTATTATTTTGATAAAGAAATGGCAGTATATAGAGAGCATTCCGGAGGAATAAGCAAAGATCCGAAATGGAAAAAGAAAATGAAAAGTATCAATACAGATTTACTATTATATAGTTGTTTATCTAAATATGTCAATAGTAATCATAGTTGCTATTATATTTTAAAATTGAGAAAAAGCTTATTTGAGTTATTGGAAGAGAAGAAGAAGGTAGAACTTATAAAAGTTTTATACAAATTAAGTAAAGAAAAAAATTTAAATTTTTTAGAAAAACAAATTGATTTTTTTAAAGCATTAAAATTTTATTTGAAAAGGATAAAATAATGAATCCAACTTATGTTATAACATCAGGTTGGTGGTCTTCTAAAGAAAGTGAAGATAATAGATTAATAAAATGCGGGGATGAGTTCATTAGAAGTAAAGATTTTCACGAGCTATGGTATAAAGCTATTAAAAAATTCACTAATCCAAAAAAAATTTATATTATTGATTCAAATTCACCAATAAAACCACAATTACATGGAGATGAAGAATTGATAGAACTAATTGAAAACGCAGGACATTCAACCAATCATATTGGTGAGTTATGTGGAGTTTCAAGAGCACATTTGGTGGGAATGATGATGGCTCTTGCTAATGAAGTAGATTACTGGGTATATATAGAACAAGATGCTTTAATATATGGTGAAGGAATTATTGAATATGCTATTTCTAAAATGAAAAAACCTTATATGTTTGGATCTGGTTTTGGGACTCCTCAACCTACTCAGCAGTCGTTAATGATTATTAAAACAGAATTTATTCCAGATTTTATAAAAAAATTTACTTCAATTAAAGCTAAAGATAATTTAATTAGTCCAGAAACAAAATTTGCTATAGCGACTTCTAAAGTCTTATCATTATTACCAGAAAATTTATTTTATGATATTCATTCATTAAATTTAAAAAATAAAATTTTATGGAAATTATTTGAATTTTTTAAAGGATATGATGAATTACCTTTTGGATACGGAAGAGTAAGACCAATAAATTTTGAAGATAAATTTTTTTATTTTCAACATGGAAATAAAGATGAACTTAATGAATTTTTAAAGAGATTTGATAAATGAAAAAAATACTTCATATAACTAATTGGTACCCAAATCCTTGGAATGATTTGGAAGGTATTTTTATTAAAAAACAATTTGATTTGTTTAAAGAAGTGACTGATTCTCAGATTGTTAATGTTCAGGTTAGAGAAGGAAAAAAATTTTTTGAATTTAAACATTTTAAATATTCTAAAAATGAAGAGGGTTATTTTATTTTTACAAATATAAAATCATCAAAAATAAAAGAGATTCTAACGACGTTGTTACTTCTATGTGTATTATTTAAAAAGAAATATAAACAATTTGATTTATTACATTTTCATATTGCTTATCCGTTATTGATTCATTATTATTTGTGGAAAAAATTAATAAAAATTCCTGTTATTATTTCAGAACATTGGAGTGCTTATCATTTTAATTTTTATATGCCTAAAAAAACTAAAAAATTAAATGGTATAAAGAGAATTTTTAAACAAAATATACCAATAATTACTGTTTCAAAAGCTTTGCTTAAAGATATTGAAGAGTTTAGCGGAGAAAAACAAAATAAATATTTGATACTACCTAATGTAATAAATGAAAATATTTTTTATTTTAAAAAGAATCCTCAAAATGAAATACCTGTATTTTTTACGGTAAATAATTGGAGAAAAATTAAGAACCCTATACCTATGTTAGAAGGTTTTAAAAAACTAAAAGAAAAAAATATTAGTTATTTGTTGATAATTGGCGGTTATGGAGAAATGATTGATAATATGAAAAAGTTTGTTATTAAGAATAAATTGGAAGAAGACATTCAATTTGTTGGGAAATTAAACGAACAAGAAATAGCTAATTATTTAAGTGAGTCTGATTGTTATTTACATTCCGCAGTATATGAGACTTTTTCTATTGTAATTGCTCAAGCTTTAATGATGGGAGTTCCTGTAATATGCCCTAATATTCCAGCCATAAAAGAATATGCTGATGAAAATATGGTTATCTTTTTAAAAGATAATAATGGTGAATCTTGGAAGGAATCATTAGAATATTTTATTGAAAATAAAACAAAGTTTAACAGAAAACAAATTAGTGAGAAGATTAAAGATAGATTTTCTTTTTCTAAAATTAAAGAAAAATATATAAGGTTCATATATGAGAAATAAAAACATCTTAATTATTTCTCCCGAAAAATGGAATTGGCAGTATGTGAGTAAACATCATTATGCGATTGAATTGGTAAAAAGAGGCAATAGAGTGTTTTTTTTAGACCCTCCAAATAATGACTTAAATGATATAAAAATTGAGAAAACACAATTTGAAAATTTATATAATATTCAAGCTCCTGTAGTAAAAAAAGGTATAAGGTTTTATCCTAAGTTTTTAAGAGTGTTATTTTATAAAAATTGGTTAAAAAAATTAGAAACAAGGATTAATAAGCGAATTGATATTATTTGGTTATTTGAAAATTCAAGGTTTTACGATTTAAAGTTTGCTGAGAGTAGATTAAAAATTTATCATCAGGTAGATTTGAATCAAGATTTTCATATAAAAGAAGCGGCAAGCAGTGCTGATATATGTTTTTGTACTACTGATTTTATTAGAGAAAAAATAAAAAAACATAATGAAAAAGTATTTAAGATTCATCATGGATATAGTCCTAAAAAAGTTGATAATAATTTAGATAAAACTTTTCTAGAAAATATTGATAATTATTTTAAAAACAAAATTAATGCGGTTTATATAGGGAATATGGAAATAAAATATTTAGACAAATATCTTTTGATGTCTATTGTAGATAAATTTCCAAATATTATGTTTCATTTTGTAGGAAATTTTAGTGATGAAAATGAATTGTATTTGCATACTAAAAATAGAGATAATGTAAAATGGTGGGGAATGGTAAAAAATAAATATATAGACTATTTCTTATCAAAGGCAGATGTTTGTTTATTGACTTACAAGAGCGAAGAATTTAAAGAGCAACTTGCTAGTCCTCATAAAGTAATGGAATATTTAGCAAGCGGTAAAGTTATAGTGGCTACTTATACTGATGAATATAAAGATAAACCTGAACTATTAGAAATGGTGGAACATCCAAGAGAATATGTAAAAAAGTTTGATGAGGTTATAAACAATTTAGATATTTATAATTCTGAAGAAAAAAAACGAGCAAGAATTAAGTTTGCTACGGAACATACATATGAGAAACAAGTTGAAAAAATTATAAAAAAATTAGAAGAAAATGGATTAAAAATATAATAAAATTTCAAAAGGGAAAGGATGAAAATGGGTGTTAAAAAAGAAAAAGTAATTATTTTTTTGTACAATAGGTTGTTTGACCCTCTTATACAATCGAATTTTTGGCTTTATATAAAAGATTATCTTGAAAATGAGAATAATCCTTATGATTTTCATTTGATTACGTATGAAAATCCTGATTTTCCGCTTACACAAGAACAGCAAGAACTTGTAAATTATTGGATATCAAGAGGCTTAGAATGGACTCCTCTTACGTGGCATCCTGGAAAAGAACTAAAAAATAAATTTTATGATGTTTTAGACGGTTTTAAAGTAGTGGCAAAATTAAGACTAAAAGGTTATAAACATATTGTCACTTTAGGTTCGGTAGCTGGTACATATGCTTATTTGTATGCATATCCTCTAAGAATGAAGCAGTTTTTATATCAATATGAGCCTCATAGTGAATATGCCATCGATAACAAAATGTGGAGTGAAGATTCATTACAATATAAAATTTCTCATTATCTTGAGAGAAAAGCGGCATTATATGCTAAAGTTATAGCTTCCGGAACTGTTTTTATGAAAGAAAGAGTGGAAAAAGAGTGGAGAAGTAAGGCAAAGTTTTTTAGAATTCCTACCGTGGCTAATGATAAAAAATTCTTATTCGACCCTAAAATCAGAGAAGAAACAAGAAAAGAACTTGGATTTGATGAAGATACCTGGGTGCTTTATTATCCGGGAAAATTTGGGGATTTATATTACAAAGAAGAATTTGCGTATATGTATAAATGGCTAAAAGAAGAAGAGCCTAGATTTCATATGTTAATAGTAACTCCTCATAAAGATGAAGAGGTAATAGAACTTTTTGACAAAGCTGGAGTGTCAAGAGAAGATTATACGATAAGACATAGTGATTACGATAATATTCATCGTTATCATTTTGCGGCTGATTTTGCCATTATTTCAGTTCCTCAAGGCCCTTCAAAAAAATTTATTTCTAATATAAAAGTAGGTGAATATTTATGTGCCGGGCTACCTTTTTTGATTAATAAAGGCGTATCGGAGGATTATCTATATGCTCAAAATAAAAATGTTGGTGTAGTTGTAGATGGCTTTATAAAAGAAGAAATCAAAAAAGCGGTTCCTAAAATTAGAGAATATTTAACAGGTGATAGAGATAAATTAAGAGAACATTGTAGAAAAGTAGGGTTGGAATATAGAGGATTTGAGAGTTTGAATCCTATTTTTAAAGAAGCAATGAAAACGCTTGTGGAGAAGGGGTGAAATGCTAAACAATAAAAGAATTTTTATAACCGGGGGGACAGGGTCTTTTGGAAAAGCTTTTACAAAGTATGCTTTTGAAAATTTCGATGTTAAAGAAATCATTATTTTTTCAAGAGATGAACAAAAACAATATAAAATGATGCAGGAGTTTTCTCCTAAGAAATATCCTATAAAATATTATTTGGGTGATGTAAGAGATAAAGAAAGGTTAATTGATATTACTAAAAATGTAGATATTCTAATCCATTCAGCCGCTATAAAACATGTACCTATGGCGGAATTAAATCCATTTGAATGTGTAAAAACAAATATTTTAGGCTCACAAAATGTTATAGATGCCGCAAAAATAAATAATATAAAAAAAGTTGTAGCCTTATCTACCGACAAAGCAGCTATGCCTATTAATACTTATGGTGCTTCAAAGCTTCTGCTTGAAAAACTTTTTGTTTTTGCTGATAAAGAGTCGGGGCATACAAGATTTTCAGTAGTTAGATACGGTAATATTTTTGGAAGTAAAGGTTCAGTAATTCCTTTTTTTCTTTCAGTAAAGAAGAAAGGTTATTTACCTGTGACAGATGAGAGAATGACAAGATTTAGTATCACATTACAGGATAGCATAGATTTGGTGATGTTCGCTATTCAAGAAGGTTGGGGAGGAGAAGTAATAGTCCCTATAGCACCTTCTTATAAAATTACAGATGTAGCAAAAGCTGTAGCACCTGATGTTCCGATAAAAATAATTGGCAAAAGAGTGGGAGAAAAACTCCATGAAATTATGATAAGTGAAGAAGAATCTTTGAATTGTGTCAAAAAAAATAATTTTTATGTAATATGCCCTTTTGATGGAAGATGGGATAAAGAAGAATATATGAAAAAATCTAATGCTTCTGAGTATGAAGAAGATGGCGAATATCACTCAGGGAAAAACAAATGGTGGCTGAGTGTTGAAGATATTAAAAGATTAATAGAAGAAGAGGAAGTGATTTCATGAATGAGCCTCTTGTTTCTATTATAATGCCGGTTTATAATGGAGAAAAATATATAAAAGAAGCAATAGATTCTGTAATAAATCAAACATATAAAAATTGGGAATTAATAATTGTAAATGACGGAAGTAAAGACAATACCGAAGAAATTATAAAATCTTATAATGATAAGCGAATAAAATATTTTTATCAGGAAAATAAAGGTGTAAGTGCAGCAAGAAACAAGGCTTTAGAAGTTGCAAAAGGTAAATATATTACCTTTCTTGATTCGGATGATTATCTACCCCCAAACAGCATAAAAGCAAGGGTGGAATATTTAGAAAAAAATCCTGATATTGATATAGTTGATGGAATTATCCTTGTTAAAGATAAATTTTTAAACAAAGAAATCCGAAAGTATATTCCTTATTTTAAAGGAAATTTGATTTCTAAACTTTTAAAACTAGATGATAAAGTATTTTTTGGTGTATCCTATTTTGTAAAAAGAGAAAAAATTAAAAATATAAAATTTAACGAAAATATGACACATGTTGAAGATTTACTTTTTTATATAGAAGCGGCTTATAAAAATAATATCACTTATGGATATGTTGATGAAGAAATTTTATGGTGTAGAAGTGGTAATGAGTCTGCTGTTTGTAATTTAGATGGAATTGAAAGAGGTTATTATCAGTTTTTAAAACAATTACGAAAGATGAATTTAAATATTTTTTATTTAAAATTAAAGATTGCTAAAATTATGTTTCTTAGTAGAATTTCACAAGAAGAGTATTTTAAAGCTTTAAAATCATCGCTAAAATTTTTAAAAGTGTAGTTATGAAAATAAAAGCATTTACAAAATATTCATATGAAGGCCCAAGTAGCAGATATAGATTTTATAATTATCGGGAGTGTTTTAAGAAAAAAAATATTGAACTTGAAATATTGCCTCTTTTTGAAAAAGAGTATTTTGAAGCACAAGGAAAAATAAATAAATTACTTATAGTAGTTAAAAGTTATCTCAAGAGATTTTTTCAGCTTAAAAAGCTCAAAAAAAAAGATGTAGTAGTAATTGAATACGAACTTTTTCCTTTTTTTCCTGCTTTTTTTGAAAAAAAATTAAGAAGAAACGGAATAAAATATATAGTCGATTATGATGATGCTATTTTTCATAGATATGATTTGAATAAAAATTTCCTTATAAAAAAAATTTTGAAAGATAAAATTGCTCAAGTTATTAAAAATGCTTCAAAAGTAATAGTTTGTAACAAGTACTTAAAGGATTATGTTAAAAAATATAATTCTAATATTTTACTTCTTCATACAGTGGTATTACTTGATAAGTATATCGAAAAATCAAAAAATTTTAAAAAAAGAAATAATAAATTTATAGTCGGTTGGATTGGCTCAAAAACTACAAGCAAATATATTTTAGAAATTTTCCCTGTTTTTGAAAAATTGAAAGATTTGAATATTCAGTTTAATTTAGTGGGTTTTGATGAGGATTTACTTGATGATGAACTGAAAAAGAAATTTAATATCAATGTTATTCCTTGGAGAGAAGATACTGAAATAGATAATATATTGGAATTTGATGTTGGTATTATGCCTCTTGATGACACTCCTTGGAGTAGAGGAAAGTGCGGATTTAAATTAATTCAGTATATGAGCTGTAAAAAACCGGTAATAGCTTCTCCTGTCGGAATAAATAAAGATATTGTTGATGAAAATATAGGTTTTTTAGCTGAAAATTTAGAGGATTGGGAGAAATATATTAAAAAACTTTATAAAGATGAAAAGTTAAGAACAACAATGGGAAAAAAAGCCTTTGAAAAGGTATTAGAAAAATATAATTATAAAAAAAATTGTGAAAAATATTTTAATTTGATTAATGAGGTTATTGAATGTGCGGAATAGTGGGGTTTATTGATAAAAGTTTATTTGGGGATATAAATATATTGCGTCAAATGAGGGACACTCTTCATCACAGAGGGCCGGATGACAGGGGTGAATTTATTACAAAAGCAAATGATTTTTTAATAGCTTTTGGACATGTGAGGCTTTCTATTTTAGACTTAAGTAGCGCTGGGCATCAGCCTATGAGTTTTGAAAATTTAACAATTACATATAACGGAGAGATTTATAACTTTAAAAAAATAAGAAAAGAGCTCGAAAAATACGGATATAGTTTTTTTTCGAATTCAGACACTGAAGTTATATTAAAAGCTTTTCACAAATGGGGAATTAGAGTAATAAATAAATTTAGAGGAATGTTTGCTTTTGCTGTTTATGATAATAAAAATCAAAAAGTGTTTATTTTTAGAGATAGAGCAGGTGTAAAACCTCTTTTTTATTATAAAAAAGATAAAACTTTTATGTTTGCGAGTGAGTTAAAAGCTTTTCATAAACATCCGAAATTTGAAAAAGTTAAAAATCAAAAAGCTATTCCGTTTTATTTTAGATTCGGATATATTCCCGCTCCTATGACGATTTTTGAAAATACTTATAAATTAAAACCTGGACATTATTTGGAGATTGATTTAAATACTTTTGAATATAAAGAGTTACCTTATTGGAGAGTGGAAGATAAATTTTTAGAAGAAAAACTTAATAAAAAAGAAAAAGAAATAATTGAAGAGCTTGAAAATATTTTAAGGGATTCATTTAAACTAAGAATGGTAGCTGATGTGCCGGTAGGGGTGTTTTTAAGTGGAGGAGTTGATAGTACGCTTGTAACGGCACTGCTTCAAAGTGAAATAAGTAAGCCTCTTAATACCTTTACTATTGGGTTTAA
>Ga0256836_1001008_pt1 | contig 13296 bp, 9 predicted proteins | sample 4561380metaG_FD_185974 | JGI IMG/M metagenome (GOLD analysis project Ga0256836, IMG submission 185974) | Hydrothermal vent microbial communities from Guaymas Basin, Mexico - 4561-380 | ecosystem: Environmental > Aquatic > Marine > Hydrothermal vents | place: Mexico: Guaymas Basin | collected...
CTTGCAGATACCTTTGATGCGATGACAACCAACAGAATATACAAAGGGCGAAAAGATACAAAAGCTGCCTTTGATGAAATATTGAGTCTGCGGGGTACTCAGTTTGATGAAAAAGTTGTGGATGCCACACTCAAGGCACTGAAAAATGTAAAAATTAATCAAAATATTAATCAGTTGCCGCATACCGATATAGAAAAAGAGCGCTTTGCCTACTTTTATAAAGATAGATTGACGGATTTATATAATCAAACTTATTTGGATGTCGTACTGGTACACAACAGTTATGATTTAAAATATAATGCTTTGCATATATTTAAGCTAAAAAACTTTTCAAAATATAATGAAACAAACGGATGGAAAAACGGTGATTTGATTTTAACAAATATTGCAAATATTTTACGTATTTGTTTTGACTCTCAAGCAGTCTTTAGAATTTTTGGAGATGATTTTGTACTGCTTGATAATGGAGAGTGTGATACGGATGCCATCAAAACAAGTATTGAACAGGCAATTAAAGAGACGGGCATAAAAGTTGATGTTATGACCATCATGTTAAGAGATAATGCTGTTGCTTCCGTAGATGATCTGGAACAATTATAGCTGACGTTTGTTAAAGCCGGATGTGCCTTGTTTTGCCTCTATGGTAATGTTTTTTGCAAAAGCTTTAAGATAAGCCGGTATAGCCCGTCCTTTTAGTTTCATCATGTCATGTATCATTTTGTCGGCTATTGCCTCTTTATTTATTTTTTTTACTTCGCTTAAATAATCAAAGAGGAGTTCTCCCTGACGTTGCAGCGAGATTTTCCAGGTAGAATCGGTTTGTGTGTAAATCCACACTCCAAAAGCATAAAAATTTTCATATACACTTTCATCTTGCCACAGCAGTTGTAGACTTGTTTTAAAGTTTCCGCTATTGTAATACAAATCCCAAAATCGTGCGAAGCGTTTCATAATCTGAATATCAAAGAAACTGAGTTGATTGTTTTTTAAGATGTCATAAGGCGGTATATCACTGTAAACCATGCCCTCTTCTATGTCGTGCCTATTAATATGCGTCCCGGAGAGCTTTTTGAGTATGCCTATTTGGATTTCACAACTGCTTATGCGCATCAACTCGTCAAGATTGCGACCAAAACTCTCCAAACTCTCACCCGGTAGTCCTACAATCAAATCAAGATGAATATGTGCTGTTGTCTCATTTTCTAAGAAGCTGATATTGTCTTTGATTTTATCGAGTTTGAGCTGTCTTGATATGTTTTTTGCAATCTCTGGATTAAGTGTTTGTATGCCTATTTCAAGTTGCAGTGCGCCGTGAGGGAAGCGTTTGATCTTTTCTCGCAAAGAGGCAGGAAAATGGTCGGGTATCACTTCAAAATGGGCAAAATAGGGCGGCTCTTTTGCTAAAAAGAAATCTAAAATTCTGTTAGCCGCTTTCATGTTGAGGTTAAAAGTTCTGTCGACAAATTTAAAGTTTCTCGCTCCTCGCTCCCAAAGCTTGTCAAACTCTGCCAAAACTTCATCAAGGTCGAAAGCTCTTACTTTTTCATCCATAGAAGAGAGACAAAACTCACACTCAAAAGGGCATCCCCGTGAGATTTCCACATAAATATAGCGGTTTTTTATATCATCATCCGTGTAGTACATGTAAGGGAGTTGTATCTCTTTTAGGTTTGGCGCATTCATTTTGATGATTTTGTCCATAGGCTGTTCGTTGATGATATTTTTACACAGTGTATAAAAGGCTACATCGCCTTCGCCTTGTATAATGTAGTCGGCATCATCAAAATTGACACGAAACGGCAGGTAGGTAACCTCAGGACCACCAAGAACAATGAGAGTCTGAGGCGATACTTTTTTGATAATGTGAATAAGTTCGCGTACCTCAGAAGCATTCCATATATAGACACCTATACCTATAATGTCAGGATTGTTGATGAGAAGCTTTTGTGCAATAGTTTGAATGGCATCATTAATACTGAATTCTTGTATAGAAGTGTTAGGCTGTAATTCTTGCATATTTGCATATAAATATCGCAGACCGATAGCTGAATGGGTAAATCGTGAATTTAAAGTGGTTAGTATAATTTTCATAAAAGAAGTGTAACATAAAATTTGTGCAGCTTTTTGGGAACCCAGATTTTAATCTGGGCTAAATTGCTTGAAAGCCTAAAAGGCAAGGTTAAAACCTTGCTTCCGAAGAGTTGCGTAGCTTTGTCGGAACCCAGGTTTCAACCTGGGCTGTGCGTCTTGAAAGCCTGAGAGGCAAGGTTAAAACCTTGCTTCCGAAGAGTTGCGTAGCTTTGTCGGAACCCAGGTTTCAACCTGGGCTGTGCGTCTTGAAAGCCTGAGAGGCAAGGTTAAAACCTTGCTTCCGAAGAGTTGAGTAGCTTTGTCGGAACCCAGGTTTCAACCTGGGCTGTACGTCTTGAAAGCCTGAGAGGCAAGGTTAAAACCTTGCTTCCGAAGAGTTGGGTAGCTTTGTCGGAACCCAGGTTTCAACCTGGGCTGTACGTCTTGAAAGCCTGAGAGGCAAGGTTAAAACCTTGCTTCCGAAGAGTTGGGTAGCTTTGTCGGAACCCAGGTTTCAACCTGGGCTGTGCGTCTTGAAAGCCTGAAAGGCAAGGTTAAAACCTTGCTTCCGAAGAGTTGGGTAGCTTTGTCGGAACCCAGGTTTCAACCTGGGCTGTACGTCTTGAAAGCCTGAGAGGCAAGGTTAAAGAAAAAAATTTAGATTTTAGAAAGGGAGGAAAAACAGCCGAGAATAAAAAGGGGGAAACTCGACTGTTTTAAAAATTTATAGGAGTATATATCTCGTTTATGAAAGGGGAAAACATAATTGAGATTTAAAATTATATTAATTATAAGTAAATGTTAGGTAAATAACGTATAATTATGCATTTTCTTCATACTCCTCAAGCATTATGTCCAAATCTTTAAAAAGTTCCTCTGAAGCATTTTCCATCACTCTGAAATTTTCAGTAATTATTTTTGGATGACCATCTTTTAGCACGCTGTGCTCTTTCACGTATACCATGTTTTTCGCTACACTTTCATGCACAGTGGCATGCGGTGTGTCCATTTTTTTAAAGACAGAAGTTTTGCCAAATCTCTCTTGCCCTATACCTAAATACCATTGACCCATTCTACAGTGTTTATGGTCAGGAAACTCTTTGCTTGCATCTTCATTAAGAACTGCTGAGTATGCACTTGATTTAAACAAAATATGGTCGACTTTTACAAGTGTCGTAAAGAGGCGGTTTTGAATACTGACAGCTGAGGAATGTGCTGAGTTGGCTTGTTCGTTAAGCTGAGAAAAAGTATTTTCAAATTCATGAATAACTTCATTTGATTCTTGGGCAATAGTGCTGATTTCATCAGAGTTTGTTCGCATATCGTTTGCTTCTTGCTGGAGTGTTGATATGTTGATCTCTATCTCCGTGGTTGCTTTTTGCGTACGTTCTGCAAGTTTTCTGACTTCATCGGCAACGACGGCAAAACCGCGTCCATGCTCACCGGCACGCGCCGCTTCTATAGCTGCATTGAGGGCAAGCAAATTTGTCTGGTCTGCAATATCTTTGATAAGTCCGACAACTTCCGAAATTTCGCGAGAGCGTCCTTCAAGGCTTATGATTCCTTCGTGAGAAGAGGAAATAAGCTCAACTAAAGAGTTCAGTCTTTGCCCTATTTCAAGTACATTATCAAGACTTCCCGTAGCCTGTGCTGCCGTTTGTTCGGAAACATCAACAATCTCTGCCGCTTTGTCTGATGAAACTGTCAAATCTCTTTGAATAATTGCAAGTCCCTCTCCAATGCCTCCGCCGAGATTTGCAAATTCATGTGAAAGTTCTCCCAATAATTTTGTTCTGTATCCGTTGGCGATAGAGGTAATAGCCAGGTTCACTTTTTCTGCAGTAGTATGAAACACTCCCTGCAACCCTTGTGGATAGGTATGTCTGTATGTCTTGCCTGCTGAAGCATATTCTATGGTTGTTGTAGTATCACGCATAAAGGCTTCTACCTGATCGAGCATATCATTGAGTGCCCAGGCAATTTTGGTATCAAGTGTATCATCCTTTGGAATGTGTGTGATGCGTCCTTCAAGTTTTCCTTGTGAAGCTTCTGTTAAAATTTTTTGGACATTATCTAAAATATGTGAACTTTTAGAAACTGCGCCGCTTGGAATAAAAAGTGAGACAATGGCTATAAGAAGAACAAGTGCCGCTAAAATATAGCTTGCACTTATAAGGGCATAGATGCCGACGCCGATGAGACTTGCAAAGAGTACAAGTGTTTGATTATTTTTGAAGAGAGATGATAAATTCATCGTAGCTAACTCCTTCTTGGTATAGTAAATCTGTTAAAAGTTTCATGCTCGCATCTACACCGCCGCTTTTTTCTGCTTGGAGCATTTTTGCATATATAGGTTTAAGGGTCTCTATCGCTTGTGGGTTTGGTTTTCTTCGCACGGAATAGTAGCCGATTATATTGTCACGTTCATCCAAAGAGGGTGTGACATTGGCATACACCCAGTACGAATTGTTGTTCCTCGTTTTATTTATAACAAAAGCAAAAATTTCTTCTTTTGCCTGTACTCTGTCCCACAGTAGTTTAAAAACTGCTTTTGGCATATCTGGATGGCGTACAATATTATGAGGCTTCCCAAGCAGTTCCTCTTCGTCGTATTCTGCTAAATCCATAAAAATTTTATTGACATATGTCAAGCGACCTTTTTTGTCTGTTTTGGAGACAATAAAGTCATTTTCTCCTAGTTCTCTTATCATGGTTTTCCTCTTTTTTGTTTTCGGAATCTAGGTTAAAACCTTGCTTCCGAAAAAACATATTAATTTTGATGCCTAATCAAGTTTTGAATTGCCATATATTGTAGCATATCTTTATTTCATTATTGCTATAATTTGTGACAAGGAAGTCTATGTTTGCATTATTGTCTGTTTTTTATTATTTTTATTTTTCGATTGTCGGCATTTATATTATATTTTTACCCAAAGTTCTCAGCGGTGTGGGCTATGATGCGAGTGAAATAGGTTTTATCTTCGCGGCATCGCCTTTGGTGCGTTTCATTCTGCCTTTTTTGTTTATGCGTGGACTGACACTCAATGCTTCAATTTTTAAGACCTCTTTGTTTATTGTCGTTGCAAGTGCGCTCTCTTTTTACTTCTCTTTGGAACATTTTTATGCATTATTGCTTTCAAATGTCTTCCTTGGACTGGGCATGAGTCTGATGCTGCCTTTTGTGGAAGTAATTTCTTTACACAGTATCGGTAAAGAACGCTATGGCAAAGTACGGCTTTTCGGCTCTTTGGGTTTTATAGCAGTCGCACTTGTATTGGTGAAGTTTTTAAATTCTGCCTATGTGGCACTTGATTTTTTGCTTGTTTTGACTCTTTTGACTGCTTTTGTTGCTTATAAGGTATTGGACCGAGCGCCCGATACAACCTATGTTAAAGAAGAAGATGTCAAAAATGATATAAATATATTTAAAGACTGGAGACTTTGGGGCGGACTTGTTTTGGTACAGATGAGTTTCGGTTCCTTTTACAACTTTTTTACGATTTATGAAACAGATCATGGTATCAGTTTGGATATGACGGTATATTTATGGAGTTTCGGTGTGCTGATTGAGGTGGTGATGTTTTTCTTTCAAGGCGGACTATTGCGGGGTAATTTGCTGAACTTATTGCGTTTTACGGCACTCTCAACAGTAGTGCGATGGTTTTTAGTATTTTTGTTTCCACAAAATCTGACAATTCTCTTTTTCTCACAAGCACTGCATGCGCTGAGTTTTGCGCTCTTTCACACGGCGGCTATCAGCTACCTCTTTCATTTATATAAGCATAAAAGTCTCTCGCAACAGTTCTTTTCGGGGTTGACGTATGGTTTTGGAGGTCTTGGCGGGGCTTTGATAGCAGGCTATGTGTATGAGTATTATCCGAAATATCTCTTTTTAACATCAAGTTTTATGGCATTTGGAGCGTTTTTGCTTTTTCTGTCTGTGAAGCAAAAAAGAGTGTAGTGTTGTTATGCCATTTTAAGGCAAGGTTAAAACCTTGCTTCCGAAGGAGTTGCATAGGTTTTTCGGAACCCAGGTTTCAACCTCAATGCCATTAAGTTAAGCGGTTTTTTCGGAACCCGTACTTCAGTGCGGGCTTTGTGTCTTTAAAGACTAAGGCCTAGGTTACAGAAAAAAATTTAGTTTTTTTCTAAGTTACGCTTTAGCGTTTAAAACCTAGGTTCCGAGAAAACATCAAGCTTTTTTCTTAACTTAATGGCATTGGGGTTGAAACCTGGGCTGATTTGCTTGAAAGCTTAAGAGGCAAGATTAAAATCTTGTTCTTTAAGTCTTTGTATCGTTTCTATAAGTCGTGAGAGCTGATAATAATTGTTTTGGTATTTTGAGTCTATTTCAAACAGAAAAGGTCGGTATTTGAGGTAGTTTGCCCAAACTTTTTTACTCTGTTTTTCTCTGCCGCGTTTTATAAGTTCAAAACTTACAGCGGCATTGATAAAACCTTTGAGTAGTTTTATCTCTTTGTTCTCTTCAAAACGACGGGGAAACCAAGCGGCTTCAAGTGCCTCGTGGGCATCATAAAAACGTTCTTCTTTGAGACAAAGCATAAAATCTTGGAGATGTTTACGCATCCTCTTCCTCTAAAAGCATCATATTTTTTCGCCAATACCCGCGTCCGCCTTTGAGTGAAATGCAGTGGTGCTGCGGAAATTTTTCTTTATATTCTTTGAGTCGCTCAAGTGTTGCTTTGCCGGTATCGCAGTAAAAAACAAAAACACTCCCTTTTGGATACTGTTTTAACTCATAAGGATTGTAGGTTATGCATTGGGTCTTTTCAATAGGTGCTAAAATAGTATCGACAAGCACTACATCAACGCCTTCTTTTTCCAATTTTTGTTTATTTTGTAAAAACTCTTTTTGTGTCCATTCATCCGGATAATTCATAATGCCATTATATCACTTCTGTGCTATAATCTCTCTATGGCAAGAAAAAATAAAAAAAACAGTAAAATTAACCAAAGAATTAAAAAATATTTTGATGATGACCCCTTTGACGTGGGTATTGAACGGGTGGAGAGTAAAACACTCAGTGAACTTTTTGCAACACTGGGCATATACGATATAGACCACAATAAAACATTGATGGTAAAAACACTCCGAATGATTTGGAGTGAGGCAGACAGCGGCATGCGTCATGATATTTTGAACTTTTTTGAGAGCGACGGACGGGTGTATAAGTCTGAAAAACCAAAAGAACATACAGGGTTTGACAGAGAAGATAAAATCAATGCTATATTAGAAGAACTTGATGTGAATCAGGAAGAGGCCGTGCGTCTGCATGAAGCGTATTTACATGTAAGAAGCAAAAAAATCACAATAGAAAAAATGGAGTCATCGCTGCGTCATATCCGTTTTGAGATGAAAAAAGAGAAGCTTGAGCGTGAACTTGAGGGCTTGTTCGATTTGGATGACTGTTTTGAATTTAATGCTTCACTTAAGTATGAACTGTATGAACAGAGTTTTCATAAAATTTTGACGCTTAAAACCAAGCCTTATTCTTATGAGTATATTGAGACTGCACCTTTTGAAGAAATTGTAGAAAAAATAGGCAAAGATAAAGTTGTAACGGTACAATATAAACAGGAGAGTATTAACAACTTTTTAGCCTCATTAAAATATCCGCACTCCTATTTAACAACGAAAGAAATTTTAGACTCTTTACGTGCCTCACCTCCAAAATCAAAAGTAAACTATCCGTTACTATCACACAAGATTTTAAAAAAGATTGTTAAAGCAAAAATAGATGCAGAGGGTGTTGAACTCCATGATGAAGAAGTTTTAATACGTCTAGACGAGCAGGTAAATCTGCCTTATAGTGAAAGAGTATTTTCTTATAAATTGGAGTTACATGTAGAGCTTGAGGGTCTTTTAGAAGAGATATGGAACTCAAAGCGATTTAATTTTGATGCTATTTTGGCAGAGGTAAAAAAAGAGCATGAAGATGACTTTTTGCTTACGCTTGACGCGCTGGTAAAAGAGTGTGGGGAGTATGCACAACTGTTACACTTTACACCCGAAGAATTGTATGAAAGAGTGTATGAATTTTTGTTTGAACTGTTGCCGTTGAGTTTGACGATAACGCCAAAAATTCATAGAAAAATAACACGCAGATTTTTACATTCGATTCATGATGAGCTTATTAAAAAACAGCGTCAGGAGCTTTTGGCACGCACAATTCGTGATTTTAAAAATTTGTTTCCGATTGCAAGAAGTATGCAAAGAAAACTGGTGTTGCATATCGGCCCTACAAACAGCGGAAAAACGTATGAAGCAATGCAGGCTCTTAAAGAAGCTGACACGGGCTATTATCTTGCACCTTTGCGGCTTTTGGCACTTGAGGGGTATGAAACGCTCAAAGCAGAGGGCATTGAAAGCTCTCTTATAACAGGGGAAGAACAGATTCTTGATGATGAGGCAACACACATCAGTTCAACGATTGAGATGATGAATTATGATGTGGATGTGGATGTCTGCGTCATAGATGAAGTGCAGATGATAGATGACCGTGACCGTGGCTGGGCATGGGCAAATGCCATTATCGGTGCGCCTGCAAAAGAGGTCATTATGACGGGCTCGCCAAATGTCAAAGAGGCCATGATTGCACTTGCAGAGTATTTGGGCGAGGAGCTTGAAATAAGAGAGTTTGAACGAAAAAATCCGCTTGAGCTTTTAGAAAAACCGACGCATCCAAAAGATGTAGAAGCAGCAACGGCCATTATCGCCTTTAGCAGAAAAGATGTTTTAAGGCTGAAGCAAAATTTTTCAAAAGATTTTGAAGTGAGTGTAGTATATGGGAATCTCTCTCCGGAAGTCAGACGCGAAGAAGCAAGGCGTTTTCGAGAAGGTGAAACACAAATACTTGTAGCCACGGATGCCATCGCAATGGGAATGAACTTGCCTATAAAAACTGTACTCTTTTCAAAAGCCGAAAAATTTGACGGCATTATACAAAGAAATCTTTTCCCCTCAGAAATACATCAGATAGCAGGACGGGCAGGGCGTTATGGTCTGCATGAAAACGGTTATGTAGGTGCTTTACATGCAGATGCACTAGGCATTGTCAAGAAAAATTTTACCAAGAGAGCCAAAGAGATAAATGTTCCTTTTAAGGTTATGGCAAATTTGGAACATATAAAACTTGTCAGTACAATTTTAGAGGAAAATTCACTAGAAGAAATTCTACGATTTTTTATAAAAAATATGGTTTTTGACGGTCCATTTTATGCAGCTTCACTTGATGATATGCTTGAAGCGTCGCGTATAGTGGACAGTTATGATTTGGACATCGCGACAAAGTATCATCTCTCCTGTGCACCGCTGACTCTGAAATCAGCCTATATTATCAGTGCATATGAGCGTTATATCAATGCTCTAGAGAAAAAAGAGCCGGTCTATTATCATGCACCGAAACTTACGGGTTCATATGCGCAAACCTCCGAAGAACTGCTTCGTGCGGAAGATATGGTTAAAGAAATTTCTCTGTATTTGTGGCTGAGTTATCGTTTTAATGAGTATTTTGTAGATGAAAACAAGGCAAGGGCATACAGAGGGGTTTTAAACAAGTATATAGAAGAGACACTCAGACAAACACAACTTGCACAGACCTGTAAACTTTGTAGTGCACCTCTGCCGGTAAACTCAAAGTATAGCATTTGTCAGTCATGTTTTAAAAAAATTATGTGCATAAAAGAGGACACAGGCGCTCACCGCGCTAAATCTTGTCGTGCCTAACTTTTAAATTCGTCAATAGTTTCTTGTAAAGATGAAGCAACCTGCACGAGTTTTTGCAAATCACTTTCAATACTCATAACGCTTGTTCCGTTCGCCGTTGAGAGTGTTTCAATTTTTGAAATATATGTAATGATTTCTTGAATATTTTGAGACATTTTTTCGCTGTCTGCCTTTGATTTGTTTGCCATTTCTGTAGAAGTTTTCATCGCATCTGTAGTCGTTGAAATTTTTTGTTCTACATCATTAGAAATATGCACAAGAGCTTCTATGTTTTGTGCGTTTGTCGCCATTTTATCACTGACATCATTAATAGATTGCACAATTGTGCTGACACTGATGTCTATCTCTGCCAAACTTTTTTGTGTACGTTCTGCAAGTTTTCTTACTTCATCGGCAACAACGGCAAATCCACGTCCGTGTTCACCGGCACGTGCTGCTTCTATAGCAGCGTTAAGTGCAAGAAGATTTGTCTGTTCTGCTATATCTTTGATAACATTGAGTACATCTTTTACCTGGTCAGCATCATTTTTAAGCACTAAAAGTTCGCTAGAGAGTTCATTCTCACTCTCTACAAAGGTCTCTACTTCATTGTTTAAGTTTGCCAATGAATCATATGCTTTTTCTAGTTCGTTTTCTGCTTCTAATATAGTTTCTTGTGTCGTTGTAGCGGCTTGAATGGTTTCATCTAAGATATTTTGTATATCTTCACTTTTTTGACTTGTTTTAGAAACAATTTTTCTTTCTTGTTGCACTCCTTCTCGTATGACATGGGAAGCACTTTCGATTTCAGAAGCAATTGCATTGTTTTGTTCACCCAAAGATTTGACTTCATTTATGGTAAATTGTATCATCTCAATAAAATGGTTGACTTCATTGGCTGTTGCACCAAACTCATTGCCTTTTTTATATGTAAGTCGTTTTGTCAGGTCTTTGTTACCGCTTACAAGGTCGGCTATTCTTTCCTTGAGGTTATTGAGCGGTGCGAAAATTTCACGGCTAAAAAAGATTAAAGCCATAATACTGAAAATAATACCGCCGATAATTAAAGAGATTATAAGTGTTCTGTTGGTTGCAGCGATTGCATTATCGTTTTTGTCAAGTGATATTGTCAAGTCCATGGCACCAAGAGCAGAACCGACCTGTGTATTATAATGACACTGCAGACATCTTTGTTCAGCAATCATAGGTTTTACCATTCGGATAACATGATATCCGTCTTGATTTTTTTCAATAATTTTAGTTTTTTTATTTTGTAAAACATCTCTTATAATAGGATCGTCTGTATATTTTTCATTTGGAGCATATACTTCTAAAACAGCTTTTGATTTGGCAATTTTTAAGTCATTTATTCCATCAATTTTTTTTGCACTTTCAAAGGCGGTCTGAACCACTTCGGGATCACCCATCATCATACTTGTCGTCATTGTTTGAAAGATTGACTCACTGAGCATCTTTAAAGATTTTTTTGCCGTAGTATTTGAGAGATTGTGCAGTGTTGAGGAAAGATAGTAGGACATGCCGACAAGTCCGAGTATGCTCAGTGCTACAATGGAAAGAATTACTTTTGATTTTACTGATGCTAACATAAAGATACCTTACTAGATTTGAAATTTTAAATAATTATAACTAAAAAAAGTCTTTACAATGTTACATGCTGTATATTAGATACTCAATTTGTTCTAAAAGTGTTTGATTTGTGATAGTGTTTTTGTTTGCATATGCCAAAGAGGCTCCGGCACCCACACCCTCTTTAGCTTCGCCTTCATCATACTTTTTCAGGATTGGTATTGCTGTATTTTCAAAGTTGAATTTTGTATAAATCGCATGAGGTTTGTTGCTTAACTGCTCAAGTATATGAACAATATTTGAATTTTTATCTTCAACAACCCATTGTGTTGTTGCTAAAGTGATATTGTCATGTTTTACACGCATTAAAACATCTTCTCTGAGCTTGTCAGCGATTAACAAACATGCTGCCATCTGTGTTCCTCCTGCTAAAACAATCTGGAATCGTTTCGAGGCTTCAAGTAAGAATCCGGCACAAAAAATGAGCATATTGTCGCTTACTATGCCAAGTTTTTCAAAACTTGTCATATCTTTATTTATTAAGCTTAGGGCTTTGTTTATCGTTTGTGTTTTAATGTCATTGGGTACATGTAAGAAACTTGAGGAAAAATCATCTGCACAGTTATAGTCGAGTGCCAAGGCTGAAGCAGTTGCCGTCGTTGTCCCCGCAGGTGTACTTTCCCCAAGAATAAGATAGTTCCCTTTAAGCTCATATGATTTTCCAAACTCCATGCCTTTTATAAATATCTCTTTGGCATTGATATTTGCGCCTTCGTTTATGCTATTTGAAGCCTGTATATCAAAATGATGAACAATACAGTTTTGTGGCTGTGCAGTAAGTCCTAAATCTAAAATCTCTATAGTGCTAAAAGGTGTGAGATTATGCACTGCACGGGTGATAAGTGCCGGTGTCGGTACGCCCGTTGGTGTTTCAGCAAGTTCACCGAGTGAAAATACTTTTTCATTTGTAATAAATTCCGCATCAAGTGTAGGCGTAAGTGGAATCATACCGGGAATTCCGGCTTGTGTTATACCTTTTATCTCACAGGTTTTTGTAACACTCGCTGCGAGTAAAAAGTCAGCTTTGCCCTCAGGCATGGCATCTAAATCATTTGTCAGTATGTTATATGTTTGCATTGTCAAATCTTTTTTGAAATTTTACCATAGTAAAAAGTAATTAAGACCGAAAAGTACCGCTAATTTGGCTAACGTTATTGCTGTAACTCCTATAATATTTCCTATTTGGCAGGAAGAACAGTTTTTGTACTGCCTGCCCTCGTGTATTGCATAAAAAAAGTAAATGACAGTCAGAACAAGCATCGTAAACATTGCATAATTTTCTGCACTTTTTAAAAGAAGCAAATTTTCATCAGATAAAAAGAATTTTGATGCAAGTGCCACTAGAGAAATGACAAATAAAAATTTGATTACATGGAGAATCTTGTCTCGTTTGAATGTCGTAGGACAACCGTTGTCTGTGATGGCATTTGTACCAAATTCAAGTTTTGAATCAAATAGCTTTCGTTCTGAGTCATCAAGACGTACTCTGAAGTTTGATCCGAAAACATAATCAAGTTTTCTTTGTATCGTGACGGCTAAATCACCTTCAGCTTCTAAAAATTGCTGGTTTGCATTTCTGTCTTCATACATGAGTTTTATTTTTTCATAGCGTTTTGTTTTTGCACTTAGTCCCGGAAAATAGGCTGTAGCTTCCACGGGTTCAACAGTTCCTTCGCGTTTAATAATTCTTGGATTGATTAATTCTAAAAATTCTCCATCATCTTTTTTTACTACTATGACGGCATAAGGTGAACCTATTTGAAAGGCGGCGAGTGCATTTATATTGTTTGCTTCTATCGTATCTTTTAAATCCTCAATCAAATCAAAAAGCTCTTGATTGAAGTGTCTAACAT
>Ga0256836_1001009_pt1 | contig 13295 bp, 15 predicted proteins | sample 4561380metaG_FD_185974 | JGI IMG/M metagenome (GOLD analysis project Ga0256836, IMG submission 185974) | Hydrothermal vent microbial communities from Guaymas Basin, Mexico - 4561-380 | ecosystem: Environmental > Aquatic > Marine > Hydrothermal vents | place: Mexico: Guaymas Basin | collected...
CACAAGCTAGACTGCTTTAAGTTTAGAACAAAAAACAACTGCCTTAGGCACAAAACGAAATGTTACCCTACTAATATCTCTAGTAGAATTATAATATAATCTACTTGCTAGAATGATACTAGGCACTAAAACGAAACTTTTCTTATCTTTTTCTTAACTTATTATCTTTCTTTTTCCCTCTTTTTTTACGAGAATTGAACACTATGTTAACCATAGATTATCCTTATATCTAATTACAAAAACCTACAAAATCATTCGCAATTGTATCAAAAAATACTTTAAATCTTTGGCTTTGTAAGCTTGATTTTTTCTTTAACTTTTCTTTTTTTTAATAAAAAATTTATCAAAGCAAATGTTTAGAACAAGCTTTAAAAATAGAGTATATACCGTACTCACCATATTTTTCTTGCCAAGTATCTTTTTCTATATGCAATATTATCTTAAATATCATATCTTCATTTACAAATTTATCACTATCTTGTTTTACTAAAATATCTAGTATTTTTAGCATAGCCAACATATAAGCTTTATTTTTAGTGATCTCATGCATCCTTATAGCTAAAAAATAGACCACTTTATAATCATCAAAATTTTTTATAAAAACTTTGTTATCTTTGCAATAATTTATAGCATCTTTTAAAACTAAAGTATAGACCTTATCTATATGTTCTTGTATCTCTTGTTCAAATGCTTTATTTTCTATACCAAAGTATTTTTTTACACAGTTAAATGTCTGAAGATAATCGTGTTTTAAGATTGATATATCTTGCATCCGCTTCTCCCTTTAACTTTAGATACTTATCACTTACGCTACCATTGGCGAGTATATACTCAGCTTCATTGCTTTTACAGTTTTGTGGATGTTTAGGAACTTGTGGTGAGCTAAAAAAGATCTCTTCTTTGTCAAAAACTGCATCATATAATGTAGTATTTTTTTCTAATGGTTCATTAAAAAACTGCTCATAATCTATCTCTATTTTCATTTTAAATCTCCTTTTATTTTTATATAAAGTACAACCGATTTTTCGTATTTATAATCTTTCAATTCTTTACAATTACAACAATGATAATCGATACGTTTGTTAGTCAAAAACTCCCAAGGTAAACAAAACTCAACAAAATCATACCCATTAAAACTAACTTTTGGATAGATATACTTCAAATATAAATGTTCCAATCTATCTAACCTTTGTTCAACCGTAGCATCCCCCATTTTAGCAAAAATAGCTTTAACAAACTGATTAGAATCAAATCTATACACTTTCATAGTGGAAATATCGTGTAAAACTGAAGCACTTTTAGGTTCAATCAAATTTAGGTTCATTATCTCTAAGCACTTAGAGGTACTATCTTCATCTGTAACATCAAAAAAGATATTACCATCACCACAAATTAAACTACTCATCCATACCCTCTGGCTTTATAAGCCGAACTTTCTTCAACTCTTCATAAACTTGTTCTTGTGTGTTTAGTGCTAGTGCTAACTTCTGTTTACGGTACTTTATAGACTTTAGTGCATCCTCTTCTTTTATCTCAAAAAAGTCGATTAGTTTTCTTTCCCAGTCCATTATATTTTCATTCATAGCTAAAGCTTCTTCAACACTTACATACTTAAACTCACCCTCTTCGTACTCAAATGTTTCGTTCCATGGTCTAAGAACTGTGTTTAGTAGTACGGCACCGCTATGGCTAAATAAAACTCCAACTTTTCTTTTGATAGCAGACTTGTCAAACTCACTTATGGTTGGGTTTAGCTTACTTTTGTTAGAGTGAAATTTTTCTCCCATAAACTCTGCTTTTAACAAGCTTTCATCATACTCTATACCCATCCAAGAAGCCACAGCTCTCATAGCAGCTTCAGGTGTATTTTTTACATCTTCAAGTTTTACAAAAACTACATTATTATCTACAAATAAATAACCTCTTATAATAAAAATTCTATGCAATAGTTTAGAAAAAGCATTTGAATAATCTTCTTGAAATATTTCATATTTTTTTTCATAATCCCAATTTTCTTCTTTATAAAAAGATATAGAACCATACATCCAACTCTCTAAAGATTGCAACCAGTTTCGTATTAAAAACATATTTTTTGGAGTCTCATAGTATCTCTTATATGCCATATACTCAATCAATATAAGAGCTTTTTTGTAAGATTTTTTCATCAATTTTGCTATCTTTTTTTCACAAGGCTTATTCTCTTTTACAATAGGCACTAAAAAATTAACTCCAAATACCTGTTTATACTCTTTTTGCCATTGTTCAAATCTATTTTTATAATCTTTATCTACATTACTCATTATATAAATGTATTTTAAAGCGGTATCAAAATATAGTTTTGATCTATCTAAATCATTTAAAAAATAGTATATAATCCCTAAAAAATAATACCCATCAGGATAACCTCTACGATTATTATTTATAGATTCAAAAATCTCTATTGCTTCTTGATACTATTTTGCATTTATTAGTTCTTTACCTTTTTGGATTAAGTCTTGCATATTTAACTACCTTATATTTTGTTTAAATCTATCTCTTGATAAATCAGTATAATGCCCCTAAAAATCTATACTATTTTTTTCATCCTCAAATTCATTGGGAATAAAAAAAAATATATCAAAAAATTTATCCAAATTATTGTTATATCTATAAACATTTATTCTCATATCTTTTCCATATACACTTATTGAATTCTATTATACCAAAAATCATATAATAATATTATTTATCGGATTTTTCATAGATACCTCTTTGAAAATACTCTCATCCATTTGTGTATATATTTGAGTTGTAGCAATAGAATTATGTCCTAATAGTATCTGAATATGTCTTATATCAACTCCTTTATTTAATAAAATTGTCGCAAAAGTGTGTCTAAAAATATGTGGTGTAATACCATCTAAATTTAGACACTTTTTACAACTATCTTTTACAACATTTCTAATAGTTTGATCTGTTATAGGTTTAAAACTTCTATTTAAAAAGATATATCCATTTTGAATATCAAATATTTTTATAACCTCTTTTAATAAACCTAAAGTTTTATTATTTGAGATAAAAACTTTTCTTTGTTTTCTTCCTTTGCCATCTATAATAATAATCTTATTATCAAAATCGATAGATTCTTTTTTTATCTCACAAAGTTCAAAAACTCTTATACCAGTTAATAACAACAACTCAATAATTAATAAATTTCTTTTAAAAATTTTATCTTTTTTTTGAGTTTCATTAATGCAGCTTAATAATCTTTGTATCTCATTTATACTTAACACTTTTGGTAATTTTTTATCCTCTTTTAGATTTATTCTTATTTTTCTAAAAGGATTAACTTCTATTATATCTTCAAATTCTGCAAAATTAAACAATGCCTTTATAGTTACAATTTTTCTTTTAATAGTTTTTATTTTATAGTTCTTAGCAAATAGATAATCCAAATACATTTTTAAATCATCTTTATTTATACAGATAATATCATCTTTAATTATAAATTTTTTAAATCCAGATAAATCTATTTTATAAGCTTTTATAGACTTATCACTTAAATTTTTTTCTATTTTACAATGGTGTAAAAAAACATCTATACATTTTACTAAGTTCATATATCTCCATTAAATTTATACTTGATTATATCAAATATATTATTGATAACTGATGATTAACCAAAACTTATTAAGTTTAGAAAAAGAATATTGTTCATATGGAGATACAGTTCATTATAATGAACCTTCAAAAATTTTTGTTGAATGTGAAAATAGTTATATGATAGATGAAAATCACAAAAAATATTTAGATTTTCAAATGGCATATAGTGCAGCAAACTTTGGGTATAAAAATAAATTTTTTATTGAAAAAATGCAAAAACAACTAAATACATTACCCCAAATTGCTTCTGAATATCTACATAAAGAAAAAATTTTACTTGCAAAAGAGATAAATGATTCAATTGAGAAATTTACAAATGCAAAAGGTAGGGTTCATTTTAATGTAGGAGGGGCTCAAGCTATTGATGATTCACTAAAATTAGTAGCTGTTAATAAAGGTACAAAAAGGGTCTTTGCATTTGAAGGAAGTTATCATGGAAGAACCATAGGAGCATCTGCAATTACTTCAAGTTATAGATATAGAAGTAAGTTTGGGAATTTTAGTGAAAGAGCTTATTTTATACCATTTCCTTATCTTTTCCGCTCACCATATCCAAAAGACCCACAAAAAGCAGAGGATTATTATGTGCATCAGTTTGAAAGATTATTTGAAAGTGAATATCAATCTATTCTTGATCTAAGAGATAATGAATGTGAATATGTAGCTTTTTATATGGAGCCCATTCAAGGAACAGGTGGATATATAATACCACCAAAAAATTATTTTAAACGAATTAAAAAAATTATGGACGAATTAAATATATTACTTGTTGTTGATGAGATACAAATGGGTTTTTTTAGAACGGGTAAAATGTGGGCAATTGAGCATTTTGGAGTAGAACCAGATATTTTGGTATTTGGTAAATCGCTTACAAATGGATTAAACCCACTTTCTGGACTTTGGGCAAAAGAGGAATTAATAAATCCATCTAAATTTCCAGCTGGTTCAACTCATTCAACTTTTGGTTCAAATCCTTTAGGAACTACTTGTGGATTAGCTACATTTGATTGGATTAAAAATAAAAACTATGAAAAGGAAGTTTCTAAAAAAGGAGCTTATTTATTGGAACAATTAAAAGAATTACAAAAAAATTATGATGTAATTGGAGATGTTGATGGACTTGGACTTGCATTAAGAATAGAAATAACTTATGAAGATGGTATAACACCAAATAAAAAACTTGCAGATAAAATTAAGGATGAAGGCTTAAAAGGAGATATTACATCTAAAAATAAACACTATGGCTTAATACTTGATATTGGAGGATATTATAAAAATGTCTTTACGTTAGCCCCAAATTTAGATATATCGTATAAAGAGATTGATACATTTATTGAATTGTTTGAAAGGCTTCTTTTAAGATGTATAAAATAGTATTTATTGATTTTGATGGAACAATTATTAAAGAGGATAGTTTAGATTTGTTATGTGAAATGTATAGTAATAAAAATTGGAAAGAAAAAGATAAATTGTGGGAGATGGGAGAAATCGGCTCTCTTGAAAATTTAGAGTTTTGCTTGGATTTTGAGATTACTTATAAAATGCTTGATGAGGTTATTAAAAAACTAACTATAAGAGATGGTTTTTTTGAATTTATTGAGTATTTAAAAACACAAAATATTGAATACTATATCGTAAGTGAAGGGATTGATTATATTATTCGAAAAGTTACACAAATAGATAAAAGTAAAATTTTTAGTAATAAATTAGAAGATAATAGAATAGTTTTTATTAAAAATCATCAAAATTGTGAGTTTTTAGATGAATGTAAAAAATGTTCTTGTTGTAAGGTGAATTTTATCAATCAATTTAAAAATTATTACAAAATTTATATCGGTAATGGATATAGTGATAGATTTGCGATTAAAAAAGTAGATAAAATTTTTGCTACTGATAAGCTTGTAAACATTTGTAAACAATATATTTATTTTGAAAATTTTGAGGATATTAAGGAGATATTATGAAACTGATATTTATGGATTTTGATAGGACTATCATAGAAGAAGACTCAATCGATAAAATGAAAAATATACTTATAAAAAACAAAGACTGTGAGAAAATATGGGAAGATTTTGAGCTTCAATGGAAGAAAAATGAAATTACAAATTATGAATGTTTATTAAATCAATTTTTATTATATGATTTTGAGAATTATAATGAATTAAAACAAATCAATGAACAATTAACGCCTATAAATGGAATTGATTTTTTTTTAAAAATTATATTCAAGAACATTTAAAATATAATTTTTTTATTTTATCAGATAATTTTTATTTTATTATTGGTGAAGTATTACAAAAATTTTTGGATAGAATTCAATTTGCATATTTGGGAACAAATTGTAACTTTATCACAAAAGATAGTATCACTGATTTTTTGCGAAAAGAACAAACAAAATCAATTAAAATATTTGCTAATTTTATAACTTCAAAAAATAATTATATAAGACCTATTCTTATATATCGAAATTTATGCAAAAAACATTTACAAGCAAGTGAAGTTTTATGTAAAAAAGAACTTAAAAATTTAATTATAGAATTAAAAATTGGATGTCAAAATATCTGAAACAATATTCATTTGTTCTAATTATACCAAAAGTGATTTAGATTTAGCACTAAGTTGTGATAAAATATTTGTTAAGGAAGAATCCTTATTGCAAAGTAAATTAAAACAATTAAATAAAAAAATTTTTACATATACAAATTTTAATAATATTGTTTTATAAACAAATTTGTAATAAATTCCAAAGTAGTTTTATTTTCTATATTCTCAAAAATGTTAAAATTTTTTTCAAAATTTATACTATTTAAAATCTCAAACCAATTCCAATCATGTATTTGATTAATTGATTGTTTATTTATATCTTTTTGAAAATTTATCTCTTTTTCGTAAGAGAAATTTATATCTGAATTTCTCCAAAAAATATCTGGATGAGTAAATCTTATAACATTTAATATTTTATTTAACTCTTTTATATCTTTTGACGAAGTTACTATTGTTTTAGCTTGATTTATTCCTTGTATTGTCATTTCTGGATAATCTATTGCAAGTTTATATAAAATTTTTAATATATTATTTATATCCTTTTTGTCTTGAATATCAAAAAATTCTTTAAATACTTCATCTTTTGAAAAATTATGTTTTATTCTTGATGAGAGTAAAGGCACCCAAGGATCATATTGGCTTTCTCCTTCATTATCATCACCAATTACTGGCGAATAAAAATTATTGGGATAATTTTTTCTCATTTCAAAAGTATATTTTTCTAAATGAAACAAAAAAGTTTTATTATATTTTGATAAATGCCCTAAGATTGTTAAAACAAAATCTTGATATCTTAACTCCCCCGTTTGAAATAATTTATCTAACAGTTCTAATGTTTTCTTATATTTTTTATTAACTTTAATTTCTCTAAAAATTAACATATGTATAAGTATCCAAGATAGCATATCAGAACCTTCACTATCAGCATCAACCAATACTTTTATAGTATTAAAATCTAAATCAAAAAGTGAGCCTATAAAAGCTTTTTTTATATCTTGAAAATATTCTTTTTTATCTAAAAAGCTTTTTGACATATTACTTCCATAAAATATAAATTTGTAAATTTTTGATATATTTTCTTCTATAAAAGCTTCAATCTTATAATTAGTTTCTTTTAAAGTTAATATTTTTTGTTTTAATTTTAAATAAAGCTCATTATCATAACCGTTATATGCTACATAAATTATAAAAGTTACAAGTCCTATATGAAACTCTTTATCTGAACTTTTTTCTATTGAGTATTCAACAAATTTTTTAAAATTTTTTTTATATCTATTTGCCGCAATATAAAAACTTAAATTATCTAAATAATCTATATTTATAGTTCTATTTTTAAATGTATTATATATTTTTTTAAAATTATTACTATCTAAAAGCATAATTGCCATCAAAAAATAATCTTCTAAAAAGTCTTTATTAAAAGATAATTTTTTCTTTAAACTCAATGCTTCTTTTGCTAAATATTGTAAACTTATATCATCTGAAGTTAGTAATTTTAAGATTATACTTTCTTTATTAAATGCTAAAAAATATCTTAATGTATTAATAGAAAAGACTTTAAACTTATAATTATCTATTTTAAGAATAGTTTTAAAATATGAAATAATTTCTTTAAAGTTAGATAATTTTGAAACTAAAAATATTTTTGCATATAAAAATTCATTTAATATTTCATTGTGTATGGTAATAAGTTCTTTAAACTCATCTTTTTTATAAAATAAAATACCTTTTGATACTAAATATTGAAAATTTTCTATTGATAAATCATATGGTAAATTTATACTAATATCTTCTAATTTATAAAATTTTATGTAAATTTTATATAGTGTTTTTTTATCTTCTAATCTTAGAGTATTTTCATAAGAGTTTAAAATATATAATATCGAGGTGGCATCTTTAACATTTTTTGCAAGTTTCAAAAAAATTGGTAATTTAAATACATTTTTTTCGTAAAATTGCAAATTTAAGTTATATTTTTTTAATCCCTCTTCAATCATATTGATTGTAAAATATGAAAAAGTTTCTATTTTATCAATAAAACTTAAATCAATCTCTTGATTATGTGCAATGTAACGAAGTAAATTTTTTCTAATAAGTAATATAAATTTAAAATATTTTTTATATTTTCGCATAAATACAATAATTTTAATTAAATCTTCTTGATTTTGTAAATGAAAATCATCAAAAATAATAATTATATTTTTTGTTTTAAATAGCATTAGTTCTTCAAATTCTTTTTCTAAACTTAATATATTTGTTACATCTTGTCTATTTATATATAAAAATAAATTTTTATTATCTTTATTATATTTTAGTGTTAAATATTGAAAATAAAAACTCTTTCCAATACCACTTTCACCTTCAATAACTAAAATTCTTTCATTATTTTTTTGAATAAAAAGTTCAATTAAACTATCAATATTTTGATTTATTATAAGTTTCTTTTTATCAAAAGTATAATATTCAATATTTTGTATAATTTTATATTTAAAGTTTGAAAATGCATACAAATCCCTATCTTCTGTAACTTTTACAATAAAATCAGCAAACTCTACCATAAAATTTTCACAATGTGATTTTATATATTTAGTAGAGTTTCTACTTTGTAAATTTTTATTTTCATTAGGAGATACAATGATAAAGTTATTTATCCCATCAAGTTCTTTCCATATATCAGTTTGTAGTTTTTCCTCACTACCGGAATATCCCATAAAAATAATTGGTTTATTCCCTATTAACTGTTTGATTTGATTAGAGACAAATTTTTCTATATTTTGTTCAAAATCTTTATCATCCCATAAAGGTATATTAGTTTCAATATCACCTGCTATTTTGATTAGTTTTGATTTATCTGTTTGAGTTGCAGGAAGTTTATAATCGTTTTGTTTTAATTCATTATAAGTAAATTTTTGAATTTTTAAACATTCTTTTTCTATTAAATTATCATAATTGGTAGTAATGATTAACTCACAATAGTTTTCTTTCACAAGATTACATAAAATTTTATATGTAAGAGATTTTTTAGAAGGTATTAAAAGTTCTTTAATTACTTCAATTTTTTCTTTACTTGTTAAGGATTTGTACTTTTTTAGAAAAATTTCTGTTAAATTTTCTTTATCTTTTTGTATATTAAATTTTTCTAAAAATTTTTTCATAAATTTTTTACCAAGTGGTAAACCATATTCCTTTGAGCAACCAGCACCTATTAAAAAAACCACTTTTATATCATTAGAAGTAAAAATATATTTTAAGTTTTGGTTAATCATCAGTTATCCTTACTTAACTTTATTTTCAATTTTATCTTACAATACTAAATTCATCTATATTTCCTGCACCATCATCATAAAACTTTTTAATCAAAAAATAAATATATAAAAAGATTGAAGCATACAATATATAAAATAAATTTGCTGAAACTATACAAAATAAACTCACTATTACAACCATAAGTACAGAATCGAATATATCAAATTTTATAAGCAATGCACTATAAATAAAAACACTTAAAATAAATATATTCCAATAATCTTCTATAAAAACACCAAAAGTTAAAATAAAACAAAAAATTATGATATCAAAAATATTTTTTATGTTATAACTATTGTATATACTATGTAATACAAGTTTTACTCTAGTTATGGAACTATCAGTATTCAATAACTTTTCTATTTTATCATATTGATTTGCTAATACCATAATCAAAGATATATAAACTATAAAATAAATAAAAAATATCATATCAAAAGTAAACTTTTTACTAGATATTTGGTTTATAAAAAATCCAACAGGCACTATAAGCAACACATATTTTAAATAATTTCCAATAAGTAAAAAACTTTTATAAAAAAAATTATCATCTAAAATACTGAACATATACTTTTATCTTCACTAAAATTTTTAACTACTATTATTTTTTGAAACTTTTCTATATTTTTTAACTTTTTTATACGATCATATGTAAAACCACTACTATATGCCATATCTATAAAAACTTTATTCTCTTTTTCTCTTCTATTAAAAGATATTTTTTTATTATATTTTTCTTTCAAAAAGTAGCCGACTAAAAGTGACAGTGTCTTACCATCACTCCCATAAAAAAATGATATATCATCCATATCTTTTAAATATTCCATCATTTTATCAATAATATATGACATATATTCCCTACTTAAAAACAAACTACTAAAATCAAAATTATTATTAAAGTCTATATCAATCTCTTCAATTTTATCTCTAAATTTTACATCAAAACTTACCAAATTATCTTTATCAATCTCTTCAATAAACTTATTTTCTAATAGAACATTTCTTTTAAATACAATATTTTTATAAGATATATTATTGTTAGTAAATATCTTATATCTATCTATTATCAAAGATAGTGTAAAGCCTGTTCTACTTAAATCATCTAAAACAATAGCTTCTTTAATATCTTTAATATTTGTAAATATACTATTTGTAGTTTTTACATAGTATGGATATATATCACTATTTGGAAACAGACCAAATATAAATATATCTATATCTTTCTCTTGATATAATAACTTAAACAAAACAGATAAAAACAATCCACTACTATATGAGGCAAATAAAGATATTTTATCTTTATCTTGCAGTACTTTTGAATTATACATTCTATAAAGTAAGGAGTTTAAAGCTTTATTATCTTTTTGTTGCAATAAAGCTTCAATTGAAAAATCTTTAAATTTTATATTTTTAATTTGATATTTTTCTAAACTATTACTATCAATCTCATAAAAGCTATATTCATCACTCCATTTTACAGGCATCTCAAAACCACTTCTCATTTGAGTTATCTTATCAATTATATCTAATTGTTTATCAAAAATTTTATTGTATATATCAATAGCATTTTTTTGAGTATATAATTTTGAAAAAAGATTTATCAGTTCTATAATATTTTGAATATACTTTCTTATAGCATCATCTATATTTTGCTCATCTGATACATCTTGTACAAGGTGAGCATCTTGCCATAAAATATAAGCTATACAATAGCTAAATGGCTCAAAAGATATATTAGAAGTTTCTATATATTTTTTGAAAATATTATCAATACCCCCATCACTATTTATAGCTTTACCAACAATAGTTGATATCAAATCTATAGCAAACTCTTTAAATAAATATTCTATCTTTGATGATTTTGAATTTTGAATTTTATTTAATTTTTCTTTTAAAAAAGATGAACATTTATTAAATTTATCATAATCAACATCAAAAGATGTAAACCTACCTACTTTTTCCCCTTTTGAATATAAAAAATCAAATTTTAAAAATAAAAACAAAAAGTATCTTACTATTATAGCTTTTTTAGTTTTATTATCACTTGTCGTATATAATTTTATGATATAATCAGATATGTTATCATTACTAAAAAGTAGTTCATTTTCTGGTCTCAGTGGATTTTCTTTGAAAAAAAAGTGTTTCAGTTTAGCAAAAATCATATTGTTAAAATAATCAATATAATTTCTAAACTCTTTTGAACTATTTTGATAAAAAAATAAATTCATCCTTGATATATGAAAAAGTATATTTTTAAATTCTATTAGATAAACATCATGTCCCTTGGCAATATTTATTTTATCTAATTCAAATTTTTCTAAAGATTTAGTAAAATTACCTAAAACAGATTCAAATTCATTTAATTTTTCCATAGCATACATAAACGACTACACATCTCCCTTTTCAAAAAATCTAAAAAAAAAGAGGTAAAAACCTCCCTTTAAAAATTCACTCTAATTTTATTAGAATGCAAAGTTAGAAGTCGTAAGACCATCAATACCATCTGTGATATCAGTCGTTATAGTTCCAACTAATGTAACCTCACCACTTGCTATTGCAGCAGTACCATCATTTGTAATCTCATATACAAAAGAGTGCCTGACACCCTTTTTCCCTTTTTTTTGTGACACCCTTTTTTAAACCACTATTTTATTATGAGTAACAGCAGAATATGCAGAATATAATATTCCACCTATTGCAAAAGTAATTGTAAAATAAACTAAAATTTCCATTATAAGCCCTCTAAAGAATCTATTTTTTTTAATATCATTTCATTAACAAAAATTAATAGCTATTAATATACTGAATATAACTTTATAGTAACCGATACTCTCTTTAACTTTATCTATTTTTGCCATAAGTAATTATACAATAAAAAGATAAATATTAGTTGGTTAACATAGTGTTAAATTCTACTTAAAAACCAAAGTAACCCCAGAGATTAACAAAAATATAGAAAAAAGTTTATCGTATTTGTGGTTAGATATTTTATGAAAGAAAAGTTTGTTTACTAGAGTGTATATAGATAAACCTATAACTATATATACTATATTTTTTAAATCATATTTTATGTCTAGTAAAAACAATGTAGCTATTTGAAATAATGCAAATGTCATATAAGACACGGCTATGGTTGCTCTTTTTTCATACTTGTCTAAATCTGTATGAAAAACTTTTGTTGTTAATAATGCACCACCTAAGTTTGTCATACCATGGATTATACCCATCATAGCATAATAAATCTTTTCAAATCTCATCATAGTATTTAAAAAACTAGAAAACACTTTCACTCTATCTTTTAAAGCTATAAACATCAAAAAACCACCTATAAATGTAGAAACATCTACATCATAATCAGCAACAAAAAAAAGAAAAATAACTATAAATGGTACTGTTATGGTTAGTATATTTTTATATATTTGTTTGTTTATATGTTTATAATCTTTTAGTATTTGAAGTAGATTTATAGAAGCAGATATAGGAAGTAAGATTAATAAACTCTCAGAAAAATGATAACCTAACAGAAGTAGTATAGGTGTACCAAATAGTAAAACCCCAACACCAAAAAGAGATTGTATAAAAGATGTAACAACAACTGTTGCTAACAAATCCATACTTATAACATCTATCATAAACTAAACTCTAAATCATCTCTACTAGCTATAAAAAAAATTATTTTTCATAACTATCCTTTTATAAACATATCATCTTTTAGTGAGATTATCGCTTTTGCAACCTCTTTTCTCATAAGCTCTTTTTGTGGTACTTTAGCATCACTTAACATCTTTCTTATCTTTGTTCCA
>Ga0256836_1001010_pt1 | contig 13275 bp, 14 predicted proteins | sample 4561380metaG_FD_185974 | JGI IMG/M metagenome (GOLD analysis project Ga0256836, IMG submission 185974) | Hydrothermal vent microbial communities from Guaymas Basin, Mexico - 4561-380 | ecosystem: Environmental > Aquatic > Marine > Hydrothermal vents | place: Mexico: Guaymas Basin | collected...
ATGGGGATGTAGATAAGGATCTCATCAGAATGCTCAACACCCAAGTAGAGTAGACTAGAGAGGATGACGATGGAGATAGAACCTGCCAAACCATCAAGACCATCTGTAAGATTGAGTGCATTGGTAAACCCTACAATGGCAAAGACTGTAAAAGGGAGTGCAAGGTAGCCTAAGGTGAGTTCATAACCGAAGTAGTTTCCAAGTGATGGGATATAGAGTCCATCATAAAAAGCGATAACTGACGCGACGATAATAAATAAAAACTTGATACGAGAGCTTATAGTATAAATATCATCATAGATGCCAGTGGCATAAACAACAAGTAAGGCTATAAATACATAACAGTATGTGATATCATCTAAAATAAAATAATCAAAGATAACCAGACCAATGAGAAATACAAACCCAAAGACGATGCCAGCACCACGAGCTATGGGGGTTTTATGGACACTACGACCATTTGGGGTGTCTATAAGTCCAAACTTAGAAGCATTGGGTATAAACACTTTGAGCAGTATGTATGTAAAAAGAAATGACACCAAAGTGCTCAACAAAATGCTTATAAGCAATACACAAGACCTTTTTTTAACAACATTATAGCCATTAAAGTATTAAATAGACATAATAAATAATTAATTTTGTTATTAGTAGTTTTAAGCTTATTTATTATATAATGTTAGCAATAAAAATGAAAAGACAGAGGGAATCAAATAGTGAAAATAGCCATAGCAGGAACAGGATATGTAGGCATTTCAAACGGCATACTCCTAGCCCAACACAACGAAGTAGTAGCCCTAGACATCATCCCTGAAAAAGTAGAGATGCTAAACAGTAAAATCTCCCCTATAGAAGATAAAGAGATAAGTGAATACTTAGCTACTAAAGAGTTAAACTTTAGAGCAACACTAGATAAAGAAGAAGCATATAAAGATGCAGATTATGTCATCATCTCTACTCCTACTGATTATGATCCTGAAACAAACTACTTTAATACTTCTCTAGTAGAGATGGTCATAAAAGATGTACTAGAGATAAACCCAGATACAACTATGGTTATAAAATCAACTGTACCTGTAGGCTATACTAAAACAGTGAATGAAAAGTTCAACACCAATAACATCATATTTTCCCCAGAGTTTCTAAGAGAAGGTAAAGCACTGCATGACAACCTCTACCCAAGTAGAATCATAGTAGGTGAAAAGTCAGACCGTGCTCAAACATTTGCCAATCTTCTAGCTCAAGGAGCTATAAAAGAAAATATAGACATACTCCTAACGAACTCTACAGAAGCTGAAGCTGTAAAACTCTTCTCTAACACATACTTAGCAATGAGAGTAGCTTTCTTTAATGAACTAGACTCTTATGCAGAAGCGCATGGACTTAACTCTCAACAGATTATAGAGGGTGTAGGACTAGATCCTCGTATAGGAAGTCATTACAATAACCCAAGCTTTGGTTATGGTGGTTACTGCTTACCAAAAGACACGAAACAACTAAGAGCAAACTACCAAGATGTACCAAGTAACATCATAGGGGCTATAGTGGACTCAAACACTACTAGAAAAGATTTTATAGCAGAGAGTATCATAAAACAACTCAACAATACTCTTATAAACCCACATACATCTCAAAAGACTGTGGGTATATATAGACTCGTTATGAAGTCGGGAAGTGATAACTTTAGAGCAAGTGCTATTCAAGGTATAATGAAACGTATAAAAGCCAAAGGAATAGAAGTGGTTATATATGAACCAGTTTTAGAAGATGAAGACTTCTTTAATTCTAAAGTGATAAAAGATTTAAAAGAGTTTAAACAAATGTCAGATGTCATAGTGGCAAATAGACTAAGTGAAAAGCTACTTGATGTTCAAACAAAAGTTTATACTCGTGATATTTTTAATAGTGATAGTTGAGATATAAACATGCATGTAGTTAAATTTGAAACTTTAGAAAGTAAGTTAATTAACTATAAAAACCACTTAGTACTAATAGATAGTGATGTAGCAAGTTTATATGGTGTTCAAACGAGAGAGATAAATCAAACAGTAGCTAACAACAGTGATAAATTTCCTGATGGATATATCATAGAACTTACAAAAGAAGAAAAGCAAGAGGTTATCAAAAAATTTGATCACCTCTCAAAATTGAAGTATTCACCGCATCTTCCTAAAGTTTTTACAGAAAAAGGCTTGTATATGTTAGCTACTATCATAAAAAGTGAAGTAGCTACACAAACGACAATTGAGATTATTGAAACATTTGCTAAAGTAAGCAGAAGCATTAAAAAGGTTAAAAAATAATGAAAGTACTAGTACTTAAATCAGGATCAGATAACTTTAGAGTATCTTTAAAAAGATGAGTAATATTATAGTAACTAATAGACTAAGTATTAATATAGCAGATAAAATGTATATACTTGTGATATCTTTAATAGTGATAATTAGGAGAAAATTTGAAATCTTAAAAAGCATATTAATGTTTATAGATGATGACTTGATTTTTATAAATAAGTATATCAAAAAGTTATGTAATATTAATGTAAAGAAGTTTGAATATCAATTCGGAAGAAATATAGAAAAACTACTTAAACAACGACAATCTTTAAGGATGTTAATGGATGAAAATATATGCTAACATCTTTTTTACCTCAATTAATTAATGCATTTATCGCCCTATTAACAATAAGGGTATATACTGAATTTTTAAGCCCGATTGAATTAGGGACAACAATGTTGATATTAGGAACTGTTGCATTAATTGATGCTTTATTAATGTCTGCATCTAATCAGACAACATTTTACTTTATAAGTAGAAAAGAAACGAAAGTTAGCACTTTATATTTTTTACATTATTTAGCTCAATACTTAAAATATTTATATTTTTTTATATTTATTAGCTTTTTCCTTTTAATAAATATTGATATTAAAGATACTTTATCGATTACTGTTTTATCATTAATATTTTTAGTTTTATATATAGTAAATGCACCAATAAAGGGATCCTTTTTAGCTTATTTAAACTTTAAAAATAATAGAAAACATTATGCCCTGCAATTAATATTTGAAAGTATTATAACAATCACATTAGTAGTCTTACTTTTATATCAAAATACTCATTGGATATATATTTTATTCGCTTTATTGCTATCGAAAATTATTACAACAGCTTTTAACTTTTTATTTTTAAAAAATGATTTTGAATCATTTTCAAATAAAAATATAAGACTTGATAAAAATTACTTAATACCCTATATGCAATATATGAAATCAATCTCATTGATGGGTATATTAGGATGGATATCAGCTTTTGCAGATAGATTTATTATTGCTTCTTCATTAGGTGTTGTCAATAGTGGATATTATTCAATAGCATCTGGGCTTGTAGCAAGGCCATACAATGTATTAACGGCAACTTTTACAGCTTACTTTAGACCAGAATTTTATAAATTTAGTCATGAAAAAAACAATAAATTATTTTATAACATCAAAATAAAATGGATGCTAGGTGTAATTATAGTTGGTATGATAGCTACTATTCTCTTCTACTTTACAGCAGGTCTTATTTGTAGTTTATTATTAGCAGATGGATATAGGGAACATATTGAAAATATTCTTTGGCTCATTTCAATTGCACTTAGTTTATCTATCCTTACACATGTTTTTGACAATGTATTTTTAGCATTAGGTAATGCTAAAAAACTATTGAAAATTCAACTTTTTTTAGTACCTGTTCCATTAATTGCGATATTCTTCGGTGCCGTTGCATATGGAGTAACAGGTGCGATAATAGGAAGGATATTTGCAGAATTAATTAAATTATTTAGTACATTTTACTATTCAAGGAATAGAATTTGAAAATCGTAATCGGTACATCTACTCCCTTCCATTTAATACATATTGCTAGAGAACTTGCTGAGTATGGCAATGATGTAACAGTAATAGGTTATATGCCAAAATGGAAGATGAAAAAATATAACTTAGGTAAAGCAAAGTATAAAAGTCTTTTTTGGTATTGTCCACCTTTATTTTTATTAGCATTACAACATTATTTTCCAAACTTTCAACGAAAAATTGTTTTTAAGATAATGAACTTTGTGGATATTTTAATAAGTTTTAAACTAGAAAGCTGTGATTATTATATTGGATTATCAGGTATAAGTGTAAAATCATTAGCGGTGGCAAAAAATAAATATAATGCAATCTGCATTTTAGAAAGGGGTTCAGCACATGTAATGACACAAAATAGTCTTATATCAGAATCTAACAAATGTACTCTTCCTCTTGAATATATTGAGCGAGAGCTGAAAGGTTATGAGCTTGCAGACTTTATCTCAATACCATCAATTTTTGTAAAAAACTCATTTCTAAATGAAGGTGTAAAACTGAATAAATTATTTATTAATAATTATGGTGTAAATTTAGAAAGATTCAATAGAAAAGGTAACATACTTGGAAAAGTAAAAAAAGAGATGATTACCCTTTTATTTGTTGGAGGATGGTCATATCAAAAAGGTGTTGATGTTTTATTTGATACGCTAAAACTTAAAAAGAATCTTCAAATCATTCATATTGGAAGTAATGGTGGCTATAAATTTCCAGAATCAAATAGATTTAAATCTCTAGGTCATATAGATAATAGAAAGCTAATAGAATATTATAACATGTATGATTTTTTAATATTGCCGTCAAGACAAGATGGTTTTGGAATGGTGCTATTAGAGGCCTTATCTAGTGGTATGCCTATTATTGCAAGCAAAAACACAGGAGCTTTAGATATTTATGACAAAATATCTAATAAAAATTCTATAGAAATTTTGGATGACTTAACAGCAGAGAGTATTGTTAAATCTATCGAAGAATTATCAAAGTTTGATTTTTCTAAAAAGGAAGTTTTTTCTGTTAAAGATAAAGAATATTTTACATGGAAAGAGTATGGAAAAAGATATAATCAGTTTTTAAAGGAGCTTAGAAAATGAGAAAAATATTTGTTGTACCTTATTTTGGAAAATTTCCAAACTATATTCAATTATGGCTAGATTCTTGTGGAAGAAATGAAAGTTTTAACTGGGTACTTATAACAGACTGTAAATTAAATACATTGGATATTCCTTCAAATGTATTTTGTATAATATCGACTCTTGATAAAATTGAAAATATATTTAAAGAAAAGATTCATCCAAAAATTTTTCTAACTACTCCTTATAAACTTTGTGATTATAGACCAGCATATTGGATGATATTAGACTATTATGAAATTAAGTATGATTATTGGGGCTATTGTGACATAGATGTGATTTTTGGAGACTTATCAACTTTTATTCAAGATGAAATTTTAGTAAAATATGATAAATTTTTGTCCAATGGACATTTGACTCTTTATAAGTCAAATGAAAAAGTTAAAAATGCTTTTAAGCTTACTGGATCTAAATATTTATGGAAAGACATATATTTTATTGAAGAAAATATAGGCTTTGATGAACATCATGGTATCAATAAGATTTTTAAATTTAATCAATTTAACTGCTATGAAAATATATCGATAGTTGCAGATATTGATCCACAATTTAAAAATTTCTATTTATACTATCAAGCATTTAATCATAAAAAACAGTATTTTTCACTTGAAGATGGAAAAGTACTTCAACACTATATGGTGAAAAATAAAATTTATGAAAGAGAATTTGCATATATTCATATTCAAAAAAGAAAAATGACATTGAATATAAGTACTAATAATAGCAACTCATTTTTAATTAATGATAATGGATTTTCATTATTAAATTTAAATAAAAAAGAAAATTTTAAAATATTTAAGGAAACATTTAAAGTAAAAATTAATAAGTTAAGAACAAAGTTAAGGTTTTATAAGAATAGGTTTATGAATGTTGTTTAGTTTTAGTAATATATCCAAAAAAGAGTCTAGGCTTTTAGATTTATTAAAAATATTGCTTCTTTTTCAAGTAATGCTAGGGCATAGTATAGGATTAGTAGTACCAAGTTTTAATGATATAAATGCTGAAACTTTACTTGACTATTCTTTGTTGTTTTATAAACTATTATTTTCTTTTGGTGCTTTATCTGCTTATATCTTTATATTTTTATCAGGTTTTTTTACATCTAAAATATTTCTAAAAGATGAAAAAATCTCTTTTATTTCAGTACTTCAAAAAAGAATAGTAAGAATATATCCGATTTTTATTTTTGCTATTGTTGTGACCTTGGTATTGGACTATATTGGAGTTTTGCTATTTAATTATGACCTTTATCTAAGAAATGGGATGAACTATAATGTGGTTGATCATTATACATTGAATATTTTTATCTTAAATTTATTATCTCTACAGCCAACATTAACTGAAACAATTGGTAGCAATGGACCATTATGGACTTTAGGATATTTAGTGCAATTTTTTGTATTAGGAGTAATTATTAAAATACTTTTTTATAAAAATTTACATTTTTTAATATTAAATGTAGTTTTACTTGTTGTAGTTAGTTTTTATAATCTAGAATTTTCATTACTTTATTTTGTTTGGCTATCTGGTACATATAGTAGAACTTTACAATTGAATATACAATCTAAACCTTTAATTAATTTAGTTATTATTTCGACACTTCTTTTGTTAATGATTTTAACTAAAGTAGTTAGCAGTTATTTTATTATACTAATGACTCCAATATTCTCTATTATTCTATTATATATAATAAAAATTTTCCCAAATCAAATATATAAATTAAACTTTGAATCTTTAAAAAGAATAAAGGATACATCCTATGGTCTCTATACCTTACATATGCCTATTCTTTTTTTCTTTTTAGGTATGTATAATGAGGTAGTAAATAATAATTTTTCTTTTATTACTTATCTGTTTTTCACTTCAATATCAATATCTCTAACATATTATATATCAATAAAATTAGAACAAATATTAAATAAAAAAGGATTATAATGTTGTTATCTGTTATATTGCCAGTAAGAAATGGTAAAGACTATATATACGATGCTGTAGATAGTGTATTAAAACAAACATATAATGATTTTGAATTAATTATTATTAATGATGGAAGCACTGACAGTACCTTACAAATTCTAAAATCTTTTAACGATAATAGAATTAAAATCATTACAACTGAAGGTATTGGTCTTGTTAATGCTTTAAATTTAGCTATTGATGAATCATCTGGTACTTATATTGCGAGAATGGATGCTGATGATATATGTTTTAATAATCGATTTGAAGAACAAATGAAGGTTTTAAAGAATAGTAATATAGGTGTTGTTTGTGCAGATGTTAAGCTAATTGATGAAGATGGTAATGTCATAGGATTCTCAAAAGATTTTTATAAAAATAAAAATGATCTTATGAATATGTTGACATTTAAAGAAAAAAGAAAACCTATTATTCATCCAACAGCAATTATTAATAAGAAAATATTACATAAAATTGGAGGATATAGACATTTTTCTTCAGCCGAGGATAGGGACTTGTGGTTAAGGCTTAGTAATGAATGTGAGTTTTATAGGATTCAGAAATATTTACTTAAATATAGAATAAACTCACAAGGAATTAGTAAAACAAAATATTTTGAACAAAAGGTAAGTTCGATGTTAACCGTAGTCTGTTATGAAGTAGAAAAGAAAATAGGGTTTGATATATATAAAAATAAAGAACTATTCTTAAACACGACATATTTATTGCATAATGAGATAGAAAAAATAAAACTACAATATGAAACATTTGAAAACTTCAAAGAAAAAGTAAAAAATAAATCAAAAATTGATAAGATTAATATTTTATTAATGCAATATAATTTCATACAAATACTATTTCATTACTTTTTTGAGCTTAAAACTTCTCGAAAACTTATTGAGAAAATAGTAAAAATAACTATTTTTGAAATTAGGAAAAAAGGGCTTGTATAGATGAATATTATATTGGTTACACTTTTTTTTGGATTATGCCTATATACAATTAAAAAGTTAATTTCTACAGCATCTACATTATGGCTAATGATTGGAATTATAGGATCCTTTTCTATAGGTTACTATGTCTTACCTATATTATTTCAAGATGAGGCAGGGTTGTCAAAATTTTTATCAAGTGATGTTACTGAAGTTCTTTTGATGTCACTGTTATTTTTCTTTTTTATAATAATGGGTGCAATAATAACAGAAAATAAGCTTCAAAATAAAAAATTCAGCTTATTTCTTAATATGATTGATGGTATTTTTATTAGAAACTATCAAGTTATCTATTTTATAGGTTTATTAATATGGCTATTGTACTTTTTCAATACTAATTTAACTTCGTATGCTGTAGAAGATTCTGTAGCATACTTTAAGCAACAAAGTAGTACGGCAGGATTAATTGCTTTTTTATCTAACTTTGGTATGGCAGGAATGGCTATTGGAGTAGCTATTATCTATAAAGATCAAAATACAACAAAGATTAAAAAAATTTTATTTTTTGCTATTTATCTTTCTTTAACAATCTTATTATTGAGTACAGCTCAAAGATTAGCTGTTTTAAAGCCTATCTTTATGTTGGTCGCAGCATTTTATATGTTTGATAATAAAAAATTAAGTTTAAGGCTTATATTATTTGGTGTATTGTTTTTATTTATTATTAGTCCTTTTATGGTTTTTCTAAGAGAATTTGATAGAAAATCTGCTACAGGTCAAACAATGGAAACTTTAGTAAAATATAAACAAACTGGTAATATAACCTCAACAGCTTTTCAGTCTATTATAGATAGAGCAGATCTTTTAAAAGTAATGATCAAATTAAAAAAATACTTTGATCGAGATTTTCAGCAATTTAATCATGAACAATACTTTTATTCGCTTTTTACAGCATTTATACCAAAACTCATTTATCCTGATAAACCTTACCCTTTAAGTGATACAGGAACAATAAAAGGAGAAATTTCAGTTGTCGCATGGAAAGTACATGGTTTATCTTCTATGGGTAGCTTAAGTGCTTTTGGAGCAATTTCTGCATATAGAGAAGGTGGATATATATGGATGTTATTGAATGGTTTTTTAGTTGGTTTTTTATTTGCAGTAATAAATAAATTCTTAGGCTCTGGAGGTGTTACTGCTAAGTTTTTACTTGTTTCATTATTTGTAACATTATGTGTTAAAAATATACCACCAAGTCTTTCCTATTTCTTAATGTTTATTGCACCTATGGTTAATTTTGTAATCATTTTATATATTTTAAATATGATACTTAGAAGATATAGAAAATGATAAAAGTTACCTTAATTATACCATCATTTTACCCTGCAACAGTATATGGTGGACCTATATTTTCAACATTGCATACATGTCAAGAACTTGCTAAGCTTGATGACATTAGCATAAATGTTTCAACGACAAACACAAACATGTACTCAAAACTTGATGTTGAAGTAAACGAAGACATAAAATTTGAAGATAACTTTCATGTGAAGTATTATGATGAAACTAAAGTAGATAAGTTTTCTTTACAACTGTTTACTCATGTTTGGAAAGATATTAAAGCTTCAGATGTTGTGCATATACAGTCAATATTTAACACTCCTACACCTATCTCTTTAGTGTATGCAAAACTATTTAGGAAACCTATTGTTTTATCACCTCGTGGCTCTTTAGGTGACTGGTGCAGAAACAATGGAAGTAACTTTAAAAACCTATGGTTAAATTATCTTTTAAAACCTTTAGTTAAAGATGTTGTATGGCATGCAACAGCACAGCAAGAAAAAGATGAAATCTTATCTATCTTTCCCAATGCTAAAGTAGATATCATACCAAATGGTATAGAGTATGATATCTACCAAAAATCAAATATATTAAATAAAGAAGAATATATATTAAAATATACAAAACAAAATCTGAGAGCAGATAAGATAATTATATCTATGGGAAGAATTCAAAAGAAAAAAGGTTTTGATATTCTTATAAGTTCATTCTCTGAAGTACTTAACATATTTCCAGATTCGATGCTTCTGATAGCCGGAGATGATGAAGGTGAACAAAAAGCTCTAGAGCAACAAGTAAAAGATTTAGATCTTGAAAAGAGAGTGTTTTTTATAGGTTCTATATATGGACAAGACAAGGTAGACTTTTTAGCAAATGCTGACTTATTTGCATTGCCATCACATAATGAAAACTTTGGAAATGTATATGTTGAAAGTTTAGCAGCAGGAACCCCCATAGTAGCTAGTACTGGAACACCTTGGTCTGAAGTTGTAGAGTATGGTTGTGGGGATTGGGTTAAGAACAGTGTAAGTGAAACTTCTCAAGCAATGATAGATATTTTAAAAAAAGATAGAGATCAGATGAGAGTAAACAGTAAAGAGTTAGCAAAAAAATATGACTGGAAATATATAGCCAAAGAATTTAAAGGCTTGTATGAAAGCCTTATGGAGAAATAATGCAACAAAATATATCTATAATAATTTTAACACTAAATGAAGAGCAACATATAAAAAGATGTATAGAATCTTTACAAGGTTTTGCTAAGAATATATTTCTAATAGATTCAAATTCTACGGATAAAACAGTAGAGATCGCTGAGAGTTTAGGTGCTAAGGTTTATGTTAACAAATGGCCAGGAAATCATGCAAAACAATTTCAATGGGGACTCGACAACTGTCCCATAGATACTACTTGGGTTATGAAAATGGATGCCGATGAGTATGTACTTCCTGAACTTAGTAATGAAATTAGTTCAGAACTAGAGAAAGTGGAAGAAGATGTTTCAGGTATATATATAAAAAGAAGAGTTTACTTTTTAAATAGATGGATAAAATACGGTGGATACTATCCAACATGGCTACTTAGAATCTGGAAATACGACAAAGGTCATATGGAACAGCGTTGGATGGATGAACACATAAAACTAAGTTCTGGTAAAACGGTTCAGTTTGAAAATGATCTAGTAGATGACAATAAAAATAATCTAACATGGTGGACAGAAAAACATAACAACTATGCAACACGTGAAGCTGTAGATCTTTTAAATATTATATACAATTTTAAATCTTATGATGAAGTGGAGCCAGATATATCTGGAACTCAAGAGCAAAAGAAGAGATGGTTAAAAATAAGGTATGCTAAACTACCTTTATTTTTAAGACCTATTATCTATTTTACATGGCGTTATATCTTTAAACTTGGGTTTTTAGATGGTAAGGCTGGTTTTATTTGGCATGTGCTTCAAGGTGGATGGTATAGATTTCTTGTTGATGCAAAGGTAAATGAGATCTATTTTCATGCAGGAAAAGAGAAAGAGAGTATTTTAAAATATATAAAAAAAGAGTATGGGATCAGTTTTGAGTAAAAAAGTAAATCTTAGTGCATACAACAATGCTCATTATAATCCAGGAAGTACACTTAAAAGAACACTTTGGTACTTTACAAATATGTTTATTTTTAAAACACTATTTCCTATACCTTCGGGTATAAAAGCTACAGTATTAAGATTGTTTGGTGCGGATGTAGGTAATGATGTTGTCATCAAACCAAATGTAAACATAAAGTACCCTTGGTTTTTAAGTATAGGAGACTATACATGGATAGGTGAAGATGTATGGATAGACAATCTTGCACATGTAAGCATAGGAAGTAATTGTGTTTTATCTCAAGGAGCTTACTTACTTACTGGGAGTCATGACTATACATTGGAGAGTTTTGACCTTATAACAAAGTCTATAGTTTTAGAAGATGGTTCATGGGTTGGAGCAAAAGCTACTGTATGTCCAGGAGTTACTTTACAAACACATAGTGTACTAGCAGTTGGCTCAGTAGCAACAAAAGATTTAGAAGCCTATAGTATTTACCAAGGTAATCCTGCAATACTTAAGAGAAAAAGAAACATAAAATGAAGATATCAATCATAACATCAGTATATAACAACCAAGAGACCATCGAAGATGCAATACAGTCCGTTTTATCTCAATCTTATGAAGATATAGAGTACATAGTAGTCGATGGAGGCAGTAGTGATGGAACCCTAGATGTCATAGAAAAGTACAAAGATAAGATAAGCACTTTCATAAGCGAACCAGACAAGGGAATCTATGATGGTTTAAACAAGGGGGTAGCTCTTGCTACTGGTGATGTAGTTGCATTTTTACATAGTGATGACATATATGCTTCTGATGAGATTATAAAAGAGATAGTAGCAGAGTTTAAAGCGAGTGGTGCCGATGGCGTTTATGGAGACTTGGTTTACACACCTAAAGAAGACACTTCTAAAGTTTTGAGGTACTGGAAAAGTAAAAAGTTCGATATCTCACTTTTAAAACAGGGCTGGATGCCAGCTCACCCAACTCTCTTTTTGAAAAAATCTGTTTATGATACTTACGGAAAGTTTGATCTAAGTTTTAAGATAGCTGGTGATTATGACTTTATGCTTAGGGTATTGAGTGCGGGGACAAAAGTGAATTATTTGCCACAGGTGTTTTACAAGATGCGAGTAGGTGGAGAGAGTAACAAAAGTATAAAAAATATTATATTAAAATCAAAAGAAGATTTAAGAGCACTGTCGAACAATGGAGTAGGTGGTTTTGGTGCACTCTTTATAAAAAACTTTTCTAAAGTTGGTCAGTTTTTAAAAAAGAGTTAGTAAGTTGAAAATTATTTCAACACTTTTGTTCATATGTATCGTTTCATATCTTTCTTATCTTAATCTTGGTAGATTTCTAGACACTACTAGTAAGCCAATAAAAGCAGATGTTTTAGTTTGTTTAGGTGGTGGAGATTATAAAATAAGAATCGAAAAGACACTAGCACTGTATGAGCAAAACCTTTCGAGTTCAGATACCATAGTCTTGACTGGGTATGTTAACTCTAAAAGAGAAGTAGAAGAGGGGATCGTTGAAGACAAAAGAGTAACCTACCTTAAAAAACATACTACAAGAAAAATAAATATAATACTCAATAAAAATCTTAAAAATACAGCACACGAAGTTAAATATGTTAAACAGTACCTCTTGGAGCATAAATTAAAAAATGCCATATTTATAACTGAACCTCCCCATTCAAGAAGAATTCTTTTGTTTACTAAGATCTTATCTGTAGATGGTGATGAGAATCTTACATTTTCTGTTGTTGGAGCTGATTATAAGAACTGGCATAAAGAAAGATATTATGAAGACAAGTATGCTAAAAATTATGCTTTTAGTGAAGCTGTAAAAATTGTTTATGGACTTTTTGTTTATGGTGTTTTAGATAAGCTAGGCCTTTTAGAATGGTTTGAAAAATATTATAGCGATGAATTGAAAAAGG
>Ga0256836_1001012_pt1 | contig 13251 bp, 16 predicted proteins | sample 4561380metaG_FD_185974 | JGI IMG/M metagenome (GOLD analysis project Ga0256836, IMG submission 185974) | Hydrothermal vent microbial communities from Guaymas Basin, Mexico - 4561-380 | ecosystem: Environmental > Aquatic > Marine > Hydrothermal vents | place: Mexico: Guaymas Basin | collected...
CTACTTTACAAACTTTACACTCTTTTGGATTTTGAGGCCAAAGAATATTTGGAGCATGAGAAGTTTTTAATGTCTTTTCATCAATCCCAATAAGACTTAAAAATTTTTGATTCCACTCAACAATGTCTCTTTTAGGATTTACACAAAAATACGCAAAATTATTTTTAAAAGAATTTAAAACATAAAATCTTTCATCACTTTCTTTTTTATATTCGATTACTTGCTTTAAAATTTCGTTTATATCTTCAGATTCTATATTAAATGTTTCTTTTACTTTTTCCAAAAGTTCTTTATCAATCTCATTTTTTTCCTTACAAAAAAACATCATTTTTCTCCTTTTATTACTTTAAATGCTCCTTGATTACAATCATTTATTTCAAATCTTAAATTTTCAAGAGAATCTCCATAAAGATTTTCTTTACATTCAAAATTTTTAAATCCCGCTTCTTTCATCATTTCAATAATCTCGTCTTTTGAAAAAAAAGTAGCTTCTTTGTAAAACTTTGAATTTTTTTTATTTTTCTCATAAAATTTTCCAAGAGCCGAATTTTTATCCACAAAAGCAACAACTAAGCTACCCCCTACTTTTAAAGCTTTATAACAATTTGCTAAAACTTTTTTAGGATCTTTTACAAAACATATTGTCGTTACCATCAAAATCAAATCAAATTCATCTTCAAAATTCATATTTTCAGCACTAACAAGATCGACTTTAATTCCTCTTTTTCTTCCAATTTCAGCCATTTTTTCGCTAACTTCTATTCCATAATCAATTCCAAGAGGTTTGGCAAATCTACCAGTTCCAACACCAACTTCAATAGCTTTTTTAAAAGGCGGAAGAATAGCTTTTATCGTTTTAATTTCTTCTTCATAAATTTTTGAATATTTCTCAAACCATTTCTCATAATCCTCATAATACAAATCAAAAACGCTCATCAAAAGTTCCTCAGTTCAACAGGAATTAACTTTTCAAGTTTACTTATATCAAGTTTTCTCTTTTGAGAAGAAACATTTCCAAGAGTTTTTTCAACATCAAAAAAATTTTGAAGATAATAAATACCTCTATACCCTTTTTGTTTCAAATCTCTAATAATTTCGTTTATGTCGTTTTCATCAAGCAAATCGGTATGGATAGTAGTTCTAACTTCAAAGTTAAAATTCTTATCGATAAGATATTTAAGAGTTTTTTCAAACTCCTCAAATTTCCTTGAAGAAGTAATTTTATAAAATTTCTCCTTTGGAGCCTTATAATCAAGCGCTATATAATCCACAAGAGAATTTTCAACAAGGGTATAAATAGTATGAGGCTTAAGTCCATTTGTATCAAGTTTTATCTCATATCCCATTTCTTTTATTTTTTTAGCAAAATTATACAAATTTGGATACAAAGTAGCTTCACCTCCAGTAAAAACGACTCCTTCAAGAAATCCCACCCTTCTTTTTAAAAAATTCAAAACCTCATCTTCTTCTAATTTTTTTTCTCCAAATACAATATCAGGATTATAACAATAAGGACATCTCATATTACACCCGCTAAACCACAAAATCGCGCTTAATTTGCCAGGAAAATCAAGAGTTGAAAATTTTTGAAGAGCGTATATTCCTAACATTCTTTAAAATACTTTCTTTGCTTATGTTCACTTTTTTTACCAATATTAAAACTCTCAACTGGTCTATGATATCCCATTACTCTCGTATAAACCATACATTTTTGGCGTTTGTCTTTGTATTTTTCTAAAATTTCTTCTTTTGTTAATGTTTTTACTTCCATTTTTTCCTCCTTTACTTATTTTCAATAGATTCAAGCAACTCCTCATCACAATAAGGACAATATTCATGCTCTCCCGGAATATATCCATGTTTTGGACAAACTGAAAATACTGGAGTTATAGAAATATAAGGCAATTTAAAATTAGTAATAGCCTTTTTTACTAGTTTTTTCGCTGCTTCCGGAGAGCTTAAAGGCTCTTTCATGTAAAGATGAAGCACCGTTCCTCCAGTATACAAAGTTTGAAGATCGTCTTGAAGCTCAAGAGCCTCAAAAGGATCGTCCGTATAATCCACAGGAAGCTGAGAGGAATTGGTATAATAAGGAGCATCAGGAAAACCTGCTTGAATAATATCAGGAAATCTTTTTTTATCTTCTTTTGCAAATCTATAAGTAGTTCCTTCAGCAGGAGTTGCTTCCAAATTATAAAGATTTCCAGTCTCTTCCTGATAAGTTTTTAATCTCTCTCTCATAAACTCAAGCACTTCTTTTGCAAATTCAATTCCCCAAGGCGTTGCTATATTTTCTTTATCTCCAGTAAAATTTCTAATCATTTCATTCATTCCGTTAACTCCAATAGTTGAAAAATGATTATTAAAATTTGGAAGATATCGTTTAGTATATGGATAAAGCCCTCTTTTAAACATTTCTTCTACAAATTTTCTTTTTTTCTCAAGAGTAGATTTTGCTTTATCCATTAAATACGCAAGCCTTTCAAATAACGCTTCCTTATCTCTTTTATAAAGATATCCGAGTCTTGCCATATTAATAGTTACAACTCCAATGCTTCCAGTCATTTCCGCACTTCCAAAAAGTCCCCCGCCTCTTTTTAAAAGTTCCCTTAAATCAAGTTGTAATCTACAACACATACTTCTAACAGCTCCCGGCTCGTATGCGTTTGGATTTTTTACTTTATTTCCATTCTCATCAATAATATACTGACTTCCTATAAAATTTTGAAAATAACTACTTCCAATTTTTGCCGTATTTTCCCAAAGAGCCTGAGCAGCTGGAGAATCCCAGTCAAAATCTTCGGTAATGTTTACCGTTGGAATTGGAAACGTAAAAGGTTGACCTATAGCATCACCTTCAGTCATTACTTCATAATACGCTTTAATAATTTCTTGCATTTCAGGCTCAAAGTCTTTATAAGTTGCATCGGTTAGTTTTTTAATGTTTGGATTTCTTTTTTTAAGTTTTTCTAAAAGTTCTTCATCTTCAATACCTTCAAATAAATGTCTATTATTTCTCATTGGAGCTTGATTTTTAAGATCATCTGGTACTTTAAAATCAAGAGTTATATTAGTAAAAGGACTCTGTCCCCAACGTGCTGGAACATTTAAATTATAAACAAAACTCTCAATCGCTTCTTTTACTTCTTTAAAGCTTAACTTGTCTTTAAAAACATAAGGAGCCAAAAAAGTATCAAAACTACTAAACGCTTGAGCTCCAGCCCATTCGCTTTGAAGTATTCCTAAAAAATTAGCCATTTGCCCAAGAGCACTTCTAAAATGATTTGGAGCTCTTGATTCAACTCTTCCTCTAACTCCATTAAACCCTTCATTTAAAAGATTTCTTAAACTCCAACCGGCACAATAAGGAGCCAAACAATCTAAATCGTGAATATGATAATCTCCATTTCTGTGTAAATTTCCCTCTTCTTTTGAATAAATCTTATCAAGCCAATAATTTGCAATAACTTTTCCAGCTGTATTGTTTATAAGACCAGCATGAGAATAACCGGTATTTGAATTTGCATTAATTCTCCAATCCTCTTTGTTAATATATTCTTCAATAGTCGTATTACAATTTATATAAGTTGCTTCTTTATCAAGGAGATTTTCTCTTTGAAGTTTATGAAGATGACGATAAAGCATAAAATTCTTCATAACGTCAAAATATCCATGTTTATAAAGAGTTTTTTCGATAATATCCTGAATTTCCTCAACTTCTGGAGTATCTATTTTTTTTACTACATCCATTACATCTTCAAAAACATTAACATCATACGCGATATTTGTAGCTTTAAAAGCTTTTTTTATTGCATCCTCAATTTTATAAGGAAAAAAATCCTGATAAGAACCATCTCTTTTTATTACTTTTTTCATTTAATCTCCTTGAAATATTTAAAAAATTATAAAACTATTTTCTTAAACTCTATTTAAAAGATAAAAGGAGTTTTTTTATCTAAATTGCGTAATTTAGGGGATTTTAAAAAACTTAAAAATGGCTTATTTTAACCTAAACCTCCGAAAAATCAGAGAAAAAAATTATAAAACTTTAAATTTAAATTTTTTTCCAGCCCACATCGGTTTAATATCTCCAACCATATAAGGAGCTATCCACTCTTCTTCTACTAATTTTACTTCTTTTTTCGGAACATCTATATTAAAGTTTTTCCTTGCATTATTGCTTATAAATTTTTGAAAACTTTCAATATCTCCATCAAAAAATTCAGCAAGTGCCGGAAGAATTACAGGAGCACTAAATATACCAGCCGCCCCTTTTAATTTATTTTTAATTGGATGAGGAGCAGAATCACTTCCAAACATAATTTTTGGATGTTTTTTTACAAACTTTTGAATTTCTTCTCTATCTTTTGGAGTTTTAAGAATTGGCTTACAAAAATAATGAGGATTTAACACTCCTCCTACTACATCATCAAGAGTCAAAAGCAAATGATGAAGGGTAACAGTAGCATAAAGATTTTCATATTCATCAAGAAGATATAATAAATCGGCTACTCCCACATGTTCCATTATAATTTTTAATTTCGGAAAATCACGAGCTAATTTTTCATAAACTACTTTAAATTCTCTTTCTCTATCAAGCACAAATCCATCACTCTCTCCATGAACGGATAAAGGAATATCCAATTCTTCCATAATTTCTAACACTGGATAAATTTTCTCTATGGATTTTACCCCATTTTCAGAATTAGTAGTAATTCCAGCGGGATATAATTTTATCGAAAAAATCTCTTCCGCCATTTCCAGAAGTTCATCTTCAGAATATTCTCTCATAAATAAAGTCATTAAAGGAGTAAAATCTTTAGAATTTTCAATAATTTCTTGTTTATAGTTTTTAAGTCTTTCTTTATTATCTACGGGTGGATTTAAATTTGGCATAACAACGGCAGCAGCAAATTGCTTTTGAGTATAAGGCAAAACGTCTTTTAAAATTTTACCTTCTCTTAAATGAAGATGCATATCAATTGGAGTATCAAGAATTATCATACTACGCCTTTTTTTAAAATTATAACACGAATTTAATATCCTTATGGTTTTGAAGTCTTTTAAAAAATTCGTTTCTTTCTTCTTCGCTTGTTACATATGCTTCAAACTTTTGAGAAAAATATTTACCATGCGCATTATTGTCCTCTACTTTTACTTCTTGATTATCTATACACTCTTTTACCGCTTGACGCATTTTTTCTTTATCTGTTCCAATAATCCTAAATCCCCACATTCTTGGATATTCTATTTTATTTTCTTTTTTTTCCATTTTAGACTCCTTATTTAATTTTCTTTAGTCTAATTATATCAAGTTTTAAAACTCTTTTCAATTTATTATATTTCTCTGACACCAATTTAAAAACAGGGGCATTAGCCCCTTATTACATAAAATAAACCATTGGAACAATAGTTGGATATTTTTTCGTTTTTCTAAAAACATGTTTTCTAATTACGTTTCTTAATTCATTTTCAAAAATTTTATTTTTTTCATATACATAATCTTTTGCATGATCTATATAATTTGTTAGCAATTCTTCCATCTCTTTTGCAAAAGCTTTATCATCTTTATCGGCAATAATTCCATAAGTAGAAACTCTTGGACGCCCTATTAATTTTTTATTTTGTTTATCAACTTGGGCTACAACCATAATAATACCCTCATTAGCTAACTTTTGTCTATCTATTACAACGTCGTTTTCAATTTGTTCGTTAATTTGATTGTCTATATAAATTTTTCCAACTTTTACATTTTTAACTTTTTTAACTCTTCTTGGAGTAATCTCCCATTGTTCTCCATCTTCCATAACGAAAATATTTTCTTCTGGAATTCCAACGCTCATTGCCGTTTCTTTATGTTTCATCAAATGATTAAATTCTCCATGCACCGGGAAAAAATATTTTGGTTTTACAAGCCTTAACATTAATTTTTGTTCTTCCTGAGAAGCATGACCACTTACATGTATTTCGCTAAAATCATGATACGCTACTTTTGCGCCTTTTTTCATCAAAAAGTTTATAAGTTGAGAAACGGTCGGCTCATTTCCAGGAATTGCTTTTGCTGAAATAATAATTTGATCGCCCTCTTTAATCTTAACGTGTCTATGCTCATCAATTGCCATTCTATATAAAGCCGACATACTCTCACCCTGAGAACCTGTAGTAATAATTAAAATTTCATGATCTTGATATTTACCAATTTCATGAGGCTCAATAAAAATATCGTTTGGAAGTTTTATATATCCAAGTTCCATTGCAACATTTAGGTTTTGTTCCATACTTCTTCCAATAATACAAACTTTTCTTCCAAATTTTATCCCAGTTTCTATTGCTTGATAAACTCTATGAATATTAGAAGAAAAGGTTGACATAATAACTCTTCCTTTTGTCCTCATAAACAAATCTTCAAATGTTTTCCCAACAACACTCTCACTTGGAGTAACTCCAGGCTTATAAGAATTAGTCGAATCGCTAAATAACGCTAAAACTCCCTTTTCTCCATAATAAGCAAGTCTGTGTAAATCAGGAGGATATCCATCAATTGGTGTATGATCTATCTTAAAATCTCCAGTATGAATAATAGTTCCAACAGGCGTTTGAATAGCAAGAGAAGAAGAATCAATTATTGAATGGGTCATATGAATCCATTCGACTTTAAAATCCCCTATTTGAATAGGCACTCTTTTTTTAACGCTTCTAAAATAACTCTTGTATTGATGCATTTTATGTTCTTTAAACTTATTTTCAATCATAGCAAGAGGGAGAGAAGTTCCATAAATTGGAAATTGCATCTCTTTAAAAAGATACGGAACAGCCCCAATATGATCCTCATGACCATGAGTAATTACTAACCCTTTAATTTTATGACGAATTTCTCTTAAATAACTAAAATCTGGAATTAAAATATCAACTCCATGCATATCTTCGCTTGGAAAGCTCATTCCGCAATCTATAATGATTGCGCTATTTTCAGTCTCAAGCACAGCGCAGTTTCCGCCAATTTCATCAAGCCCTCCAAGGGGTGTAAATCTAATCCAAGATTTTGTATTGTGATCGATTTTGTTAAAACAAGAAAGCCTATTTTTATGAATTTTTTCATTTTCGCTAAACGCCTTGTTTAAATCTTTAAACCATACAAAATTTTTAGGATCTATTTTCTTTTGATTTTTTACTTTCGATTGAAGTTGAAATTTTGTTTTCTCTTTTAAATTTTCTTCGACAGTATTTTTAATTGCTTCTTGAAGATTTACTTCTTTTTCCATGCTCACTCCTTTCCTTTAGCGCAGAAAAGAGCCGGAAAAAAGTAGAGATATCAACTTGATGAGGACGCACTGTATCTACAAGCCCAAATTCATTAGGCTCAAATTTATAAGCAGATAAATTCTTTTTTAATGTTTTTCGAGGATTAGCAAAAGCTTTTTTTAAAAACTTTGCAAAGTCCTCATCAAAACTTTCTTTGAATTTAGAAAAGCTAATTACCGTACTCATAACTTTTGGAGCCGGTACAAACGCACCCGGAGGAATATCAAATTTTTTTTCAACTTTTGCTACGCCTTGAGCTAAAATAGCTAAACTTCCATAATTTCTATCTCCGGGTTTTGCCAAAAATTTATCTGCTACTTCTTTTTGAATTAAAACCAAAATATTTTTTGCGTTTTTATCTTTTAACGCTTTTAAAATAATATTTGTTGCAATATAATATGGCAAATTTGCAATCAAATCATAATCTTCATTTGCAAGCGAATCTTGCCAAATATTCAGTACATCTTCACAAATTAAATCTAAATTAGGAAATTTCTTTTTTAAAATTTCACACAGATCTTTATCTATTTCAATTGCCGTAACTCTTCTTTTTTCCAGCAACTTTTCTGTTAAATCGCCTAAGCCAGGCCCAATTTCTATTACCAAATTATTGGTATTGGGCATCGCTTGGGCGATCTTTTCCAAATAATACTTATCTTTTAAAAAATTTTGCCCAAATTTTTTCTTTGCCTTGATTATAGCATATCCTTTATTAAAAAGTAAATAGTATGGTAAAATTATATCAAAAATAGGAAGCCAAAGATGGAGTACTTTGCCAAAAGAATTATTCCTTGTTTAGATGTAAAAAACGGAAAAGTGGTTAAAGGAGTAAATTTTATAGGTCTTAAAGACGTAGGAGATCCAGTAGAAGCAGCTATTAGATATAATGAAGAAGGAGCCGATGAATTAACATTTTTAGACATAAACGCAAGCTATGAAGGACGAAAACCTATCGTTGAAGTAATAAAAAGAGTAGCAAAAGAAGTTTTTATTCCTTTAACCGTTGGAGGAGGCATTTCAACTCTTAATCATATTTATGAACTTTTAAACGTAGGATGTGATAAAGTTAGCATTAATTCAGCGGCCGTAAAAAACCCTGAATTTATAAATGAAGCAAGCAAAAGATTTGGAAGTTCTACAATTGTAGTTGCAATTGACGTTAAAAAAGTAGCTCCAAATAAATGGAACGTATTTATAAAAGGAGGAAGAGAAGATACTGGAATTGATGCAATTAAATGGGCTAAAGAAGTAGTTGATAGAGGAGCTGGAGAAATTCTTTTAACTTCAATGGATGCCGATGGTACAAAAGCAGGATTTGATATTGAAATTACTCAAAAAATTTCAAAACTCGTTCACGTACCAGTAATTGCAAGCGGAGGAGCTGGAAAAATGGAACATTTTAAAGAAGTTTTTCAACACAACGCCGATGCAGCTCTTGCAGCAAGTATCTTTCATTTTAGAGAAATTGATATAATGGAGCTTAAAAAATATTTAAAAGATAACGGCATTAGTGTAAGGTTATAAATGAAAAAAATAATTATTTTTTTTGCGATAGCTCTTTTTGCTTTTGAAGTTGAATTTATAAAAATTTATAAAAAATACATCATTCCAAATCAAGAAGCTATATTTATTCAAACAAAAAAAAACGATTTAACTTTTCCTTTTAAATACATAAAAACAAAAAACGGCTATATTTTAATAGGAGATATCAATGAAATAAATACATGGCTTGAAAATGAATTTTACGCTCCAAATAATACAACTTTTAAAGAAATAAAAATAGCTATTATCGATATGGACAAAATTCAATACGAAATTATTCAAAAAATAAAAAACATCTATAAAACATGTAAAATTAAAAAATTTATTTTTCTAACTCCAGACGAAGAAAAAATTATTACTAAACCAACTTACATAAAAGAAAAATTTAAAATAATTTTAGATTGTAATTAAAGTTTCACGTGAAACGAATAGGGAAAAAATGAAAATAGAAATTATAAGTTCAGGAAATAAAGAAATTTTTAACTTTGCTACACCAATTGGAATTGGATTAGTAGAAAGTGCAATAAATTTAACTAAACTTTGCTTATTCGATAAGCCTGATTTAATAATTTTTATAGGAACCGCTGGAAGTTATGGAAACTTTAAAATTTTTGATATTGTAGAATCTCAAGCAGCATCAAATATTGAACATTGTTTAATCCAAAAAAAATGTTACACTCCTATTAATAATATTATCGTTTCACGTGAAACGCCAATTGTAAACTCCTCAAACTATATTACAACAGATCCATTAATTTCAAAAGCATTCTTAAAATTAAACATAGAACTTGAAAATATGGAATTTTTTTCGGTTATGCAAGTTGCAAAAGAATTTAATGTTGCTGTTAAAGGAATTTTTATAGTTACAAATTATTGTAACGAAAAAGCTCATGAAGAGTATTTAAAAAACATTGATAAGGCAAAAAAAATTTTAATAAATTATTTAATAAGAAAAAATTACATAAAGGAAAACTATGGATAAAAAAATTTTTATGGATTACACAATAGATGAATTAGTAGAACTTGGAATTAAGCCAAAATTTAGAGCAAAACAAATATATCAATGGGTTTATAAAAAATATAAAGACAATTTCGATGAAATGACCAATATTCCAAAAGATTTAAGAGAAAAATTAAAAGAAGAATTTATAATAAATCCTTTAGAGCTAATTTCTCATGAAATATCAAAAGACGAAACCGAAAAATTTTTATTTAAAACTTACGATAATCATACTTTTGAAACGGTATTAATAAAAATGAAAGAAGGCAAATATACAGTTTGTGTTTCAACTCAAATTGGATGTAAAGTGGGATGTAAATTTTGCTTAACAGCAAAAGGAGGATTTGTTAGAAATTTAAGTGCTGGAGAAATTGTAGCACAAGTTTGGTTTATGAAAAAATTTAAAAATTTTCCAGAAAACAAAGCCTTAAATATAGTTTACATGGGAATGGGCGAACCTCTTGACAATTATAACAATTTAGTAAAAGCAATTAAGATCATCCAAGATGATAACGGACTTAATATTGGAGGGAGAAGACAAACTATTTCAACATCAGGTATAGCTCCAAAAATAGAAAAATTAGGTAAAGAAAATTTAGGAGTTAATTTGGCAATTTCGCTTCATGCAGTTGACGATAAATTAAGAGAAGAATTAATTCCGTTAAACAAAGCTTATAATATCAAAAGCGTAATTGAAGCTATTAAAAAATTTCCTATAGATAAAAGAAAAAAAGTAATGTTTGAATATTTAGTTATTAAAAACGTAAATGACGATTTAAATTCGGCAAAAAAATTAGTAAAACTATTAAATGGTATTCCAAGCAAAGTCAATTTAATTTATTTTAATCCATACCCAGGAAGTCCATACGAAAGACCTGATGAAGAAACCATGAAAAAATTTCAACGCTTTTTACTAGATAAAGGTATAACATGTACCATTAGAGAAAGTAAAGGAATTGATATTAGCGCAGCTTGCGGTCAATTAAGAGAAAAAGAATTAAATAAGGAAAAATAATGGCAGAACTTAAATATTTACCAGCAGGAATAAGATTACATTTAAAAGAAATTTTTTATAAAATCACTGAGGATTTAACAAAGTATTATTATTTTCACTTCAAAGATATACCAACTGGCTTAAAAGCAGAAAAACTATTAAAAAAACACAACATTAAATCAATTCCAGTTCCAAATGAAATTTTTAAAGACTGCGGAGTTGCTATACTAACCAAAGACAAAGAAGAAATAAAAAGAATATTAAAAAAAAATAAAATAGAATTTGAAATTTGGATATACGAAAATGGATTTAAAAAAATAGAAGGAGATATAACGAAAGTTAGTTGTAAAATTTAATGTTAGCTCTATTTTTCAATTTTTCAAAATAATTTTTTAGTATCTCTTCTCTTTTTTGAGCCAATAGTTTATTGTAAATAATATCTTTAACTTCATCATAAGGTAAAACAACTTTTGAATCTTTTCTTGCAACATAATACATCAAATATCCCATTCCATCATTTATTATAGGAGTAAATTCCCCTACTTTAGTATTTTTAAACAAAAACATCAAACGCTTTGGCAACTCATTATAAGAATAAACTTTAGTTTTTACCGAAACTTTTTCGTTTGATAAAGGGTTTTGTCTAATTTTTTGTAAAATTTGAGGATTATTTGCCCTATATTCAGTTACTTGAATAGTTTTAAAAACGCTAAACTCGTCTTTATGATTCTCATAATAAGTTTTCATTTCTTCTTCGGAAACTTTCAGTTTCGAATTAATTATTTGGGCAAATAACTTTTGTTTTTGAAGATTTTCTCTTAATTGTTTTTTAAATTGTTCTAATTCTCCTCTTTGTTGTAAAATTCTTTTAAATTCAAAAAGACTTAATCCATTTTTAGAAGCAATTTTCTCCATTGAATTTTCAATATCAAATTCATCAACTTCTATTCCTCTTTTTTTCAATTCCTCTTTCAAAATTTTTTGATCTATTAAATAATTTAAAGCTTGATTTTTTGAAAGATGAAGCATTTTTTGAGTTTTTTGAAGTTCATATGAAGTAATAGGTTCATTATTTACGCTTGCTATTACCATATCAACAATTTTAGCATTAAGTAAAACGGCTAAAAACAAAATTATTTTTTTCATTTAAAATCCTTCTCTAATAATAGTTAATTTTTCTATTAAAAAATTATATGTATCTTCTCCTACTAATTTTTTAATTTTTTCATCATTATATTCAAGCGCAATATCTTCAGCTTGTTTTAATATTTCATATCCTTTATTAGTTAATTTTATTTTATAAGATTTTTTATTAACACTTTCTTTTTCAATTAAATCCTTTTTTAATAAAGCATTTACAATACGAGTAATATTTGCCTTATCTCTTCTAAGAAATTTTGCTATTTCGCTTGGAGTTAATTTTTTATATTCTTCTAACAATTTCATTACGGTATACTGCTCAGAACTTATATTAAATTCTTTAAGAGAATTATTAAAATGTTTCCGCAAAGTATTTAAAGTAGTAGTTAAAGCAAAACCTAAAGAATTTTGAGTAGTTATTTTCATACGAATCCTTAATTTTTTAAAGCAATTATACAAAAAAATTATTTAGCGATGTAAATTTAAAGCAACATCATAAATCACAGCATCAAAAGTATGCTTAACTTTACCTTTAAAATATAAAATACCATCTTTTAATTTAATCTGAAGTTCTTCTTTACTTTTTGGATAAACTTTTATACTATCCTTTGCTTTATTAAAATCTCTTGCTACTAAAAAACTTGCACACATTCCAGTCCCACATGCCAAAGTTTCATCCTCAACCCCTCTTTCGTAAGTTCTTACAAACAACTTATCATCTATAACTTCAGCCCAATTTACATTTGCGTTATATTTTTCCCTTAAATTTCTTGCCAATTCTTTATCAAACTTATCGATATTTTCAAAAATCACAATATGTGGTACTCCTGTATCATAAATTTTAAATTTTTTCCCAAAATCTTCAAATTCGCCTATAAATTTATAAGGAGTAAGCTGACTTTCTACAAAATCTCCTTCAACCTCAGCCTCTATAACTCCAGCTTTAGTTAAGAACTTCATTTTCTTAGAAGCTAAATCATTTTTATACGCATAATAAGCAGCCGCCCTACTTCCATTTCCACACATATTAGCTTCGCTTCCATCAGCATTATAAAACTGCCATTCAAAATCATATTCGTTATGGGGCAAAATAACAATCAATCCATCAGCCCCTACTCCATTTTGTCTATTACAAAGTTTTTTAGCAAGTTCGCTTCTATCCTTTTTTTTAAAAGAATGAAAAATAATAAAATCATTTCCACTTGCTGAATATTTAGAAACTATCATCAAAAAACCTTTTTTTAAAGTTTATTGTATAATTATACAAAAAAAG
>Ga0256836_1001013_pt1 | contig 13239 bp, 7 predicted proteins | sample 4561380metaG_FD_185974 | JGI IMG/M metagenome (GOLD analysis project Ga0256836, IMG submission 185974) | Hydrothermal vent microbial communities from Guaymas Basin, Mexico - 4561-380 | ecosystem: Environmental > Aquatic > Marine > Hydrothermal vents | place: Mexico: Guaymas Basin | collected...
CATATAAATCTAATCCTCTTCTTCAACTAATACCTCTGTAACTTTATCCCCTTCTTGAAGATTAATTAGTTTAATTCCTTGGGTATTTCTAGATAATACACTCACATCTTGTAATTTTATTTTTATAACATTTCCATTTTTTGTTACTATAAATGCTATATGATTTGGTGTTGCTCTCTTAACAGCAACTACTTTACCATTTTTCTCTGTAACTTTTATATTTATCACGCCTTTAGCACTTCGTGATGTTAATCTATAATCCTCAAAACTAGACATTTTACCATATCCATTTTCCGTAACTGTAAGTATAAAACTATCTGAAATTTTATCCTCTGGGATTGATAACACATCAATTACTCTATCATCTCCATCTAATTTTATTCCTATTACTCCTTTTGTATTTCTATTTCTTTCTGGAACATCTGTTTGATTAAACCTTATTGCTTTTCCATTTCTTGTTGCAATTAACACTTGAGAATTCTTTTTAGAAACAATAACAGATAGTAATTTATCATCATCATTAATTTTTATAGCATAAAGTCCTGTTGAACGTGGTCTTGAAAAATTTTCTACCTTTGTTTTATTTATCAATCCCCTCTCTGTAACCATTATTAAATAATCTTCTGGTTCAAAAGAAGATAAATTAATAATTGTCCTTATCTCTTCATCCTGCTCTAATTTTATAATATTTCTTATCAATTTGCCTCTGGCATTTCTTGATCCTTCCGGTATTTGATAAGTCTTTACCCAAAATACTCTACCTCTATTAGTAAATAAAAGAAGATAATCAAGCATCTTAGCATTAACAATATTTGAAACAAAATCATCATCACTTGAGTAAGTAATATTTACACCCCTTCCTCCTCTATTTTGGAATCTATATGTTTTTAGAGGAATTCTTTTAATATATCCCTTCTTTGTTAAAATCACCATCATATCTTCATTTATAATAGTATCTTCAATTGTAATATCTTTGTTCTCATAATCCGTTATTATTTCTGTTCTTCTTTTATCAGAATATAATTTTTTTATTTCTTCTAATTCTTCTACTACAACTACTTCTTGAAGTTCTCTTGAACCTAATAAATTTTTTAAATATTCAATTTTTTGTAAAAGCTCTTTATATTCCTCTTCTAATTTTTCTATTTCTAAAGATGTAAGACGAGCAAGTCTCATATCAAGAATTGCCTGGGCTTGTACCTGAGTAAGTAAAAATCTCTCTATAAGTTTTTGTGCCGCCTCTTGAGTATCTTTAGAACCTTTTATTATTGCAACAACCTCATCTATATTTGCTAAAGCAATCTTTAATCCTTCTAAAATATGAGCCCTTTCTTCTGCTTTTTTAAGTTCATACTTAGATCTTCTTACAATAACTTCTACTCTAAACTCTACAAAATTATATATCATCTCTTTTATATTAAGTAATTTTGGAACCCCATCTACCAAAGCCACCATATTAACACCAAATGTGGTCTCCATATTAGTATGTTTATACAATTGATTTAAAACTAGTTCTGGATCTACATCTTTTCTCACCTCTATATAAATTCTTAAACCCTCTTTATCTGATTCATCTCTAAGTTCTGTGATACCATCTATTTTTTTCTCATTTATTAGCTTTGCTATATCCTCTATTAGTTTTGATTTATTTACCATAAAAGGAATTTCTGTAACAATTATAGCCTTTTTACCTTTCTTTTTTTCCTCTATATGACTTTTTGCTCTTAGTCTTATTCTACCAAGCCCTGTTTTAAAGTATTTTATTATCTCTTGTTTACCTAATATCATTGCTCCTGTAGGGAAATCTGGACCTTTTATTATTTCTGCAAGTTCTTCAACAGTAATATCCTTATTTTTTATATATGCAATAATCCCCTCAATAACCTCACCTAAATTATGAGAAGGAATATTTGTTGCCATTCCAACTGCAATACCTGTAGATCCATTTATTAAAAGATTTGGTATAACTGATGGAAGAACAGTTGGTTCTTTTTCTTCATTATCAAAATTAGGAACAAAATCAACAGTATCTTTATCTATATCCCTTAAAAGTTCTTCGGCTATTCTTGAGAGTCTTGCTTCAGTATAACGCATTGCAGCTGCACTATCACCATCAATCGAACCAAAATTACCATGACCATCTATTAATGGATACCTTAAAGAAAAATCTTGAGCCATTCTTACCAATGCATCATATACTGCTGTATCTCCATGGGGATGGTATTTACCAAGAACCTCACCAACAATTCTTGCACTTTTTTTATGAGGCCTATTATGATAAAGGCCTAATTCTTTCATTGCATATAAAATTCTTCGTTGAACTGGTTTCAATCCATCTCTAACATCTGGGAGAGCCCTTGCAACAATAACACTCATTGCATAATCTAAAAAACTATCCTTCATTATATCTTCAATATTAACTTCTATAACCTTTTGATCTGAAAATAAATTAAGATCCTCTGCCATAAGAACTCCTTTTTTATAGTTGTTTTTTAAAATTAAACATTATTAAAGTTTTTATAAAAAATAAGATTTTTTTATTTTTAAATCATTAAAAAATAAATAAAAAGGAGTTTTATATGAAAATTTTGTTTTATATTTCAAAAAGTGGCGAATATATACATGCTTTAAATATAGAAAGAAAACTCAATTCTAATGATATAGAAAAATTAAATTGGTTGTTTGATAACTCTTTTTTATCAGAAGATAATCTTATAGAAGGTACATTTATTGGGCCTAGAAAAGAGATGGTTACCCCTTATTCTACAAATGCTGTTGAAATTACCAAAAATATGGGTATAGAAGGTATTGTAAGAATAGAACTATTTAAAAGGGTCAAAGAAAATACCTCTCCAAATTATGATCCAATGCTTGAACAAGTCTATAACAATCTTGATCAAAATATCTTTAAAATAGAAAGAGAACCTGAACCTATAAAATTTATAGAGGACATAGAAAAATACAATGAAGAGGAAGGCCTTGCTTTAAGCAAAGAAGAGATAGAATATTTAAAAAATATTTCTAAAGAATTAGGAAGGCCTTTAACTGATAGCGAAATATATGGCTTTGCTCAGGTTAATTCTGAACACTCAAGACATAAAATATTTAATGGAAAATTTATTATTGATGGTAAAGAAATGGAGGAATCTCTATTCTCTCTTATAAAAAAGACAACAAAGTTAAATCCAAATAGGGTTATATCTGCATATAAAGACAATGTTGCTTTTATAGAGGGTCCTAAAATAGAACAATTTGCTCCTAAAACTCAAGAAACTGCTGATTTCTTTGAAGTTAAACCAATAAAAACTGCTGTAAGTTTAAAGGCTGAAACTCATAATTTTCCAACAACAGTTGAACCTTTTTATGGTGCTTCCACAGGTTCTGGAGGAGAAATTAGAGATAGAATGGCTGGGGGTAAAGGAGGAATTGCTCTTGCAGGAAGTGCTGTGTATATGACAGCCTATCCTAGGCTTGACTCCTCAAAAAAGTGGGAGAAAAAAATAAAAGAGAGAAAATGGCTTTATCAGACACCTAAAGATATTCTAATAAAAGCATCAAATGGGGCTAGTGATTTTGGGAATAAGTTTGGACAACCTTTGATAGTTGGTAGTTTATTAACATTTGAACATGAAGAGAATGGAAAGATTTATGCTTATGATAAGGTTGTAATGCTTGCTGGAGGTGTGGGATTTTCTAAGTTAGAAGATTCTAAAAAGGATGATCCTGAGGTTGGAGATAAAGTTGTAATGATGGGAGGAGAGAACTATAGAATTGGAATGGGTGGGGGTGCAGTTTCATCTGTTTCGACAGGAGAATATCAAAAGACATTAGAACTTAATGCTGTTCAAAGGGCAAATCCTGAAATGCAAAAAAGGGTTTATAATGCTATAAGAGCAATGATAGAAGATGATAATAATCCTATAGTTTCTATACATGACCATGGAGCTGGAGGTCATTTAAATTGTTTTTCTGAACTCTTAGCTGAAAAAGGTGGTAGAATTGATTTGGATAAACTTCCTATAGGAGATCCTACTTTATCTTTAAAGGAGATTATAAATAATGAATCTCAAGAAAGAATGGGGCTTATTTTAAAGGAAAAAGATATTGAAAAATTAAAAAAAGTTTCAGAAAGGGAAAGGGCCCCTTTATATATAGTCGGAGAGGTTACTGGTGATAAAAAACTTCTCTTTATCGATAATAGAACTGGCGAAAAACCTATAGATCTTCCACTTGAATATCTATTTGGTAAACCTCCCAAAACTATAATAAAAGACGAAACAATTGATTTAAATTTTTCTGAAGGTATATATAATGAAAGTCTAATAGAAGAGTATATAGAAAATGTATTACAACTTGAATCTGTGGCATGTAAAGATTGGTTAACTAATAAAGTAGATAGATCTGTTACTGGTAAAGTCGCAAAGCAGCAAACTGCAGGAATATTACAACTGCCTATTAATAATCTTGGTGTTGTTAGCTTAGATTATACTGGAACTAAAGGAGTTGCTTTAAGCTTAGGAGATAGACCAATTGCAGGACTAATAAATCCTGAAAGTGGTAGTATTCTCTCTGTTGCAGAATCTTTAACAAATATTGTCTGGGCTCCAATTGAAGATGGATTAAAGGGAATCTCTTTAAGTGCTAATTGGATGTGGCCTGCTAAAAATAAGGGAGAAGACTCTAGACTTTACAGAGCAGTAAAGGCTCTCAGTGAATTTGTTATTAAATTAGGCATAAATGTACCGACAGGAAAAGATTCATTATCTATGACTCAAAAATATCCAGATGGAAAGGTTGTATATTCTCCAGGAACTGTTATAATATCTGCCGTAGGTGTAGTTGAGGATATTAAAAAGGTTGTTGAACCTGTAGTTTATCCTGATGAAAATACATCTTTAATATATATTGATTTCTCATTAGATGATTTTAATCTTGGAGGAAGTGCTTTTTATCAAACATTAAATAAAATAGGTAAAAAAGCACCTAATGTTGATCCTGAATATTTTAAAACAGCATTTAATACCCTTCAAAAATTAATAAAAGAAGAGAAAATACTTGCTGGTCATGATGTTTCATCTGGAGGACTTATAACCACACTTCTTGAAATGGTATTTTCTCATATATCTGTAGGTATGGATTTAAATCTTTCTGAATTAGGTGATGATATTGTCAAAATTTTATTCTCGGAAAAGCCTTCTGTTGTTATTCAAGTAAGAAATGAAGATTTAAAGTATATAGAAAATACTTTAAATAGTAATAATATAAAATTCTTTAAAATAGGAAAAATCGTAAATTCTAGTGATGAACTTAATATAGAATTTAGAGACAAACTATATACTTTCTCTATTTCATACCTAAGGGATATATGGTATAAACCATCTTATTTACTTGATATGCATCAAACACAAGGAAATTTGAGTGTAAAAAGATACGAGAATTATAAAAAACAACCTTTAGAATTAAAATTTCCAGATTATTTTAAAGGAAATCCTTCTCAATATAATATCTATTTAAACCTAAAATCATCAAAAAAGCCTAAAGCTGCTATAATAAGAGAAAAAGGGATAAACGGCGATAGAGAAATGGCTTGGAGTTTATATTATGCTGGTTTTGATGTTAAAGATATTCATATGACCGATTTAATTTCTGGAAGAGAAAATTTAGAAGATATTCAATTTTTAGTATTTCCAGGAGGGTTTTCAAATTCTGATGTATTAGGTTCTGCTAAAGGATGGGCTGGAGCATTTTTATATAATGAAAAAGCAAAAAAGGCAATAGAAAACTTTTATTCAAGAGATGATACAATATCTTTAGGTGTATGTAATGGATGTCAATTAATGGTAGAGTTAGGGCTTATATATCCAGAGCATAAAAATAAACCTAAAATGTTATGGAATGATTCTCATAAATTTGAAAGTGCTTTTATTTCAGTAGAAGTTCTTCCAAACAATTCTGTAATGTTATCTTCGCTTGTTGGCTCAAAACTTGGGGTTTGGGTTGCTCATGGAGAAGGAAAATTCTATTTCCCTTATGAAGAAAAAAAATATAAAATACCATTAAAATATGTGTATAAGGAATATCCGGGGAATCCTAATGGTTCTATGTATAATGCGGCTGGGATTGTATCTAAAAATGGAAGGCATCTTGCTATGATGCCTCATCTTGAAAGGGCAATCTTCCCATGGCAATGGGGATATTATCCTTTTGATAGAAGAAAAGATGAAATTACTCCTTGGATGGAGGCTTTTGTTAATGCAAGAGAATGGGCAAAAAAATTTTTGTGATTATACTAAATTTGGCAACTATTTATATGATAATAAAATTGTAAGATTAATACTTTTTATTTTTGATTTATCAACAAGTTTTTTAATATTGTTTAGAAAAAAAAAGTTGCCAAATAAAATAGAGAAAATACTAATACTTAAAGTAGATCATATAGGTGATCTTTTGATAGCAACCCCTGCTATAAAAAGGCTAAAAGAAGAAAATCCTTCATCTCAAATAGATATAGTTGTAAGCCCTTGGGCTAAACAAATAGTTATTGATAATCCTTTTATTGATAATATATATACCCTAAGGCATTTTATTCATAATCGTCATGAAAAGAGTTTTATAAAAAAAATCTATTATTTTATTTATGATTATTTAAGATTAGTTTTTAAATTGAGAAAAAATAAATATGATCTTGTTTTAGTTTTTAAAGAATACTTAGGATCTATTATTACTATTGGAAGATTTATAAATGCTGGATATGTAATTGGTCATTCTACCTCTGGTGGAAGATTCTTTTTAGATAAAATTGTTCAATGGGATCCTTTAAAACATGAAGCTGAACATCAATTTGAGATTTTGGAACCTTTAGGTATTAGGTATGAAAAAGAAAAGTTAGGTTATTATCTAAATTTTAAAGAAGATGATTATAAAAAGGTAGAAAATGAATTAATAAAATATAACCTTAAAGAAAATGAGTTTATAATAATTCATCCAGGTTCAGGAGATAAAAGAAGAGTTGTGAATAGAAGTGTATGGTTAAAAGTAATAGAAGAAAATCAACTTCCTATTGTAATAACAGGAATAAGAAGGGAAGAATATTTAATAAATGAAATTATAAATAATACTCCTTATAAGGATAGGATCATTAAACTAGTAGATGTTTTTACTATAAAACAAATGGCAATATTTATATCTAAGGCAAAACATTTATATACTGTAGAGAGTCTAATAATGCACTTATCTTCATTTAGTAATACTCCTACAACTATTTTCTGGAAACTTAAAAAAACAATAAACGCCACCCACCAATGGGGGCCGCTGAATAAAAAAGAGTTGGAAATTATTAGGTTAGAAGATTAAAATATTATTTAATTAAAATAGCCTTTTTTTCTAAATGAATATTTTCTCCCTCTAAAACTACCAGATACATACCTGATGATAAACCTTTCCCATCAAAAGTAAAATTATGTACTCCTTCTTTTAAATAAGAATCTTCTATAAGAACCTTAACTAACCTACCATTTAAATCATAAACCTTTAAACTTACCTTTTCCTTTTCTTGCAAATTAAAACTAATGTGTGCCTTAGGATTAAATGGATTTGGAGATATATTTAACTCTAATTTTTTATCTATATCTTTTGTTTTTTTAACCTTTGTTGGTAAATTAAAAGGATTCCACCAATTCCCTGATATAACAAGCATATTTAAAAGTGTTAATGTTGCTTGATAATATTCATCAGGTGTTTGATCTTTTAAGTAATTCCATCCAGCATTTAGCCAATCTTGATATTTACTATCAATCATACCTGCTGTAACAAAAGGAGCTACAAAAGCAGGATCTCCACTGTAAGATCCAGGAATTGCTGTCCCATCTAATTTATATCCTGCAAGTATTTGAGAAGGATCTCCCCCTGTTCTTTCAATCACCCAATCAAGCATTTTACTAACTGCTACCTTTGCTCTTTCATCTTGAGTATGTATATAATCCATGCTAAGTCTCCAAGGATCTCTACAAGCATTCCAGTAATAATGTCCATCGTAATCTGATTCTAAAAAGTTTGGATCTGCTGGACGAGCTACCTCTCCCACAATAAAATCTGGAAGAAGTCCTGTATTAGGAGAGTATGCTGTTTGAATCTGGTTTATTAAAGAATATATAGTATCTACAACCTCTGTCCACAAATTGTCATTTGTATAAACTTTATATAACTTCAAATGCTCTGGCATCCAGTCTGATGATCTTGTAGAATATAAATACTCTCCATCTGTAGCCCAATCTCCAAGTCTAAGTCTTTTCAAATCATCAACTAAATACATTTTTATCCCATTTTCAATTATAGTCTTCGCTTTTGAAAGATAATTTTCATCTCCCCATTGTAAATAGGCTAAAATCAAAGCATAGGCTACATCCATATCTCCATCTGTTGCACAATCACTTCTTTTACCATAATCTTCATCTTCTGGAAGAATCCAACTCATTAAATACCCACTTATAATACTAGGAAAAGACTGGTAAACTTTAAGCATACCATCAAAAATTGTCTTTGCCTCAGGATCATATCCTGCCATTAAAGCCATTATAATCATTCCATATCCATGAGCCTCGGAAACTGTCTTAAAATTCACCTTTTCATAATCAGCATAACCCTTATATTCTACATAATATCCTCCATCTATTGTTGTTGTCGTTTTTATAAATTTAGATTTCCAAGCATCATAGTAGGTTTTTATAATCTGATTTATTTCCTCAAATGTAGTATTTGAAGGATATATAACCCCTTCAAGTTTTTGATTTTGTGGGAATGGATAGTTTTGAGCAACTATAAGTTGATTTAACACAAAAACCATAGTAATAAATAGAAAAAATATTCTAATCTTAAAAAACATAAAAACCTTCTTTGTTGTATTTTTATATTTTAAAATAACTTCATTTTATAAAAAAGACAACAGAATTAGCGATGTATTTTATGTATTCTTAAAGAATCCAAATTTCTTTTAGCTATAATTCTATATTTATTATGCTCTTTATTACTTTTACTAAAAAAATGTTCTCCAGAACCATCAAATTTAGCTACAAAAAAAAGATAATCAACTTTTGCTGGATAAAAAGCCGCATAAATAGATTTTTTACCAGGATTACAAATAGGAGTTGGTGGAAGCCCTTTTGTAACATAAGTATTATATGGAGAATTAAATCTTAAATCTTTTTTTGTTATAGGTTTTTTAAAATTTCCTGTTGCAAATCTTACAGTTGGATCTGCTTGAAGAAGCATTCCCTTTTTTAATCTATTATAAAAAACTCCTGCAATAATTGGTCTTTCTTTATCAACAACTGCTTCTTTTTCTATAATTGAAGCAAGAATTATTATATCGTAAATTGAATATTTTTTTATCATAGGAGAATTTTTACTTATTTTATTCACATATTTTACAAACTCCTGAGTCATTTTTTTTATAACATCCTCTTCTGTAGCATCTAAAGGAAAATAATAAGTTTCAGGCATAAGAAAGCCTCTCAAATTCTTGCCAAATCCAATTTTAAATTTATAAACACTATTTGAATCTAAAACTATTTTCATAAATTTATTATAACTTAACCCTAACTTTTTTTTAAAGATATAGGCTATTTCTTCTGATCTTGCTCCTTCTGGAATTGTAACCTTTATTAATTTTACTTTTCCTCTTTCTATATATTTAAATAAACTATCAATTGTGATATTCTGAGGGATCTCATAAACTCCAGTTTTCAAAATAGGAGGATTTATTTTTATATAAACCTTATAAAGATAAAGATCTAAATTATTTCTTAAAACTCCATGATTAATAAAAAAGGCCTTTAGTTTATGGGCATTATCCCCTTCTTTTATTTTTATAGTACTGAAATTAAACTTTTTTTTGTAAAACAATGTGTTATAATAATTGTAAAGAAAAACAAAAATTAAAACAAGACCTGAAAATAAAAGAAAAATTCTAATTTTTTTCATGTCTTATACTCCTATAAAGTGAGTAAAACACATAAACTACATACAGGCTAAAATATAAAATATAGCCAAGAATATTTAAAAATAAAAGTATTATAAAATTAAAAATTAATTTTAATAATATCTTAAACTCTTCCATTTTTGTAATCTAAAAATCTTTTAAAAACTATATTGAAAACCTCTTTGTTTTCTATTAAATAATCTATTACATAAAAGTCTTTTTTCATATTATCAGTTATAATTTCTTCTAATTTATAAAAATCTTTCATTGTAGTTATAATAATAAAATCATCATTTATTAAATTAAGAAATTTTTCAATTTTTTCTATATCTTTTTCTGTGTAATTATAATGATCTCTATATACAAAATCCTTTATAATTACAATTTTAAATTTATCTTTTAATATATTTTTTAAATAGGAAACATCTCCTATAGCTGCTATTAAAATTGCTTTTTTTCCATATATAGATTGAATTTTCACTTTTAATAAATCTTTTTTCTCATATTTAAAAAAAAGATATCTCTCTTCTGAAAAGAAAATATTGGTATTTAACTTCTTTATATATTCTAAGTATCTAGTAGTATTTTTTAAATAACTATACTTTGTCAAAAGTACTATATCAGCTCTTCTAATAGCAAATAATTCTTCCCTATAAAATAAAGAATCTGCTCTTGATAAATTAAATATTAAAATATCAATTTCTCTCTTTATATATAAATGTTGAAAACCATCATCTAAAATAATGATTTTATTTTTTAGATCAATAGAGTTTTCTTTCAAAATAGAGATATAATCCTCTATATTTTTCCTTCTATTTTTACCAATAAGAAATTCTATTTTAAATTGCTTATAAAGCATATAGTTTTCATCTCCCAATTCTTCTAGAGAAAAATTTCTTGCATCCTTTATATATTTAGATATAATTAGTTCTCCATTTCCTTTTCTTCTATAACCTCGGGATATTAACACTATATCTTCTTTTTTTATATTATGTTGGAGTAGTTCATTTATCAAATATTTAATAAAAGGTGTTTTCCCTGTTCCCCCAATTTGGATATTACCAACAGAAACAATAAATAAAGGATAACTCTTTTGTAATGTTAATTTTATTATTTGATTTCTTAATTCTACTCCTAGATAATAAAGCTTTAAAAACTTTTTTATTACCTTTAATAAAAATTTTTTCATAATAAATTTAATTTTTATATTTTTAATTTACATTATAATATCAAAAGATAATTTTTTAAAAAAGTTTTATTTAATTTTATTTTTAATTAAATAAAATTAGGGGAGTTAGAAATGAATTGGTTAAAGGTTATAAAAAAAGGATTTAAATTTGAGAAAAAAGAAGTAAAAAATGTTTGGACAAAATGTGAAAAATGTGGAGAAATATTATATAATCCAACATTAGAAAAAAATCTCTGGGTTTGTCCTAAGTGTGGATATCACTTTAGAGTAAATAGTAACTTTTATATAAAACTATTAGCCGATGAAGGAACTTGGGAAGAGTTTGGAGCAAATATAGAAAGTATAGATTTTTTAAAATTTAAAGATAAAAAGAAATACTCTGATAGATTAAAAACTTATAAAGAAAAAACAGGAAAAAATGATGCTGTTACAACAGGAGAATGTAAAATAAACTCCATTCCTGTTATTTTAGCTGTTATGGACTTTTCCTTTATGGGTGGATCTATGGGAAGTGTGGTTGGAGAAAAAATAAAAAGGGCAATCCAAAGGGCTATTGATAAATATATTCCTCTTATTATAATCTCTGCAAGTGGCGGAGCTAGAATGCAAGAATCAATAATGTCATTAATGCAGATGGCTAAAACTAGTGCTTATCTTGCAAAACTTTCTGAAAAAAGACTCCCATTTATTTCTATACTTACTCATCCAACAACAGGAGGCGTTACAGCTTCATACGCCAGCTTAGGTGATGTAATATTAGCAGAGCCAGGTGCATTAATCGGCTTTGCAGGTCCCCGTGTAATAAAAGAAACTATAAAGCAAGAATTACCAAAGGGATTTCAAAGGTCAGAATTCTTACTAGAACATGGATTTGTAGATAAAATTGTAGATAGACATCAACTCAAAGATACAGTTACAAAACTATTAGAATATATGTATAATAGATAAATTGAAAACTGAAGTAGAAAAATTTCTGAATAACTTTTCTAAATTTAAAGGTGAATATACCCTTGATAATATAAAAAAAGTTAGTGAAGAGTTATTTATTCCATATTCTTTAAATTCATTTATTATCCAGATCATTGGTACAAATGGTAAGGGAACAACCCTTCATTTGCTTGAAGAATATTTAAAAGCAAATAATGTAAAAGTAGGCTCTTTTAGTTCTCCCCACATTTTGGAAGTAAACGAAAGGATAAAAATTAATGGTAAAAAAGTATCTTATGAAGAAATCTCGGAAATAATTAATTATATAAAAGAAAATTCTTTATTTTATGTTAATCTATCTTATTTTGAAATAATTACTATTATAGCCATGCTTGTGTTCATAAAAAATAATGTGGATTTTATCATATTAGAAGCTGGTCTTGGAGGAAGACTTGATGCAACAACTATATTTGATAAAGATATATTAATCTTAACTCAAGTAGATTTTGATCATACAGAAATATTAGGAAATACATTAGAAAAGATATTAGAAGAAAAAATTGCTGCTATAGAAAATGCAAAAAGTTTCTTATATTTACCTCAAAGCTACAAAGAACTTAATTTAATAATAGAGAATAAACTTAATAAAAAGTATCAAGATAAAGAAAGGATACCTTTTATTTTTTATAAATCCTCTAAAGAAACATATAGAGGTATTGGTTTTATAAAAAATATTTCTTTAGTCTATTCTATTGCTAAGTATTTAGATAAAAAAGGTATTATAAAATTCTCTAAAGAAAAATTTCAAAAACTTGAAGACACTTTTATCCCTGGACGATTGAATATATTTGATATTTACAATAATACTTTAATTATTGATGTCAGTCATAACCCTAATTCTATAAAGAATCTATGCAACTTTATAAAGACAAAATTCCCCTATAAAAAGTTTCATATAATATTCTCTACCTTAGAAGACAAAGATTCTAAAAATATGATTGAGATTTTAACAAATATAGCTGAAAAATTTTATATTATTCCTATACAGGGAAAGGATAGAGAAATAAATAGTAATCTAGAAAAATTAAGAAACATTATAAGAGATTATGGATTTAAAGCTTCTCTTATAGAATATGATGAGGAAGTA
>Ga0256836_1001014_pt1 | contig 13219 bp, 13 predicted proteins | sample 4561380metaG_FD_185974 | JGI IMG/M metagenome (GOLD analysis project Ga0256836, IMG submission 185974) | Hydrothermal vent microbial communities from Guaymas Basin, Mexico - 4561-380 | ecosystem: Environmental > Aquatic > Marine > Hydrothermal vents | place: Mexico: Guaymas Basin | collected...
TTTAAAAATGCCGTGGTTGTGTAGTATATCTGCTAAAATTCTCTCGATCAAGGGTTTCACCTCCTAAGATTTTTGCTTTAATAATGATACCCCCTTTCGGGGGTATTTTTTTTTGATTACAGATGAACGGCAAGGAAACATCCGGCGGAAAGATTGCTTAGAATATATCAAACACCCGAAGACAAGGAAGAGCAGTGAAAAGGATAGCATTAATAACCGTAATCCTCACAATTCTGCTGGCCGGAGCAGCCTCGGCCGCCAAATTTTACCTTCCCTATACGTATCCCGGCTCAATCGGATTCTTTCAGCTCGAAGAAAAACCGAAAAACGCCAGAGTTGTGGTCGTTTCAAAGGGAAAAATGTTCATTTTCCCGGTAGTTTCAAAGAAAGCATACTTCGTAATTCCCTACGGAAGCGGAAGGTGGGTAAGAATTTCCCTTTACGAGGGCAACACAGAGAAGGAGAGAAAAACCGTAAAAGTAGCCGGGAAGAAGTACAGGTTTTCGAAAATATGGGTAAAAGAGCACAAGTACACTCCGGAACTTATTAAGAGAATAGAAAAGGAAGAACGCCTCCTGAAGAAAATTCTCTCACAGGTTACGCCGAAAAAGTTTCGGGAAAGCTTCATGAGGAAGCCCTTAAAAAGGCTGATAGTTTCTACACCCTTCGGTGCCAAGAGGATAATAAACGGGAAAAAACGTTCAATCCACTGGGGCACCGATTTTGTAGCTCCAAAAGGCACCCCCGTTTACGCCGCCCTTTCCGGTAAGGTCGTTCTGGCAAGGGAACTGTTCTTCACCGGCAAAACGGTGGTAATCGACCACGGCCTCGGAATTCACACGCTTTACGCCCACCTTTCCAAAATAGAGGTAAAGGAAGGAGATACCGTAAAGGCAGGGAAAGTTATAGGAAGAGTCGGCTCAACCGGCAGGTCTACGGGACCGCACCTTCACTTCGGGGTTTACGTAAGCAGCGTCAGGGCCGACCCGATGCTCGTCCTGAAATCTCACCTCTGAAGGAACGACTCTCTCCACTCCTTAAACTCGGGAGAGTTCTTCCACCTTCTGTGTACCCAGAACCACTGTTCCGGATGCTTCCTGACTGCGGCTTCAATGGCAGAAGCGTAGGACTGCGTAAGCTCTTCAACGCTCTTTCCTTCCGGATATATGGGACGGAAAACCTCAATTTTGTACTTTCCTTCCTCAACAAAGCAGAAGGCCGGTATAACGGGCTTCTCGCTCTTTATCGACAGAAGAGCTATTCCCCGATTCGTATAGGTTTTACGGCCGAGGAAAGTGGTCAGAACGCCCTCCTTTACCTTTGGCCTCTGATCTCCCAGTATGCCGACAAACTTTCCCTTTTTCAGCTCCTTTAAAACAGAAACTCCCCTGCCCGTGGGAATGACTTTTACTCCCCAGGACTCCCTTATCCCGTTTATCAGCCGGTCAACTCTCCTGTTTTTCATCGGTTTTGCAACGACAGAAAGCCTTCCGCCGCTGAGCCTCGAAAAGAACGCACCCATCAGCTCCCAGTTTCCTATGTGGGCTGTCAGGAGAATCCCACCTTCATCGGGAAGCACGGACGGATCAAAGGGATAAAAGAGACTCCTGAGGTAATCAAAGGAATAAGTAGGAAGTCGGAAAAAGTCTATGGAATATCTGACAAAATTCTTTAGACTTTCCCTCCCGATTGAAACCGGAAATCCTGCAAAACGAAGGTTTTCTTCCGTAACTTTCTTTATTCTGGGCAAGTTGTAGGCAAGGGAAGAGAAGAAATCGCCAAGCTTGAAGGCCGACTCCCTGCTCAAACTCCTTATCAAGGAAAGACTAACCCTTAAAGTCAGGTACTCCAGTAGATGCGAAAGCTCCTTCAACCTCTTCCTCTTCCTGCTTTTCCAGGTTCTTGATGTTTGCAAGAATAAACTCCTTCAGGCCGTAGGCTTCAAGCCTCAGCACCGGAGCTTTTACCTTTACTCTTCCTCTCAGCTTTACTAAGTCCTTTTCCGTCGTTACGGGATTTCCCAGCCTGCTTATCTCTTCGATTTCCTCTTCCGTATAGACATGGTGATCTTCAAATATCAGAACATTTCTCAACCTGTAACCTTTGTCCACAAGCATTTTCAGAAACTGATCGGGGTTTCCGATACCGCAGACGACGTCCACAAACTCCCCTTCCGGAGGAGTTGTTCTTTCAAAGTTCTCGTTTACCCAGAATTTAAAGACCTGTTCGGCTCTGAATACGGGCTTTTTGAAACTTTTAAGGTAAAGCTCCAGGGAATCAAGCCTCCTCTCATCAACAAGGTTTGCCCTGGTTACAACAAAGGCATCAGCCCTCTCCAGTCCGGAAAGAGGCTCTCTTAAAAGCCCCAGAGGCAGGCAGTAGCCGTCTCCGAAGGGGTTAAAGGGATCAATCGCAACTATGTTAAGTGAAGGCTTGACTTTCCTGTGCTGAAAGCCGTCGTCAAGAATTGCCACGTTTGTGCCGTTTGAGAAGGCAAATTCCACGCCCTTTGCTCTGTCCACGGAAACAATAGTCCTGTAACCTTTAAGGGCGTAAACCGAAGCTTCATCTCCGAAGACCTCCGGCTTCGGACCGGCAATCGCAGGTCCCTTTTCCTTACCGCCGTATCCCCTGGTAACGATCGCCGGAGAAAGCCCGGCTTCCTCAAGGCAGAGGTAGATTGACTCAACGAGGGGTGTTTTTCCCGAACCGCCGGCAACTATGTTTCCCACAGAAATTACCGGAAGAGGAAAACTCCTGGAAGTTAACACACCCAGATCGTAGAGTGCATTCCTCAGCCGGGAGAGGAAACAGTAGAGCTTCGAAAGCAGATACAGGGGAACAAACAGGAGCAGGTACGGAAACTCCCTGTTCAGAACTTTCTTCCTAAGCCTGTTCAATGACAACTTTTTCTCCGATTATCTCTAATATCCTTTCGGCCACGCCCCTTGATGCAGTCCAGAGATTATAAGAAAGGTCTGAAGTAATTTCTCCCTTCAGCGCTTCCTTCAGGAAGTTCGGAAGCTCTTCCGCCCTACACACGGGAATTTTAAGCATTTCCACTATGTGGGAAAAGTGGTCTGAATACGGACCGACCACAACCGGTTTTTTCCAGACGAGAGCTTCCACCGGATTGTGCCCCCCTATGCCCGGGACAAAGCTTCCTCCTATTACGGCGACATCAGCGTGGGCGTAGAGGGCCGGAAGCTCTCCCAACGTATCAACAACGTAGAACTCAACGGTAGAGGGAACTGTTACGGAACTGCTCCTCAGCAGGGTTCTGCCCGGGAGGCGAAGCTCTTTTACCCTACCGACGTGCCTCGGTGCAATGACAGTCAGCAGGTCGGGGAACTCCTCCTTCAGCTCAGCGTGAACCTTTACGGCAATATCCTCCTCCCCGGGATGAGTGCTTCCCCAGAGGATAACAGGTCTCGGCCTCTCCAGGACAAGGGGAGCAGGCTCTTTCGGCCTGTTAACGTCCAGTTTAAGATCACCGACCACCTTAACAGACCGGAAGCCGAGCTTCTCCGCCCTTTCGGCATCGGGCACACTCCTTGCCAGGAAAACAACGTTCTCAAATAGGGGCTTGAGAAAAGCCCTGAACCTTAAAAGCCTCCTAAAAGCTTTCTCCGAAACCTTCCCGCTGATAAAGAAAACCGGAATCCCGAGCTTGCTGCAAGCCCTTAAAAGGGAAGGCCAGATCTCCGACTCGTAAATTAAAACCTTTTCCGGCCTGTTTTTCTTAAGAAAAGATTTAATGACGGGATAAAAATCAAGGGGAAGGAGCCTCGAAGGAATGTTCGGATAAAGTGAACCGGCCCTCTCAAGGCCGTAATCGGTAAAAACCGTTAAAGCAGCCCTTCTACCGAGTCTGTCAAGAACCGGCTTCAGCGACACAACCTCTCCGACACTTGCAGCGTGAACCAAAACCTTTCCCCGAGCTTCCGGAAATTCAGCGGATAAACGGCCGAAAAGGGACACCTTCCCCCTTTTCCGCAGGGAGAACTTTATAAAAGGAAATGCCGGAAACGAAAGGAAAACCAGCAGGTTATAAAGCCAGAACATTACTTAATCCCCAAGAACTTGTGAACCTGAGGGATTACCCTGAAATCAAACTGAGAGAGCAGATCCCCGTCACTTAACAGCATTTCAACTACTCTCCTGCAGGTGTCGGAGTAATTTTCCGTCGGAAGGTGAAGCGGTTGAAATACCACGGGTCGGGGAATAAGAACGCTGTTTTTCTTTAAGAAATTCTTGATGAGGCGGAGGTCTTCTTCACTGAAGAGCGTGAACTTAAGCTCTACCTGCCGGTAACTTTTCAAGAAGCTCAAAACGGACTCTTCGGGGAAGGAAACGCCCATGGTGGGAGGCTTTGGGGAGAGGACAATTCTCACTCCCTCCGGCAAGTCATCCCTGAAAAAGTGGCCGCAGGTCTCGAGAATTACCCTCCTGCCGGCATCCAAAAGCCCATTCAAGAGAAGGGGAAGGTCTTCCTCCTCCAGAGGCTCCCCTCCGGTCACCACAACCGTCGGAACCGGAGAGCTTGATGCACTTAAGATAATTTCTCCGACGAGGATTTCTTCCCCGGAATTCCAGGAGTATGCCGTGTCACAAAACCTGCATCCGACAGAACACCTGCCCGTTCTAATGAAGAAAGCAGGAGTTCCGACTGTCAGTCCTTCTCCTTGTATAGAAACAAACGTTTCGCAAATTCTCATTGTCAGTAGTCTATTCCTCTCCTGGCCGGTTTACCCCGATAAAAAGGGTGTTTGACCAGTTCAAAGTAAGTCACGTAGTCGGCAAGTTCAATCACTTCCGGCTTTGCCCACCTACCGGTAAGCACAAGCTCAAGCCCTTCGGGCTTTTCCTTAATAAAGTTAACCAACGTCGGCAGGGGAAGCAGTCCCAGGTGAACAGCAACGTTAACCTCATCAAGGACAAGAAGATCAACTGAACCAGCCCTTTCCCTTGCAAGCCTCATAGCTTCAAGAACCCGCTTCCTGTCCTCCTCGTTCGGATTAAAATCGTAATCGGGACGTCCTGTTTGAACAAACTCTACGTCCGGAATCTCCGACAGGACTTTCATTTCTCCCGTAGGCCTGCCCTTTAAAAACTGGATGAAGGAAACTTTAAGTCCCCAACCGACCGCCCTGACAGAAAGGCCGACCGCGGCCGTTGTCTTTCCCTTCCCGTTCCCCGTATAAACGTGAACAAATCCCCTTTTCAAAAGAGAAACTCCTCAGCAACTTTTAAGGCAAGTTCTTTGGACAGCCTGTCCACCTCTACGACCTCTTCAACGGAAGAAGGAGGAGGAAAATCTGCTATTTCCAAGGTTTTCTCTATCAAGACCGGAATGGCAGTAAAGGGTATTTTCCCCTTCAAGAAAAGCTCTACGGCAATCTCGTCCGCAGCGTTGAGAACTATGGGATAAGGATATCCCCTCCTCATGGCCTCATAAGCAAGTGAAAGGCAGGGAAACTTTTCTACATCCGGTTCAAGGAAATCGAGGCTCAGTCCCGGAAGTTTCAGTTCAAGTTCCCCGTTTAGAGGTAGCCTCTCCGGGTAGCTCAGGGCATAGGCTATGGGTATTCTCATATCAGGAACTCCCATTTGAGCGATGAGGGAGTTATCGACAAGCCTCACCAGTGAGTGAACAATGCTCTGAGGATGAATGACAACCCTTATTTTCTCAAGGGGAAAGCCGAAAAGCCAGTAAGCCTCAATTACCTCAAGCCCCTTGTTCATTAACGTGGAGGAGTCAACAGTAACCTTTGCTCCCATACTCCAGTTAGGATGTTTTAACGCCTCTTCGGGAGTAACGGAGGATAAATCCTCCCTCTCCCTAAAAGCACCTCCGGAAGCCGTAAGGATAATTTCTGCAACATCTTCTTTCCTTTCCTTCCTCAAGCACTGGAAGAGGGCGGAGTGTTCGCTGTCCACGGGAACTATCTCCTCTGCAACCTTCACTATAAACCCGCCGGCACAGACAAGGGATTCTTTGTTTGCAAGGGCAAGCCGCCCGCCCTTTTTAGCCGCCCAGTAGGTCGGAAGAATTCCCGCAGAACCCGTTATCGCAGATACGCAGATATCAAAGTCAACATCCTCTATTAACTCCTTAAGCCCGGAAAGTCCCCGGTAAAACTTCCCCTTAAAGTCGAAACTTCCCTCAAAGTTTACAAGACAGGCGGCCTCCGGCGAGAACTTCTCGACTTGTTCCCTAAGTGCACCTGCACTTTTCCCTGCAACGAGGCCAACGACCTTAAATTTGTCGGGGAAAGCTTCAATCACCTTTAAGGTGTTCTTCCCGATTGAACCCGTAGAACCGAGGACTAATACCCTTTTCAATTTAAAGCCTCGCGAGAAGCTCTTCTAAGCCCGATATCTTTTCCTGCTTTCCCGTATCAAGATCCTTAAGGGATAGAAAGTCTCCTTTAAGCTCCTCCTCTCCGATGATCACTACGAACTTCGCCCTCACCCTGTCGGCAGCCTTCATTTGGGATTTAAAGCTTCCCTGCCTGTGATCAATCTGAGCCTTTATGCCCTTACTCCTGAGGAAAGCTATAAGCTCCAAACCTTTCCTGTATGCCTCTTCTCCTGCCGTTACGACAAAGACACCCTCCCTCTCTTCCTCAACCTGAGGTAAGAGTAACATCACCCTATCGATACCCATGGCAAAGCCGAGGGCCGGAGTTTCGGGTCCTCCAAGCTGGGACACAAGCCTGTCGTACCTACCGCCGGCCAGAACCGTACTCTGAGCGCCAAGTTTTTCGCTCTTAAACTCGAAAACCGTTCTCGTATAGTAGTCAAGACCCCTTACGAGACGAGGGTTAACCTTAAACCCAACACCGAGGAGCGACAGGTATTCCTTCACCTTTTGAAAGTGAACCCTGCACTCATCACACAAGTAGTCCGTTATGACAGGAGCTTCCGAAACCACTTCCTTACAAGTCTCAACCTTACAGTCAAGAACCCTCAACGGGTTTCTCTCAAGCCTCCCTTTGCAGTCGGGGCAAAGTTCTTCCACTCTTAACTTCAAGAACTCCAGAAGAGCTTCCCTGTAACGGGGCCTGCACTTCTCACAGCCGATTGAGTTTACCTCAAGGTTGAACTCAACCGAAAGGGATTCAAGTATTGAAGCCGCAACTCCTATGACTTCGGCATCTGCGCCGGGCTGAGAAAGGCCGAAAACCTCACAGCCCGCCTGGAAGAACTGCCTCCTCCTGCCAGCCTGAGGCCTTTCAAACCGGAACATAGGGCCGACGTAAAACCACTTTGTAAAAGGCTCCTTGGCGTAAATCCCGTGCTGGATGTAAGCCCTGACGGCCGACGCAGTTCCCTCGGGCCTTAAGGCCACCTGCCTTCCTCCCTTATCCTCAAATACGTACATCTCTTTTTGAACGATATCGGTAGTCTCCCCGACGCTCCTGGCAAAAAGCCCCGCTTCCTCAAATATCGGCAGGATTACTTCTCTGAAGCCGGCCTTTTCAACCGCTTCTTTGAAAGTCTTAACAACTTTCTCAAACTTCTCACTCTCCGGAGGAAGAAGGTCCTCAACTCCCCTTAAAGACTTAAAAACCATGGCTTTCAAAAACCTCCACCTCTTCAGTTCCGCAGAATCTATCTCCGGCATCTCCGAGGCCCGGAACAATGTAACCGCAGTCGTTCAGCTTTTCATCGATTGAAGCGGTAAGAATCTCAAGTTCTTTAAACTTTTCAAGCCTTCCGAGCCCTTCGGGAGCCGAGACAAAGGAAACAAACTTCACCCTTTCTTCGCTGATACCCCGAGACAGAAGAAAATCCACGGCCATTTCAGCCGTACCGCCCGTTGCAAGCATGGGATCGAGGAGAAAGTAAAATCCGTCTTTAATTACCGGTAACTTCGCGTAGTAGAGAACCGGTTTAAGGGTCTCCTCATTCCTGTATATCCCCAGAAACCCGAGCCTGCCCCGGGGGAAAAGCTCAACAGCTGCCGGAATCATAGAAAGCCCGGCCCTGAGAATTGCCACAAAAGTAACTTCACACTCCAGTGAAACCCCCAAGCCGGCCGAGACAGGCGTCTCTAACTCTACCTCTCTAACCGGGAGGGACTTCAAAGCTTCCGCCAGCAGGAGAAGCGAAAGTTTGTGGGCAAGGAGCTTAAAGCGCCCGCTGTCCGTCTCCTTTTTCCTAAGCTCTGTCAGAATTGACCCCGCAATGCTGGAGTCCAGAACCTTTACGTTCACTTCAGCAGTTCCTCCGCAAGGGCCGAAAGGCCGGAGTTCGGATAGTCTCCCTTCAGGACATCTAAAGCGTTTAAAGCCTCACTATCGTTCCCTTTCATAATCTCGATCAAGATTCTGTAGTACAGCGCTTCCGGATAACTCCAGTCTCTTCCCCTCTCTACTTTGGAAAGGACGGCCTCCGCACCCTTTAAGTCCTTCTTATCTATGCTGACAGCGGCAAAAGAGGTTTTTGAGGGAGGAGATAACAGGTAGTCCTTATCGTTTATAAATCCGACGTAATAGTCGGGGTTGTCTTTCAACTTACCGAGTAAAAAGGAAGCAACTTTTGAGGACGGAGCAGCGGGGTACTCCTTGACGGCCTTTTCAAAGAGCGAAAGAGCTTCCTCCCTTTTCCCCTCTTCAAGGTAAAAAAGACCGGCATCTACCAGTTTTGCAGCCTTCTCTTCAACGGAAAGTTTATACCACCTGTAACCGCCGAAAACTCCCGCAAACAGCAGAACAACGAGGACTACACCCAAAACCTTCTTTCTGTGTTCCGACAGCCAGTGGAGTAATTTATAAACATCCAATACAAACTGTTCGGCCTGGGGCGTATCAATCTTATCGGGAAGCTCTACAGGAAGCTTTTCCTCTTCATCTCTTTTCCTATAGGCTTTGTAAGGGGGCTTTTTCAACCCTATCCTCCGAAAGCAGTTATAATAGTTTCAGCGTCACAGAATTTTAGCAGCTCCAAAACCGGGTGTGAAAGGTGCCGAATAAGGCGAAAAACAGATTAATAAAGATTCATTTCTTTCTTGCCCTGATAGTCATAGGCGGCATTGCCTTCTCAATCTACTCGAGCTACTTCTTCCAGAAAGAGCTTGAGAAGGCAATATACCTTTCCGTTTACAATGAAGCAAAGAAAAGGCTGAAAAACACTACCGACTTTATCCTGGCCGATGTTCAAACCAGGGACGAACAGCTCGAGGAAGATCTTAAAAACAGGGTAAGGGAGGAAGTCCTAAACGCCTACAAGATAGCAGAGTCAATCTACAAAGGATGCAGAAAAGCCGGATGCAGCAACAGGAAAACAAAAGAACTGATTAAATCCGCCCTAAAGAAGTACAGGTTTTTGGACGGAATGGGATACATTTTCATTGACTCGGTAAAAGGGCCGGTCATCCTAAACCCTGCCTTTCCGGAAGTTGAAGGGAAAAGCCTGTGGAACTGGAAGGACAAAAAGGGGAAGTTTGTTCACAGAGAATTTGAAAGAGTAGTCCTTTATTCTCCAAACCACGAAGGATTTGTCTCCTATTACTGGTATTTACCGGGAACCCGGGAAGTGGATAAGAAAATTTCCTTTGTGAAGCTCTTTAAACCCTTTAACTGGATAATAGGGGGCGGCGTATATCTGAAACAGTTCAAAGAAAAGTACAAGGAAACCCTAAAGGCCGAAAATGCCGTTTACAACGTCTTTATAATCGACCTGAACGATAAAATTCCGCGGGAATTTTCCTTTGTTAAAGGAATACCGATAGAAAAACTGAAAAAAGGCATCTTCTTAGAGGTAAAGGATAAAACCTATTACCTCCGCTACTACCCCGACTGGAACTGGATAATCGGAAGCTACATTACCGCAAACGACATACTAAAGCAGGTTTTAAGCCTGAAAAACTCCTTCCTAACAAAGTTTAGAAGGGGAATTGCGTTAACAAATGTCTTCGTCATCTTAATACTCATAGGTTCCGGCGGTGCAATCTCCTACTACATTCAAAAGATGCTTAAGGCACTTAAACAGTTAAAGGAAAAGGAACGTGAACTCCTGAAAGTATCCCGATTTCTGAAAATTAAGGCCTTTAAGGATGACGTAACGGGGCTTTTCAACAGGAAAAAGCTCGAGTCAGACCTGGAGAAAATCGACCCGGCCAGACAGCTAAACTTTGCCCTCTTCAATATCAGAAACTTTAAAGACGTTAATGAACTTTTCGGATTTAAAGAGGGAGACACCATACTCAGGGAGTTCGGAAAAACGCTAAAAAGACTTGCGAAAAAGAGAGTTAAAAAAAGTAACGTATACAGGATCAGGGGAGACAAATTCGGACTGCTTGTCTGCGACATTGAAACCTCAAAGTTCCTGAACCTGGTAAATGAACTTATAGGTCTAATAGAAAGCAAGGATTTCAAAGTAAGGGACATTGAATTCCGGTTAGACGTCGTGGCAGGTATATCCAACAACAGGGATAACCTGCTGGTAGAAGCCGAAATTGCAGAACAGGAAGCTAAAAAGAGGAAGCTCGATATCTTTATATTCAGCGGAAAGCTTGCCGAAACTTTCGAAATACTTAAAAAGAACGTAACGGTAATAACACAGGTGAAAAAAGCTTTAGAAGAGGAAAGAGTTATTCCTGTTTTTCAACCCATAGTAGATGTAAACAGCGGGGATATTTTTGAGTATGAAGCCCTTATTAGAGTAAAGGACGAAGAGGGTAATTACATAAATCCCGGGGAATTCCTACCACTGGCCAAAAAACTCGCCCTCTACAAAAAGCTCTCAAAGGCCGTCATAGAGAAAGCAATAAAAACAGCGAAGGAAAAAGACTTCAGGGTTTCCCTAAACCTTTCCTCTGAAGATATAGCATCGGAAGAAATGATAAGCTGGCTTCTGGAACTTGTAGAAAACGAAGGAATGGGCGAAAAAATCAGCTTCGAAGTGGTAGAAACAGAAGCCTTTAGCGACATAAAGCTTCTTAAAAGCTTTCACGGAAAGATAAAGGAAATCGGAGCTTCCCTCGCTATAGATGATTTCGGAAGCGGCTACTCAAACTACGAGTACATTGCCGCCGTTAAGCCCGACTTCATAAAGATTGACGGAAGCCTCGTATCGAAGCTGCCCGAATCAAAAGAGGTAAGAACCCTTGTCAAACACATCGTTACCTTCTGCAATGACCTTAACATAAAAACAGTAGCAGAGTTTGTCTCATCCCAAGAGATATACGAAATCGTTAAAGAAATCGGCGTTAACTACGGTCAAGGCTTTTACCTCGGAAAACCGGAAGAAATCAAATAGATTTTTCCTATAAAAACTATCAGCCATTATAGCCAAAATCCCATTGAAACCTTCTTGAAAATGATTATTATTTACAACAGCAAGAAAACTGAAAACAGGAGGGAAAGATGGCACTCGTTGGACAAAAGGCGCCCGAGTTTGAACTCAACGCTTACGATCCGGTAAAGAAGGAGTACACAACAGTAAAGCTTTCGGACTACGCAGGAAAGTTCCTCGTACTCTGCTTCTACCCCGCAGACTTTACATTTGTCTGCCCGACAGAAATTGCCGCTGTTAACGCAAAAATTGATGAAATCAGGAAGCTCGGAGCAGAAGTCCTTGCAGTCTCCACCGACACTCACTTCAGCCACCAGCTCTTCTGCGAAGTTGAACCGCTTCTCAAAGACCTCAAGTTCCCGCTCGCAGCAGACCCGACAGGAAAGACCGCAAGGGACTACGGCGTTTACATCGAAGAGGCAGGACTTGCAAGGAGGGGAAGGTTTATCATCAACCCCGACGGCGTAGTCGTTGCAGAGGAAGTTCTTGAACCGCCTGTCGGAAGAAACGTAAACGAGCTTTTAAGGCAGCTCGAAGCCTGGAAGTACGTCTATGAAAACCCGGAAGAAGTTTGTCCCGCAAACTGGAGACCCGGCAAGAAAACTCTCAAGCCAGGACCCGATATTGCAGGAAAAGTCGGCACAGTCATTACAATTGACGAAATCCTCTCCTGATACAAGCCGGGGCTTCCCCGGCTTTACTCTTTAGCTCTCCAGAAATGTTTTTATTTCAGATAGCGGAAATTTTGAAATAAAGCAGACTTTTTGTTTTAAACTTGAGAAAAATAGGAAGCCAGCCGGCAGGATCAGGCAGTGGTTTTGGTGGGTTGTTTAGAAGAGAATTTTTCTTCGTAGTATCTTTTAACCGCCTCAAGGACTTCTTTAAAAGTGGCGTTTTCTACGCCTAACTCAGGGACAGTGTAAAAGCCGGGGATTTTAGAAATTAGAGGGTTTTTAATCAAACTATTGATTTGCTCTGGAGACTTCCAAAGTTCAAAATCAAAATACCTAATCCTACCTGCCTCATCAATGCCAGTGGCTGCTTCAAAAAACTCATATTCCAATTCCTCTAATTCTCCCAAACTATCAATGTCTTTAACTTGGGGGTCTTTAAGTAAGAATCCGTCCATATAGCCTTTAAATTCCAGTTTGACATTCATAATAATTCCTCCTATTTACTATAGATACTAACATAACGACCGGATTTCAAGCCTGCAGGAGGATAAGGAGCAGGTTCAACGGTATAGATATAATGCCTATTCTCAGCACCTATAACAACTGCTGCAATACAAATTCTGTTACCCACTTTTCGCCTCTTACAGTAGAGGATAGATTTTTCCTCTCGGTCAAAAAATACCACATCAGGATTACGTAAGATATTGTGAATGTTGCGAAATCCCCACGTTCTAACCTCCTTCCTCCAAAGACGTTTTTCCCGGCTAATTCTGTGCATAATATGCTCCCTTACAAGTTTTGTAAGAACCCTTTCGTTACCCAAGATATCTTTGTATTTTCTTACCACCTCACTGGGAATCTTGGTAATCGGATGAAGGACGTTATCCCCTTCACTTACAGGAACTTCCTCTCCCCTACCTATGTATTTTTCCAGCTCTTTGTATGTCCTTTCAAGTTCCTCCAGCTTTCCTTTAACTTCTTCAAACTCTGGGCATTCCCAATCTTCAAAATTCTTCCCGCACATTCTTTTAGCCTTCTCCAGAACCTCGTCTTTCAGTCCGTATTTTACGACCCTCCTTGCCATAGAGTCGCTTAGCTTCCACCAGCTATCAAACGGGCTTGCGTTAAATCCTTCGGGAAGTGGCGGAATGCCCTTTGGTTTTCGCTTTCCTGCGGTTTTTGCCTCACGGGAGCTTCTGAATATTGAACGGCAGTTGAAGTGGTTAGGGGAGTGTAGGTTG
>Ga0256836_1001015_pt1 | contig 13187 bp, 12 predicted proteins | sample 4561380metaG_FD_185974 | JGI IMG/M metagenome (GOLD analysis project Ga0256836, IMG submission 185974) | Hydrothermal vent microbial communities from Guaymas Basin, Mexico - 4561-380 | ecosystem: Environmental > Aquatic > Marine > Hydrothermal vents | place: Mexico: Guaymas Basin | collected...
TAATGAAAGTGTTGAAATGAGAGTTAAAATATTTAAAAATTTTCGGTGGAGATTATCCTACAAAAGATTGAACTGGAGTAAGAGATTATATAGATATAATGGATTTGATAGATGGACATATTAAAGCACGACAAATATTACAGAAGATAAATTCAGAAGATGGTCAGAAGATACCATCTGATAATCATCTGAATAAATCATCCGCCCAATCCTTTCAAGTTTATAATTTGTGAGTTGGTAGAGGAGTTAGTGTTTTGGAGATAGTTAAATTAGTTGAAAAAGTTAGTTGAAGAAAAGTCCCTTACAAAATAGTAGAAAGAAGACCAGGAGATTTAGCAGAAGTTTGGTGTGATGCGTCTAAAGCAGAAAGTGAGTTAAAATGGAAAGCTAAAAGGAGTTTAGAAGAGAGTATTAGAAATGGTTTGAGGTTTTATGGGATAAATTAGAGTTTATTTAATAATTTTATTTTTAGAATGTCTTATGCAGTAGATTGTAAATACTTTAATGGTTATAAACCTTGTGAATATCAAAAAAAGAATAAGTTATTAAAATGTAGTAAGTTATGTCAATATTATTCAAAATCTATTTGAAAAATTTTAATAATAAAAAGATGAGCTATTGGAGAAGTTTTAAGATGTACTGCATTGCTTAGAAAATTAAAAGAAGAATATCCAAGTTATGAAATTTGGCGATTAACTGATTATCCAGATATTTTAAATAAAAATTATGTTGACAAAATAATAAAATTTACTCAAGAAAATATTTTTGCTTTACTTGATATAGATTTTGATATAGTTTATAGTTTAGATAAAGAAATAGTTTGTTGCTCTTTAGCTAATAAAATTAATGCTAAAAAGAAAAAATGATTTTATGTAAAAGATTTTAAAATTTTACCAATTGATCAAGATGCAGAATATCTATGGAGAAGATGAATTGATGATGAATTTATGAAAAATGATAAAAGGCATTATTTAGATGAAATTTTTGAAGTTTGTTGATTTAAATTTGCCGGTGAAAGATATGTTTTACCAGAATATGAAGTCCCTCAAGAAGTGAAAAGTCAAATTGATAATAATAAAATAGTTGTATGACTAAATACTGGTACAAGTTGAACTTGGAAGACAAGATTTTGGCCTGAGGAATATTGGATCGAGTTAGCAACTAATTTAATAAAAAATTGATACGAGGTTATCTTACTTTGATGACCCCAAGAAGATGAAAGAAATAAAAGGATATCTGAAAAAACTTGAGCTAAATACTTTTGAGTGTATCCTTTTAAACAATTTATATGAATTGTTTCTTTGACTGATATAGTAGTGACTCAAGTGACTTTTGCAATGCATGTTGCAATTTGACTGGAAAAAAAAGTAGTTTTGATGAATAATATTTTTAATAAAAATGAATATTATTTTTACGATATTCCTCATAAAATAATTGAACCACCTGTATGATGTAAAATGTGTTATAAGGTTGATTTTGATAAGGACTGTGAAGTTGAAAATTGTATGAAATTGATAAAACCAGAAGATGTTTATGATACTATTGAAAAATTGAAAGTTTAATAAAGGATATTTATTTTTTATTATTAGTTTTAATGAAAAACATAGCAATAATTTTAGCTGGTTGAAAATGAGAAAGATTTTGAAATAAACTTCCTAAGCAATTTGTTAAACTTGCTTGAAAACCTGTTATACAGTATACTATCGAAAAATTTAATAATCATAGTTTAATTGATGAAATTTTAGTGGTTATAAATAAAGATTATATAACTATTTTAGAGAATATTATAAAGCAAATTAAATTAAATAAAACAATAAATATAATTATTTGATGAGCAACTAGGCAGGAGTCATCATATAATGCTTTAAAATTTTTAGAAGATAAAGTAAAAAAAGAAGATAATGTATTATTTCACGATGCTGTTAGACCATTTATTGATCCAGATATTATTACTAATGTTGTTGAGTCATTAAAAAGATATAATGCAGTGGATGTGGCTATACCAGTAGTTGATACCTTAATAAAGGTAAAGGATAATTTTATTGTAGATATTCCTAAAAGGAATAAATTTATGAGATGACAAACTCCTCAAGGATTTAAATATTGGATAATAAAAGAATCCCATGAGAGAGCAAAAAAAGATAATTTTAGTGAAGTAACTGATGATTGTTGACTTGTTCTGAAGTATTTTCCTGAAGAGAAGATTTATGTTGTTAGATGAGAAGAAAAAAATATTAAAATTACTTATCCAATTGATATTTTTATTGCTAATTATTTAATTCAATTGTGAAATAAAATAAAAAATACGAGTGTAAATGAAAATTATTTTAATTGAAAAGTAGTAGTTATTTTTTGATATTCTTCAGGTATTTGAAAAGAAATTTTTAGTTTATTAAAGAGTATAGAAAATTGTAAAGTATATTGATTTTCTAGAAGTAATGGAGTTGATGTTAGAAATGTGAAAGATGTACAGTACTCTTTACAACAAGTTTATGAAAAAGAAAAAAGAATAGATATAATTATCAATACTGCTTGAGTATTGTATAAGTGACAATTAGAGGATTTATCATATCACCAAATTTTAGAACAAATAGAAGTTAATTATATTTGAAGTGTTATAGTTTCAAAAGAATCTATTAAATATTTAAAACAAACTAAATGACATTTGATATTATTTTGATCTAGTTCGTATTCTAGATGAAGAGAAAATTATACAATTTATTCTTCTACAAAAGCTGCATTAGTAAATTTTGTTCAATGATTAGCAGAGGAATTAGGTAAATATGATATTAAAGTTAATATTATATCTCCAGAAAGAACTTTAACTCCAATGAGAATTAAAAATTTTTGAAAAGAACCTAAAAATAAATTGTTAGACGCTGAAGATGTAGCTTTAGTAACTTTAAAGATTATAGAAAGTTGAATAACTTGACAGAATGTAGATGTAAGAGTGGATGAGTTTAAGTAAAAGATAATTTTAGCTTTATAGTGATTTTAGTTTTTTAGCTATAAATTTATGAAAATAGCAATAGTTTGAGTTAGATATGTAGTTTTGCCTTTGCTTTATAATTTTTCAAAAGTTTGATTTGATATAATAGGTTTTGATGTAAATGATTAAAACTTTGTAAGAGTTTGTAATGTGTCTAATAATTTGTTTTTATTTATTAAATGGTGGGAAAAATGGATATTAAATGCAGAAGGTGAAAATTAATGAAATATTTAATTAGAATGGATGATGTAAATCCCTTAATGGATAAATATAAATTTAAAAAATTTTTGGAGTTAATGGATAAATATGATACAAAATGCTTGCTTGCAATAACTCCAAATCCAAAATCAAAAGAGTTAATAGGTGAAAATCCAATAGGTAAAGATGAATTCAAAGAATTAATAAAAATATTGAAGAAGAAGGGACATTCTTTTGCTTTACATGGGTATACCCATGAGAATATTGGGAAAAAAACAAGATTTTTAGATGTAAGATTAAGAACAAGTGAATTTGCGGGTTTAAGTTATGAAGAACAGTATAAAAGGATAAAATTAGGAAAAGAAATTTTAGAAAAAGAATATGAGATAGAAACTGATATTTTTGTAGCACCACATAATACCATAGATAAAACAACCTTAAAAGTCCTTGAAGATTTGAATTTTAGAGTTTTTGTTGGAGGAATATATCCTACTTTTTTAACTAACTTATTTTTTAAGAATATAAAAATAATTCCACAAATATTTTGGAGACCAAGAGTTTTTTCTAAATCTTTTGAATTATTGTTAAAGCCATTTTACAATCCATGTGTGTTTGTATTGCATCCACAAGATATAAATGATTTTACCCTTAAAAACTTAGAAAATTTTTTGAGATATAAAAAAGATAAAGTAATTTGGAAGATTTAAATATTAAATGGTGGTTTTATGGTCGAGATTTATTTAAATTTATTTAGAATAGATGACATTTGCGACAGAATGCCTAATGTAGAAAATACATTTAAATTGATTGAAATTTTGAATGGTTTTGGAATAAAACCTTTGCTTGGAATTGTTCCAAATGTTGAAGATAATAAAATTATTGATAAAAATAGTAACTTTAAATTAGAAGATTTAAAAGGTTTAATTGAAGAAAACAAAGTTGAAATAGCTTTACATGGATATAACCACAAATATATCACTAAAAATGGTGGATTGTTGAATTTAAATAATTATAGTGAATTTGCAGGATTACCTTATGAGGAACAAAAGGAGAAAATAGAAAAATGAATAAATCTAATAAAAGAAAGGTTAGATATAGATGTAAAATATTTCTTTGCTCCTGCACATTCCTATGATATAAATACTCTAAAAGTGTTAAAAGAATATGATTTAGTTAATATTGATGGTATTAATCTATTTCCATTTGAGTATATGGGTGTGTTTCATATTCCTCAACAGAGAGGGTATATAAAAGAAAGATTTTTATGGTTTAAGTTCGGAGTTTTTATTAATCATTTTCATCCAAAAACAATAACAGAAAATGTTTTAAAAGATGTTGAAGATTTTTGTAAGAAAAATATAAAACATTTAACAAATTTTGATGAAATCTTAGAGAAGAAAGAATATTACTTAGAGTTAAATGAAAAATATAAAACATATTCAAAAATTTTTAGAAAGTGGTTCTATACTAAGAGATTTTTATACAATATAAAATTAAAGGTGTTAAAATGATAAGAAAAATTGTAACTTTCCCATTTAGAAAATCTAAAGAATTAAAGGAGTATGGTGGTTATAAGTGTTTTTTTAAAGGCGGTTTAAGATATTTATATAACTTATATTTAGTTAAAAAGTATGACCTAAAAAGCTGGCATAGAAATCCAATTTATTGGATGTCTTACAGGTTGGAGGCAACAAAACAGATTAATAATATTATAGAACAGGGAAAAAAAGAAAGCTTGACAATAGTGGAAATTGGATGTGGTCTTGGAGAGATACTAAGAGAAGTAAAAAAATACAACAAAAACAAAAATTTAAATATTTATGGATTTGATATCGATAAAAAAGTAATAGATGTTGCAAAAAAATTGGGAAAAGAAATTAATTTCAAAGTAGGAACTTTTGATTCTGTAATTAATATTCCTGAAAAAACAATTGATATTTTGATTATGATTAGTTTTTTACACTGTTTATCAAAGAAAGATATTATTAAATATTTTAATACGTTGATGAAAAATAAATATATTAGATATATTGTTTTAGATGAAAGAAACCATAATTTTGACAAAATTTTAAATAACTACAATCTTATTTATTCTAAAAAATTTGATAACTGCATAATAAAAGTTTATCAGATTAATGGTGATAAATAATGAAAAAAATATTAATAGTAATTGAAAATTTAATGATTGGAGGTGGGGCGGAAAAAATAGCGTCGATTTTAGGAACACATTTAAATAAAAAAGGTTATAAAGTTTATTATTTAACATTTTATGATTTTGAGCCAAAATATTATTTCGAAGGCGAATATTATTCCCTCAATGAAAAAATTGATAACTCTATTTTATCTAAATTTAAAAAATTATTTGTAAGAGCAAAAAAAATATCTGAATTTTGTAAGCAAAAAGATGTTGATGTTGTAATCTCTTTTATGGAAACTGCTAATTTTCCAGCAATTTTAAGTAAAATATTGTTTAATAATAAATCGAAAATAATAACTACTATACATACTAATCCAGAAGTATATATTTTAAAGAAAAATAACCCTTATATTTTTTTTATTAAAACATTATATCCTTTTTCAGATTTAATAATAACTGTTTCTAATGAAGCAAAGGACATTTTAATAAAAAAATACAACTTAAAGATTAACCAAAAAATAAAAGTTTTATATAATGGCTATGATATTTCTGAATATATAGAGAAATCTAATGAACCCTTAGAAGAGAAATACAAAAAATTATTTAATAATTCTTTCGTTTTTATAAATGTTGGCAGATTAATGGAACCAAAAGGTCAGTGGTTTTTAGTTAGAAGTTTTAAAAAAGTCGTTGAAAAATATCCAAATGCTAAATTAATAATATTAGGTGAAGGAAAATTAAAGGAAAAACTTCAAGAGTTGATTAACAAATTAAATTTACAGAATAATGTTTATTTGTTGGGAAGACAAAAAAATCCATATAAATTTTTAAAACATTCAGATTGTTTTGTTTTTTCATCCTTATGGGAAGGTTTTCCAAATACAATTATAGAAGCATTATCTCTAAATCTTCCTATAATATCAACAGATTGTAAAACAGGACCAAGAGAGATTTTATGTCCTGAGTTAAATATAGATGACAAAGTTAATTATCCTTATTATGGAAAATATAGTATATTAACTAAACATTTTCCGAAAGTATTTATTTGGGAAAGTTTAGATAAAAAGCCATTAATTGAGGAAGAAAAAATGTTGGCTGATTTAATGATTAAAATGATTGAAGATGAAGGATTGAGAAAAAAATATTCCAATGGTCTAGAAAGAGCAAAAGATTTTGATACTGAGAAAATAATCAAAGAATGGGAAAAAGTTATAAAAATGTAGATTTTAAATGGTAAGTGGTGATAAAAATGAAGAAAATAATAGGATTTATGGGAAATGCTTTATTAAGTATTTATGGAAAATATAATGAAATAAAAACCCGTTATTTAATTAAAAATTTACAAAAAAATAAAGGATGTAAATATCTTTCAACTCGTATAAAAATTAATCAAGATGAATTGTTCGATATTTTATTAGACCTTAATGATAAAGGGATTACTTTAGAATTGTTAACTTACTTGATTCGTGAAGAAGAAAACATGCTAAATTTAAAAGAAATATTGAAAGAAAATAAATTTGAATATATTTTAGATATTGGAGCAAATATAGGCTATTTTGTACTTTTTGAGTCAAAATTTTCAAACTGTAAAAAGATTTATGCTCTCGAACCAGTTAAAAGGAATTATAATCTATTAAAAATAAATTGCCTAATAAATGATAATTTTGAAAAAATTATTACAATAAATAAAGGAATAGGTGAAAAGAATGAACAATCGATTATTTATGTTCCTGAAGAAGGTAATCAAGCATCTTTATTGTTAAAAAATAATTTTAGCCATAATGTAAAAAAAGAAAGAATAAGTCTAATCACTTTAGAAAGTCTCATAAATAAGTATAATATTTCTCTAAATAATGTCCTAATAAGAATGGATATTGAAGGATATGAGTATAATTTTGTTAAAAATAATTTAAATTTACTAAAAAATATGAAAAATAGTTGGTATATATTGGAGTTTCATCCTCACATTATTGGAATTGATAAATCTATTGATTTTATAAATATGTTAGAATCTTGTGATTTTGAACTTAATAGGGTTGTTATAGATTATCCAATCCATATTTCTTCATTAGGAAATTTAAAAGAATTGGGAAAGATGTTTTTTAAATGGAGAATTGGAAATAGGTGGGTGGGAACTATATCGAAGATATCGTTTGATGAATTAAAGAAGGCAATAAAAAATAATAAATTAACTAAAACCCCTCATTTGTATTTATACAAAAAGTAGTTTAAATTTACTTTACTTTTTAAAATAATCTTTTAACAATTTCCTCTATCCAAATCTCTTTAAATTTTAATAACTCCACATTTTTTTCTTTTATAACTTTACCACTATCATGTTCTAAAAAACTATTTATAAATACCATATCTTTAATATATTCATAAGGCACTCTTAAATAAGGGCTAATATGATATGGAAATAATCCAATGGTCTTCTTTCCAAATAATAATGAAAAATGTAGAATGGAACTATCTTCACAAATAACTATATCTGAATTTTTAAGTATATATAAAGTTTCTTCCCATGAAAGGTCATTTGCTTTTATAAAATTATCTTTTTTAACATCAATAGACACTGAATCTCCGGAAGGACCAATTAAATAAAAAACAAAATCACCATGCTTTTCTAATTCATTTACAAGGTTTATAAGAAATTCTTCCTTAAATATACTCCATTTTTTGAAATATAGAATAATTTTTGTTTTTTGTGAATTAAAAAAGCAGTTTGGTTTTTTAAAAATTTTTTCAAAATACGGAAGGAAGTATTTTCTTACATTCTTATAACTTTCTCTATACTCATAAAATTTATTCAGGTCTATAATACCTAAGGAATATAACAGCAATAAATTTTTTCCAATTCTATCATCAGTAAGTTGAGTTATTTTTTTATGATTTTTAAAATTTGCCTGAATAGTTCTGCCATAATCATCAAACAAATCCCATAGTATGCCAATAATATAATCATATCTTAAAAAAGAAGCATAAAAGGATGAAACAGGATGATTAGTTATTATTAAATCATATTTTTTCTTTCTTAATTTTTTTATCAGATTAATGTCAAATCCTTTATTTTCCTTATAATATATTTTATTTAAATCATAATATTTGAAAAGAAAACTCACTTCTTTTGGATAAACTACATCAACATTATCATTACAAAAAAAATCATTTAATGCTTTTAAAGTAGGTAGGGACATTATAACATCCCCAATCCCTGAATTACCTACATGAAGGAATAAAACTCTATTGACTTCATTTAAATTTATCTTTTTTCTATTTGAATATGGGCAAAATTTTAATAAATTATAGAGATTTATTATTTTTGATTTCATATAATCCCTCTTTAACTTATAAACCTTCCTTTATTATTTCAGTATATTTTTTCATATTATCTTTAATATCTTTTTTTCTTCCCCATTTTAGCCATTCTTTTTTAACTTTTTCATATTCTTTTTTATCTTTATAGAGTTTTAAAATTTTTTCAACATATTTATCAACAACCTTCTTTGGATTACTAACTTCAATAATATATTCCGATAAAATACTATTATTTCTTTTCAATTCCCACAAACCCCCAGTATCTGAACCAATTACTGGTAACCCACAACTTGCTGCTTCTAAACATGCTAAGCTGTCCCCTTCATATAAAGATGGAAAGAAAAAAATATCTGATGCATTTAACCATAATGGTAGTTCTTCATTTTCTACTTTACCAATATATTCAATGTTTGATGGTAAATTTCCTTTATATCCTTTATCATCAATTAAAAGCAATTCTATATTTTTATTAATTTTTTCTAATTTTCTCATTGTTTCAATAATAATCTCCCTTCCCTTATCAAAAGTAAATCTTCCCACAAATATTAAATAAAATTTATTTTGGTTTAAACCTAATTTTTTCCTAATTTCTTTTTTGTTTTCAAGAGGTTTAAATACCTCAGTTTCAATAGCGTTTCTTATAATTTTAACTTTTTCTTCACCAATTTCATTTTTTAATAAATTTTTTTTACTGTATAATGAAACTGTATAGATTATATCAGCAAAGTTCGTAGATTTTTTTTCTTTTAATAATATAAAAAATATATAAACATATAATGCCTTTAAATACTGTAAAATACCCCCGTATTTTAGATAACCATCTATATAATTCCACATTGAACTTCTATATAGATTTATGATTTTTATATTTTTCTTTTTTATTTCATTTAAATGCTTAAATATCCATCCATCACCAGCACCTAAGTCATTAAATATTAAAGAATAGTCCTCTAAATTAATATTTTCTATCTCATCTATTTTTTTAGCAATATAATAATCTTTTAACCTTAAAAGTTCTATTATTTTTGGTATTTTTATATTTAAATCTCTAACAGCAATTATTTTATATTTAATTTTATTTTTATCTAACTCTTCACAAAGATTTTTATAAAATTTCCCAATACTTGTATTTTTTTTTGTTGTTGTAGTGAATATTAACACCTTTTTATTCATCTTTTTCACCTTTAAATATAAATCTAAAATTCCCAATTAATGCTATAATATACAAAATCAAAAAATAATAAAAAATAAATTCCCAACTATTTAGCAAAAATCCAATAAGTAATAAAACTTTCCTTGTATCATTTCTTGTAAATAAAACAACTAAAAATAAAGGGCTCTTTATATAATCAAACATATTTAATTGCCTTTCCTTGACACTATAAATCCACTTGATTCTTATAGAGAAATAATGAACAAATATTATAAAAGCAACTAACCAAACAAAATAATTAAGTTTTCCAAAATAATAACCAATACTCAATAATATTAAAATTTCAACTATTGTATCTCATAGTCAATCTAGAAAAGCTCATAATTTAGAAAATTTTTTATATTTTCTAGCAATTGCTCAATCTAATAAATCTAACCAAGAAAATAACAGATAAAATAAGAGGCCCAGTAGAAATTTATGGAGCGATATAAATATTGCTCCTAATATTCCTATGATAATAGAGATAGCTGTGATAATATTAGGTGAAACATTTTTAAATTTATTTAAAATTAATGATAAAATTTTAATATAAATATAGTGATCTAAAATGCCTGTTCCTTGAGAAAAGTATTTTAAATTCTCATTTCGTTGTTTTTTTAATCGTTTCATTTTATTTTTTTACTTTCTAAAATATCCTTTTATTTTTAACAAGTTCAAGACAATCCCTAATCAATATACAAATAAATGTAAAAATACTAATGGTATTACCCGCAATGACCAAAAAGATTTTGTTTTTTTAAAATTTTCTATAAATACTAAAAAAGCTATAGTTAATAATAATACATAGGGTAGTAATGGTAAATACCAAATTCAAAATATTTTATAACTTAATCATATCCAAATTGGTAATAAAATAGTATAAAAAAAATACCCTAAACTTATAGGAACATATGGTCTGATAAAAGATTTATGTTTTCTAATAGTATTTCAAATATTTATTCAATATCTCATCATATTCCTGACAAAATTCCAAAATTTTTCTTCTTCTCTATGATAAATTTTAGCATTTGGACATAATACAAATTTATATCAATCTTTAGCAATTCTATAGTTTATCTCAACATCATCGGTTATTACTAACCTTTCATCATACATATATTTTTCTAAGATTTCTTTTTTATAAATACTATTATATCAAGCTAGCGATCGCATTCGGCAAATTTTTTCTTTACATTTTTCTAAGCCTTTGCTACAAAAAGCAGGGTTTCATAAACTAATAATACAAGAAGTAAAATAATAATTTAACACTAATTCTTTTTTACTTGCTCAATTTGTTTCAACAAGTCTTGGTCCACCGGCTCAAACTATTTGAGGATTATTTTCAAATTTTTTAATACATTTGTATAAATTTTCAAGCCAATTTTTTTCTGGTCTACAATCTGCATCAAGCCATGCTATATATTTAGATTTTTTAGAAGCATTTTTAATTACTAAATTTCTGGCAAAACAAGGTCAAAAGTTAAATCAATAATTTGAGGTAAAATTTGCTTCATTTAAAATTTTGTATTTAACATCTCATTTAGATAAAATTTGTTTCGCTATTTGTATTGTTTTATCTTGAGAATTTCAGTCTATTAAAATTATTTCAAATTTATTATGTGGATAAATTTGTTGTAGTAAATATTTTAAAGTATTTCAAATAGCCTTTTCTTCATTTCTTGCTATTATTCATACTGTAATAAAATCGACTTGATTTTTAATATATTTTGAATATAAATTATTTAGGAAGACCCGCCAGCCCTCTGTATCGGGGATATAAATCTCCGGTACATGGTGATCAGACCGGCGGGTTGTTTTTTTTATTTTATTAAAAATTTCAAAAATTTTATTGGAGATGTTTTCATTTAAATTCAAAGCTTTATTAAAAGTTTCTAAAATAGCTAAATAATGCCAAAAAGTATCATTTTTATAAGTGTCTAACTTTAATTTTTCTTTAAAATACCAATTCATAAATTTACTTCATATGCTCTCTTCAAATTTTCTATTGATTATATTTTCTCAATGACAAAGTAGGTTTCTTAAAAGTTTAAGATTTAAAAGCCAACTTATTAATACATTAACTTTTAAAAATCTAAATGTTCATTCATCTATTTTTTCTTTATACTCTGCTTTTAAATCTTGGAAATAATAAATTAGTTCTCCAAAAGTTAGATTTCTGAAAAATTTTTTATAATTTAGAGATTTTACGCCTTTTTTATGCAAAAATAAAAGTTTATTTCTAACGAAATTTACTCTTTTTTCTCTATATTTGTTTCTGAAAATCTCAGGGTCTGCAAATTTATTTTTTATTACAATTTTAATTTTTTCTCTTAGTATATCTTCTATTTTTAAAAGTAATGGAAAAATAATAGACTTAATTTTTAAGTCTGCTTCATAAAATTTTTCTCTTAACTGGGTGTCTTTAATTTTTATTTTTCATGGATAATAATTTGAATACTTTTCAAGTTCAAAATTCATCTTCTTCTTGATTTTTTAATAAACTTTATTATAATAAAAACACAATTGTTGGTGGGGGGGGCTTGGTAGAGCTCTCCGGTCTGCCCGGTTAGATATTTAGTTATCTAGCCGGGTTTTTTTATATTAACTCTTTTAAATTTTTGGCTACAATTCTTGGTTTATATTTTTCCAGTAATTGCCATACTTCTTTTCATAAATTACTTTTTTCTTTAATTTTATGTCAGACTTTTTCTTTAGATATTCAATGAAAAATTATTATTTGTTTTCATTTTTCTAAAATTTTTTTATATATTCAAGCAAAGTCTCAGTCTGAACTTAAGAAAATAAAAGTGGTAAAATTGTTAATATTTTCACAAACAAAACATCATATTTCAGCATCAAAATCTGCTTTACGTTTAACATTTCAGTCCTTATTTTTTAAAAATTTAACAGGTTTTGTTATAACATTCTTTTCTCATAGAAATTCTTTTAATTTTTTAGCAAAAATTATAGATCCTTTTATATTTTCGTCAATTCCAACAAATACAAATATGCTGTGTTTTTTAACTTTTTCTGAGAAGAAATTATTTGTTATTTTTTCGAGTATTTTAATAAGAAAGTTGTAACTATCTTTAAATAGTTTTATTCAAATGTGCTCACAATAAGTTTTGTAAATATTTCCCCAGTCTACAATTACTAAACTTTTTCACCATATTTTGAGTTTTTGTCAGTTTTTTAAAATAATAAAATGTTTCATTTCATATTCTAACAAAATAAATTTTTTTCAACTTCTTCGCAAATACTGTGGTAAATTGTCATATGGCATTCTTGGATTCTTGGGGTATTATCTGAAGGTACAACTAATGCGTAATCAACTAAATCTTTCATTTTACCTC